>CAJDWH010000006.1_pt1 | contig 71954 bp, 69 predicted proteins | sample 7391531 | NCBI WGS metagenome assembly CAJDWH01 (sample SAMEA7055715, study PRJEB34461) | soil metagenome | biome: terrestrial ecosystem; feature: Peninsula; material: soil | place: Antarctica | collected 2016
GAACTCGCGACCCCGACCTTGGCAAGGTCGTGCTCTACCAACTGAGCTATTCCCGCATCGGAGCCGCGCATTCTAATACGTGAATCGGTGTCGTCAAGTCGAGACTATGGATCACGCCCGGTTGCGCCCAATGCCATTCAGGGCTGATCGACTGTCGGCGGCTTTTCCGGCATGTCACCGCGCAGCATGGGCCACGCCGCGCGCAGGTAGTAAAGGCCGGACCAGATGGTCAGGATCCCCGCGATCACCAGCAGCCCTTCGCCGATGTGATACAGGCGCAGCGCCTCCGCCTCCTTCTCGTGCTGCACGATCAACACCACCAGTGCGATCATCTGCATCACCGTCTTGAGCTTGCCGATCATGGCTACCTTGACGGTGGCACTCATGCCGATTTCGGCCATCCATTCGCGCAAAGCGGAAACACTGATCTCACGCCCAACGATGATCGCTGCGGTCACCGCCATCAGAATGCCGGACCAGCCACTACTGGTGTGCGACTGCACCAGCAAGAACAGCGTCACCGCCACCATCAGCTTGTCGGCGACCGGATCGAGGAAGGCACCAAAGGCCGAAGTCAGGTTCATCCGCCGGGCCAGGAAACCATCGAGCCAGTCGGTAAAGGCCGCAAGCACGAACACGATCGCGGCAGCAATGTTGTGGCCACGAAACGGCAGATAGAACACCACCACCATGACCGGCAACAGGGCAATACGGAAAAGAGTCAGCCAGGTCGGCAGGTTGATACGCATGAGTGGTCCCGAAAATATGCTGCAGTGTCTCACGTCGAAGTGCGAATGCCGCGTGCAGGCTTCGGATCGCGTTCAGCCATGCAAGCTTGCATAGATTCGCTCGGCGAGCCCACGGTCGATGCCCTTGACCTGCATGAGCTCCTCGACCCCGGCCACCGCCACGCCTTGCATACCTCCAAACGCCTTGAGCAGCGCCGAGCGACGGCGTACGCCGATACCGGGCACATCCTCCAGCACGCTCCGCGTGCGCGCCTTGTCGCGCCGATTGCGATGACCGGTGATCGCGAAACGGTGTGCTTCGTCGCGCACCGCGGCGACCAGGTGCAACGCTGGCGATGACGTGCCTGGGTGCAGCTCGCGACCCGGATTGCCGGGCTCGAGTCGAGCCAATACAAGGGTTTCCTCTCCGACCCGCCGGCCCGGTCCCTTGGCCACGCCGACCACTTCGATGCCATCGACGCCGAGCTCGCGCAAGACATTCATGGCTTGCGCCACCTGGCCGCTGCCGCCGTCGATCAATAACAAATCCGGTCGAGCGCCCTCCCCCTCGGCAAGCCGGCGAAAACGCCGCGTCAAGGCCTGGTGCATCGCCGCGTAGTCATCACCTGGCGCAATGCCGGTGATATTGAAACGGCGATAGTGAGACTTTTCGGGTCCCTCTTGCCCGAACACCACGCATGAGGCAACGGTGAGCTCGCCCATCGTGTGGCTGATGTCGAAGCACTCGATGCGTCGTGGCATGGCGGTCAGGCCAAGCACCTTCTGCAAGTCGTCGAAACGAGTTCCCAAGGTCTGCCGGCTGGCCAGCCGTGCGGTCAATGACGCTTGCGCATTGCGCTCGGCCATCTGCAGGAATTGCGCGCGATCGCCGCGTACGCTGGATTTCAAATCCACCGCGTGGCCGGCATGCTGGCTGAGCAGCTCGGCGAGGAGGCCTTGGTCAGCCAGCGCCTCGCCCAGGATTAACTCGCGCGGTACCGGTCGATCCAGGTAGTACTGCGCGATGAACTGTGCCAGTACATCGGCAGGCGTGGCATCCAGCGGCAGGCGCGGAAAGAAATCGCGTGTGCCCAGGCTGATCCCGTTGCGGAAGAACAACACGCTGACGCAGGTCATGCCCGCCTCGATCCGGCATGCAATCACATCCATGTCAGCCGTGGCGCCCTGCACATGGTTTTGCGCCCGTAACTGGCGCAAGGCAGCAACCTGGTCGCGTAGCTTTGCGGCACGCTCGAACTGCAGCGCCTTGCTGGCCTGCTCCATCGTCTCTGCCAACTCGTCGATCACCGCGTCACTGTGACCTTCCAGGAACATCTCCACGTGACGCACGTCTTCGCGATAATCCTCCACGCTGATCATGCCTGCGCACGGCGCACTGCAGCGGCGGATCTGGTACAGCAGGCAAGCTCGATTCGGGTGACGACAACAATCGTCGACGCACTGGCGCACCTTGAACAGCTTCTGCATCAGGTTGAGGCTCTCGCGCACTGCGTGAGCGCTCGGATACGGTCCGAAATAGCGCCCCGGCAGGTTCTTCGCCCCGCGATGGAACGCGAGCCTTGGAAAGTCCTCACCATTGGAAAGATAGATGTAGGGATAACTCTTGTCGTCGCGCAGCAGGATGTTGTAACGCGGCTTGAGCGACTTGATCAGCTGCGATTCCAGCAGCAGCGCTTCGCCCTCGGTGCGCGTCACCGTGATCTCGACCCGCGCGATCTGCGCCACCATGGCCGCAATGCGCGGTTCCATCCGCGGCTTCAGAAAATAACTACCGACGCGTTTTTTCAGGTTGCCGGCCTTGCCGACATAGAGCAACTCACCCGCCGCATCGAAATGGCGATAGACGCCGGGCGAGGAAGTAAGCGTGCGGACGAAGGCCTTGCCGTCGAACGGTGGCGATTGCGCGGACTGCATGGCTGGATTCTAGCGAGTGTGGTTGGCAACCTTCCCGATATGGTGGCTCACGACTGCGACTGCAACCAGCGCGCGGCGCGTTCCAGGTCGGCTTCCGTGTCGATGCCCGGCGGAAACGGCTCGGGGGTCAGGCGCACCGCGATGGCGTGGCCATGTTCGAGTACGCGCAGCTGTTCTAGCGATTCAGTTTGCTCCAGCGAGGTGCGCGGCAACCGCGTGTAACGATCCAGGAAACCGACACGATAGGCGTAGATGCCGATATGACGAAGGAACGGCGTGTCAGATGGCAACGCGTGGCGGTCGGTGGCGAACGCATCACGTGCCCATGGCAAGGGTGCGCGGCTGAAGTACAGGGCGCGGCCGTTGACGGTGCGCACCACTTTCACCACGTTGGGATCAAACAACTCCTCGGCGTCGAGGATCGGCGTCGCCAAAGTCGCCATCGGTGCGTCATCCTCGACCAATGCCTGCGCCACCGCCACGATGCCAGCGGCAGGCGCGAACGGCTCGTCGCCCTGCAGGTTCACCACGATGCTGTCGTCAGCCCAGCCGTAGTGCCGGGCACACTCAGCCAGGCGGTCGCTGCCCGAGGCGTGGTCGCCGCGGGTCATGCAGACGTCCACGCCGGTCTGCCCAGCCAATGCGTCGGCAACGCGAGAGTCGTCCACCGCCACGACAACCTGGTGGGCGCCGGCCTGCAATGCACGTTGCGCCACCCGCACCACCATCGGCACGCCAGCGATCTCGCGCAAGGGCTTGGCCGGGAGCCGGGTCGAGCCATAGCGGGCTGGGATTGCCACGATGAAATGAGGTGCTGCAGACGGCATGGGCATGACCTTGAACGGACTGCGAGATCGGGGTGCCACGATACAGTGACTGCCGCGGCGGCTTCAGCCAACTTCCTGCAACGCGAAACCACAACCATTGGCCAGCTCGCGGAAGCCAGGAAACGAGGTGGCTACGTGGCGGCAGTCGTTGATCCGTATCGGACCGGCGGCACGAAGTCCGGCCACCGCGAAACTCATGGCGATACGGTGGTCGGTGAGGCTTTCCACGGTACCGGAGCCGATCGTTCCGCCATCGATGATCGCCCCATCCGGGGTTTCCTCGATCGCCACGCCAAGTGCGCGCAGGCCCGGTCCGGTCGCCGCCGCCGCAGCGACGAACAACACAGGAAACTCGTCGATCATGTCCGACACCAGATCCCTCGGCAGTTCGATACCGTGAAGCGGTGCATAGCGCACCACCAGATCGCCCACGGGCTCTCCACCAGCTTCGCGCTGGCGTTCCACCGTGATGTCCGCACCCATCAGGCGCAAGGCCTGCAGCAGGCCGGTGCGACGTGGATTGAGGCCGGTTGCCGGCAGGCGCAACTCCGAACCCGGCACGATGCTCGCGGCAACCAGGAAGAATGCCGCTGAGGAGAAGTCCGCCGGCACGTCGATATCGGTGGCGCACAGACGATGGCCGCCGTCGAGCCTGGCCCGACCTGGTTCCGCCACGATCGGCCAGCCGAATGCGGCAAGCATGCGCTCGGTGTAATCGCGGGTCGGATGCGGCTCGACTACCTCAGTACTGCCATCCGCGTAGAGGCCAGCCAGCAGCAGCGCGGATTTCACCTGAGCGCTGGCGATGGGTAGCTCGTAATGGAGCCCGCGCAGAGCAGAGCCGCCGTGGATGCGCAATGGCGGCATGCCCTCGCATGTGTCGATGCGCGCGCCCATCTGCGCCAACGGGTCGGTGACTCGGCGCATCGGACGCTTCGACAGCGAAGCATCTCCGACCAGCACACTGTCAAACGCCTGGCCCGCCAGCAGGCCAGAGAGCAGGCGCATGCCGGTGCCGGCGTTGCCACAGTCCAGCGGCTGCGTCGATCCACGCAAGCCGTGCAGTCCAACCCCATGCACAATGCGCTCTCCGTCCGACGGCGCATCGATGTGTACTCCAAGCTGCGCCAGAACCGAGGCGGTGGCGCGCGTGTCCTCGCCTTCCAAAAAGCCCCGAATGTGGGAACTCCCCTCGGCAATGGCGGCCAGCATCAACGCGCGATGGGAGATCGACTTGTCGCCCGGAACCCGCACACTGCCGTGCAGTGGGCCACCGGTGTCACTGCTCCAGTCCATCCGTGCGCTCACGGCAACGCCACCGGATAGGAGCCCAGCACGCGGATCGTCGCGGCCGATTCGCCGATGTCGTGCACGGCCGCCTGCAGGGCGTCGTCATCGATATGGCCAGAGACATCGATGAAGAACGCGTATTGCCACTTGCCGGTGTGTGCAGGACGCGACTCGATCCGGTTCAGACTGATGCCGTACTTGGCGAACGGGCTGAGCACGTCGTACAGCGCACCGGGCTTGTCGTTGACCGTGATCAGCAGCGAAGTACGGTCGTTGTCGGATGGCGGAAACAGCGAGCGACCGATCACCAGGAAACGGGTGGTGTTGTCGGCGCGATCCTCGATGCCTTGGGCCACGGTCTTGAGGCGATAGACCTTGCCGGCCGTCTCGCCGGCGATCGCCGCCGCATCGTCGGCGTGGCGGGCCAGACGTGCCGCCTCGGCATTGCTGCCGACCGCGATGCACTCGACGTCAGGCAGGTTGATGCGCAGCCAGGTCTTGCACTGCTGCAGCGACTGCGCGTGGGCATAAACCCGGCGCACGTCTTCAGGTTTCCCAGAGAGCGAGTGCAAGCACTGGTGCACGCGCAGTTCCACCTCACCGCAGATGGTGGCGTCGGCAGTGAGGAACATGTCCAGGGTGACCTGGATCATGCCCTGCCCCGAGTTCTCCACCGGCACGATGCCAAAATCGGCATGGCCGACGGCGACTTCCTGAAATACTTCCTCGATGCTGCCCAGTGGCAGGCCGTAGGCGGCATGACCGAAGTGCTTGTGCACTGCCTGTTCGCTGAACGTGCCCTCTGGACCCAGAAAGCCAATTTTCAGTGGGTCTTCCTGCGCCAGGCAAGACGACATGATCTCGCGGAACAGGCGGACCATCTCGATATCCGACAGCGGCCCCTGGTTGCGATCGACCACCATGCGCAGCACGTGCGCTTCGCGCTCCGGGCGGTAGTAGTCGATCGCGGAGAGCCCTGCCCCCTTCACCTCGGCCACCGTTTTCGCGTGGTTCGCACGGTCGGAAATCAGCTGCTGGATCTGCCGGTCGATACTGTCGATGCGCTCGCGCATTTCGCTCAGCGGCTTTTTTGAATCGCTCATGGTTTGGCCGTCCAGATGTAAAGAAGTCCGTTCAAGGTCTGGCATCTTGCCTGAGAAACAGGTCGCCTGACCAATCAGCCATGACGCTGGGCAAAATCACCCATGAAACCGGTCAATGCCTGGACAGCCTCCAGCGGCACGGCGTTGTACAACGAAGCACGCATGCCACCGACCGCTTTGTGTCCCTTCAGCGCGAGCAGGCCAGCCGCATCGGCTTCCTGCAGAAACAGCGAATCCAGGGCGTTGTCGTGCAGGTTGAAAGGCACATTCATGCGCGAGCGTGCGGCGGCCTCGATCGGGTTGCGATAGTAGCCGCCGGAGCCGTCGATGGCCTGGTACAGCGACTCGGCCTTGGCCCGATTTCTGTCCGCCATCGCCTCCAGTCCGTCCTGCGCCAACAGCCACTGGAAGGTCAACCCGGCCAGATACCAGCCCCAGGTATTGGGAGTGTTCAACATCGAATCGGCGGCGGCGTGCTCGGCATAGCGGAAGATCTTCGCCATCGGCCGTCCCGGGCGCTGCAACAGGTCGCGGCGAATGATCATCACCACCAGACCGGAAGGACCGATATTTTTCTGTGCGCCGGCATAAATCAGCCCGAAGCGGCTGACATCCAGCGGCTCGGACAGAATGTTGGAAGACATGTCCGCAACCAGCGGTACGGACCCCACGTCGGGGATGTCACGGAACTCCACGCCGTGAATGGTCTCGTTGGGGGTGTAATGCACATACGCGGCGTGCGGGTCGAGTCGCCAATCCCCGCGCGGCGGCACTCGCCGGTAATCGTCGGCCCGGGCGCTGGCGGCGACGTTGACTTGCACGTACGGCGCCGCCTCGTTGATGGCCTTAGTACTCCAATGGCCACTGTCGATGTAGTCGGCACGGTCACCCTCAGCGGCCAGGTTCATCGGAATCTGGGCGAACTGCTGGGTGGCGCCACCTTGCAAAAACAGCACCGCGTAGTCGGCCGGGACCGCAAGCAGCGTGCGCAGGTCGGCTTCGGCCCGGGCAGCCATATCGATGAAACGCTTGCCGCGATGGGACTGCTCCATCACCGACGCGCCGCTGCCTTGCCAATCCAGCAACTCGTCCCTGGCGCGTTCGAGCACGGCCAGCGGTAAGGCGGCCGGGCCGGCGCTGAAATTCCAGACTCTTCTCACCTGGGTATATTTCTCGTCAGGAGTGGTTTGAGCATTATGCCGCGGCGCAGCATGCCTTAGTCAACTTTCAGGCACGAAAGCTCAGAAGCGCACCAGCAAGACCAGAGCAATGGCCAGCGCAAGCACCGCCGCGGTCACGATCAGCCACCAAACTTCGCCGGTAGGTCCGGCTGTCGCCTCTGGCAAGCCAGCGAGTGATGGCGCGCTCTCGGGACTCTCCGCTTCCGGCTCTCTCCCGGGAGCTTCGAGTACGAACCGATGCGCGGATACGCAGATCTGGTCACCGGATTGCAACGCTGCCCGTTGCACCACAACGCCATTCACACGCAGCGGATGGCGCGCCGACGGGAAACTGGACTCCAGCATCAGCCGGCCCTCGTCCCAGCTGATACGCAAGCCAACGGGCTCACCTTGCGCCAGGCCCAGCGAACAGACTCCACTGGGGCCAAGCTCCAGACCGTCTCGGACCGGCAGCAGGCGGCCGGACAGCGGGCCGGCCACGCTGCGCAAGGCCACCGTGCAGCGTTCCTTCTCCGGCATCAGGGACGGCGCACGCAAAGCTGGATCCTCATCGTCACGCAGCAGCATGCGACACTCGCCGATACTCACCACGTCGCCCGCGCGCACCAAAGCTCGCTCGCGCACCGGCCGTGCATTGACGTAAACCCGATCCGCCGACGGCAATACCTCGAGTACCCAGCCACGCCGATCCTGGTCGATGCGCAGATGCCGCGCAGCCGCCTGGCTGGCCGCCAGCACCAGGTCGTTGTCGGAAGCGCTGCCGATACGCAATTGTGCCTGCGCCCAATGAAAATCTTCGCGGGCCGCATTGGGGAATTCGATGCGCATGACTGACCAGATCGACGAATCGCGAAACTCTACCACGCGGGTACATGGCATTAAGATGGGGTTTTCGCCAGGAACGCATCCATGCCCAGCATCGACATTCGTCGCCCGCACCAATTGTCGATCGCCGACGCCCGTGCGGTGGTCGACCAGGTGGCCGCCCGCATGCACGAGAAGTTCGGAATGACTGGGCAGTGGCAGGGCGACACCCTGGGGTTTTCCCGCCCAGGCCTCAATGGCTCAATCGCGGTCGAGAGCAGCGCGATCCAGGTGCGGGCACAGCTGGGCATGATGCTGACGCCGCTGAAGGGCATGATCGAGGAGGAAATCCGGCGCAAGCTGGATGAACACTTCGCATGAGGTCTCTGACGCCACTCTTGATGTTTCTTTAACCAACCGGCGGTTCGTGGCATAATCACCGGCTTACGCAGCCATCACGGTTGCGCGTGAAGCCCGGAACATATGGCCAAAGACGACGTCATCGAAATGGAAGGCACGGTCCAAGAGACCTTGCCCAACACCATGTTTCGCGTGCAACTGGAAAACGGGCATGTGGTTATCGCCCATATTTCCGGACGCATGCGCAAGCACTACATCCGCATCCTCACCGGCGACAAGGTCAAGATCGAGATGACCCCGTACGACCTGAGCAAGGGGCGCATCACCTACCGCATGAAGTAAGGCGGTCGGCGCGGCGACTTCGCGCGGTGACAAACCAGACAAAGCAAAAGCGGCGCATTGCGCCGCTTTTGCTTTGTCGCGTGAATGGTGTTGCCGGCTGTCTACTCCACGACAGCCGGCAGTTTCGTTGCGGCCTTGCAGTCGACCTTCAACTCGCCATCGGCGACGCTGAGTCGTACCACACCACCCTCGACCAACTTGCCGAACAGCAGCTCGTCGGCCAGCGGACGCTTCACCTTTTCCTGAATCACCCGGGCCATTGGTCGCGCGCCCATCTGCGGGTCGAAGCCGTGTTCGGCCAGCCAACGGCGAGCGTCAGCATCCACGTCCAGGCTTACCTTTTTCTCGGTCAGCTGGCTTTCCAGTTCGATCAGGAACTTGTCGACCACGCGCAGGATGTGCTCGAAATCAAGTGCACCGAACTGGATAATCGCGTCCAACCGGTTACGGAACTCCGGGCTGAAGATACGGCGGATCACTTCCATCGCATCAGACTCGTGCTTCTGTTCGACGAAGCCCATCGTGCGGCGCGAAGCCATGGAGGCACCCGCGTTGGTGGTCATCACCACTACCACGTTCTTGAAATTCGCCTCGCGGCCATTGGTATCGGTGAGCACGCCGCGATCCATCACCTGCAGCAGGATGTTGAACACGTCCGGGTGCGCCTTCTCGATCTCGTCCAGCAACAGCACGGCATGCGGGTGCTTGACCACGGCTTCGGTCAGCAGACCGCCCTGGTCGAAACCGACGTAGCCCGGGGGCGCGCCGACCAGGCGCGACACCGAATGACCTTCCATGTACTCGGACATGTCGAACCGGATCATCTCGATGCCAAGCTGCATCGCCAATTGCTTGGTGACCTCGGTCTTGCCCACGCCGGTGGGGCCGGCCAGCAGGAAACAACCGATCGGCTTGGACGGGTCGGCCAGACCCGAACGGGCCATCTTGATCGATGCGGCCAGTGCCTCAATCGCCGGGTCCTGCCCGAATACGACCATCTTGAGGTTGCGTTCGAGGTTGCGCAGCACATCCTTGTCGGAGGCCGACACCTGTTTGGCCGGAATTCGCGCCATCTTGGCGACGATGTACTCGACCTCGCTCACATCGACGGTACCGGTCCGCTGGTCTTCCGGCAGCAGCCGTTGGCGCGCACCCGCTTCGTCGATGATGTCGATCGCCTTGTCCGGCAGCAGCCGGTCCGGGATGTGCTTTACCGACAGATCGACCGCCGCTTTCAGCGCATCGTTGGTATAGGCAACGTGGTGGTGCTCCTCGAAGCGTGACCGCAGGCCCTTGAGAATCTCGATGCTGTCGGCCACGGTGGGCTCGACCACGTCGATCTTCTGGAAGCGGCGGGCCAGCGCACGATCCTTCTCGAACACGCCGCGATATTCCTGGAACGTGGTCGAACCGATGCAACGCAGTTCACCAGAGGCGAGCATCGGCTTGATCAGGTTGGACGCGTCCATGGTCCCGCCCGAGGCGGAACCGGCGCCGATGATGGTGTGGATCTCGTCGATGAAGAGAATCGCGCCGGGCTGTTTCTTCAGCTGCGCGATCACACCCTTGAGGCGCTTTTCGAAATCGCCCCGGTACTTGGTGCCAGCGACCAGTGCGCCCAGGTCCAGCGCCCAGATGGTGGCGCTTTCCAGCACTTCGGGCACCTCACCGTCGACGATGCGCTTGGCCAGGCCTTCGGCCAAAGCCGTCTTGCCCACGCCAGCTTCGCCGACATAGAGCGGGTTGTTCTTGCGCCTACGGCACAGCACCTGGATGGTACGTTCGATTTCGTCGGCACGTCCGATCAGTGGGTCGATCTTGCCCTCCAACGCCAGCTCGTTGAGGTTGCTGGCGAATTCATGCAGCGGGTTGCTCTTCGCATCGCCGCCCTCCTCGCCTTCGCGCTCGTTGCCGGAAACTCCAGCGGCTGGCTCGTCGCTGATCTTGGCGATGCCGTGGGAGATGTAGTTGACCACATCGAGCCGGGTGATCTCCTGCTGGTGCATGAAGAACACCGCGTGCGAATCCTTTTCGCCGAAGATCGCCACCAGCACGTTGGCACCGGTGACCTCCTTTCGGCCGGAGGACTGCACGTGATAGACGGCGCGTTGCAATACGCGTTGGAATCCCAGCGTGGGCTGCGTGTCGCGTTCGTCGCCCGACGGCAACACCGGCACCGTCTCGCTGATAATACGAGTCAGTTCACCTGACAACCGCGGCAGGTCGGCGCCGCATGCGCGCAACGCGCCAAGCGCCGACTGATTTTCGGTCAACGCCAACAGCAGGTGTTCGACCGTCATGAACTCATGACGCTGTTCACGGGCCTGCTTGTAGCAATGGCCGATGGTGACTTCCAGATCCTTGCTGAACATTCGGATCTCTCCACTTACTTGTTGGGCGGCCTTCAGCGCCGCGATAAGCACAAAATGGGGGCGCTCAGAGCTTTTCCATAGTGCACAACAACGGGTGTTGATGCGAGCGCGAATATTCGTTTATGTGGGTCACCTTGGTTTCTGCCACTTCCCGCGTGAACACGCCGCAGACGCCGCGTCCGCGGGTGTGCACGTGCAGCATGATCTGTACCGCCTGCTCCTGGTCCAGGTTGAAGAAACTGCGCAGCACTTCGATCACGAAATCCATCGGGGTGAAATCGTCGTTCAGCAGCAGCACCTGGAACAGGGGTGGTCGCGCCACCTCCGGCTTGGCGCTTTCAACTGCCAGGCCGCGGCCGCTGTCGTGCTCATTTTCGTTTTCGTGGGCCATGGTTTCGGGAACGTGCTCTTCAGGATTCAAGTATACGCTGCGCCGGAATTCACCCGGTGCGTCGGTCACCTCGTACAGGTAATGGCACAATGGGTCTTTTTCCAGCCTTGTCTCGTTCATGATCGCCTCCATTCCACGCCCTGAAGTCTGGCGCCCCCACGTTACCGTGGCCTGCGTGGTGGCCGATGGCGACCGTTATTTGATGGTAGAAGAGGAAGTTGCCGGCCGGCTCATGTACAACCAGCCGGCTGGACATCTCGAAGATCGCGAGAGCCTCGCTGCCGCAGCCGTGCGCGAGACGCTGGAGGAAACCGGCTGGACGGTGACCCTGCAGCACCTGATCGGCGTTCAGCAATGGCGTAGTACAGAACACGGCGACGCGGTGATCCGCTTCAGCTTCGCAGCGCAGGCGATCGATCATGACCCTGAGCGACCACTGGATAAAGGCATCCACCGTGCCTTGTGGTTGAGCCGCAGTGAAATCGCCGCCCTGGGCGAGCGTCTGCGCAGCCCGCTGGTACTGCTCAGCATCGACGCCTGGCTGTCGGGACAACGCTTGCCGCTGTCCAGCCTGGACTGGCTGCCCGAAGGAGCTCGGGCATGAAGGTGATGCTTGGCATCTCCGGGGGCGTCGACTCCTCGGTGGCCGCGCTGCTGTTGCAGCAGGACGGTTACCAGGTCGAGGGTCTGTTCATGCAGAACTGGGAGGAGGACGACCGCGACGGTCCGTGCACCAGCGATGCCGACCGCAAGGACGCCGTCGCCGTCTGCGGTCGACTCGACATCCCGTTTTACGCCCGCAATTTCGCGGCCGAATACTGGGACAGCGTATTCGAGCACTTCCTTGCCGAATACCGCGTCGGACGCACACCGAACCCGGATGTTTTGTGCAACCGCGAAATCAAGTTCAAGACCTTCCTCGACGAGGCACGCGCCCTGGGTGCCGACAAGATCGCGACGGGGCACTATGCCCGCGTCGACTGCGTCGACGGACAATACCGGCTGCTGCGGGCGGCGGACGCCGCCAAGGATCAGAGCTATTTCCTGCACGCCTTGGGACAGCAAGCGCTTGCGGCTACCTTGTTTCCGCTGGGCGACATCGAAAAGCCGCGCGTGCGCGAACTGGCCCGCGACGCTGGCTTGCCTACCCATGCGAAAAAAGATTCCACCGGCATCTGCTTTATCGGCGAGCGCGACTTCCGCAGCTTCCTGTCACAGTACATTCCTGCCCGTCCCGGTGAGATGCGCACGCCCGAAGGGGCCTTGATCGGCGAGCACCAGGGCGTCATGTATTACACCTTGGGCCAGCGCAACGGCCTGGGCATCGGCGGCAGGCACGACGCCAGCGGCGAGCCTTGGTTCGTGGTGGGCAAGGACGTGTCGAACAATGTGCTTTATGTCGCCCAGGGCGGCGAAAACCACTGGTTGTATTCGGAGCGGCTGCGCAGTGAGGCACCATACTGGATTGCGGGCGCGCCGCCGGCCAACGAGTTCCGCTGTACGGCGCGTACCCGTTATCGCCAGGCCGACCAGGCATGCACGGTCAGCGTCGAAGCGGACGGGCTTGCGTTACGCTTCGACGTGCCGCAGCGGGCCGTCACGCCGGGACAGTCGGTGGTTCTCTACGCCGGCGAGGTTTGTCTGGGTGGCGCCGTGATCATGGCCACCGATGCAGCTTACGGAGATCTGTTGCCGACCTTCACTCCCGCTACCCCACACCAACACAGGGAATCGCAAGTCAGTGTTTGAAACCTTTGGCATGAACGAGGAACGGGTGCTTGCCCTGGCAGGATTGTTCCAGGCCTGTAAGTTGGCCCAGGAAATGGCCAATGATGGGCGCTGCGACGACGTGGCCTTGCAGGCCAGCGTGGCAAGCGTGTTTCGCATCGACGCGCCCTCGGTGGTTGCGGTGTATGGCAACGTTTCCAATCTGCGGCTGGGCCTGCGCAACCTGGTCGCCCAGCTGGACGAGAGCGAACGTGACATGTCGGTCACCCGCATGGCGGTGACGGTGATGCGCCTGGAACGCAGTCTTTCCGGCCGCTCGGAGTTGTTGGAGAAATTGCATCAAGGCATCCTTGCGGCGCAGCGCCAGGTCGAGCATTTCGGCCAGGAATCGCCCCAGGTGAATGGCCGTCTTGCGGAACTGTACGCATCCACCCTGTCCACGTTGCGGCCACGAGTGATGGTCAGTGGCAACCCTCAGCAGCTCCAGCAACCGGTAGTCGTAGAGAAAGTGCGCGCGTGCCTGATGGCCGCGGTGCGCTCGGCGGTCTTGTGGCGGCAGATCGGCGGGCGCCAGTGGCAATTGCTGGTATACCGGCGCCAGTGCAGCATGCTGGCGCGCGGCTTGTTGACCGGCACGACCCTGGACAATCGCTGACCGCGCGTTATCGCTGACTCACGCGAGGCCGATACAAACAAACCCCGGCTTGGCCGGGGTTTGTTTGTATTACGACATTACTCTTGCGTGATGGCCGGAACCACTGCGACATCCGGGTCACCGGTAGGCGCATCGCTACCAGTTGAGACAGTATCTTCGCCGTTGTCCTCCTCGGCAGCCAGCCGCATTACGCTGACCAGCTTCTCGTCGGCAGGCAGCTTGATCAAGGTGACGCCCTGGGTGTTGCGACCCAGTTGCGAAACCTCCGCCACCCGCGTGCGAACCAGCGTGCCCTGGTTGGAAATCAGCATCAGCTCGTGTGCTTCAGTGACTTGCACCGCACCGACCAAGGCGCCATTGCGCTCGGAGCACTGGATCCCGATCACGCCCTGGGTACCACGCCCCTTCTTGGTGAATTCTGCCAGTACGGTGCGCTTGCCGTAACCACGCTCCGTGGCGGTGAGGATGTCACCCTCGGCCGCCACGATCAGCGAAACCACCTCGGCTCCCTTGAGCAGCTTCATACCGCGCACACCAGCGGCGGTACGTCCCATCGAACGAACCGTGTTCTCGTCGAAACGATTGACCTTGCCGTTGGAGGCGAACAGCAGGATGTCGCTGTTGCCGTCGGTGAGCTCGACATTGACCAGCGCGTCGTCGTCATGCAGTCTGATCGCCAGCTTGCCCTTCTGCAGTTGGAAGGCAAATTCGGTCAGCGGAGTTTTTTTGACCGTGCCATGTTTAGTGGCAAAGAACACGAAGCGGTCTTCCGCATACTCGCGAATCGGCAATACCGCCTGCACGTTCTCGCCCTCGCCCAGCGGCAACAGGTTGATGATCGGCTTGCCGCGGGCACCCGGGCCCGCCTCGGGAATCTGGTAGACCTTCTGCCAATAGACCCGTCCGGTGCTGGTGAAGGCAAGCAGGGTGTCGTGCGTGTTGACCACCCACAACTGCTCGACCACATCCTCGTCCTTCAGCGCGGAGGCTGAACGGCCCTTGCCGCCTCGACGCTGCGAGCGGTAGGTGCTCGCCGGCTGACGCTTGATGTAACCGGTGTGCGACAGGGTAACCACCATGTCTTCCGGAGCAATCAGGTCGAGGACGTTGAGGTCTTCCTGCGAATGTTGGATGTCAGTGCGACGGGCGTCGCCAAACTCGCTCTTGATCGCTTCGAGTTCTTCGCGGATCACGTCCAGCAGGCGGTTGGGGTTTTCCAGGATCTCGATCAGACCGCGGATAATGTCGAGAATCAGTCGATACTCGTCGGACAGCTTTTCCTGCTCCAGACCGGTCAGACGGTTCAGCCGCATCGCCAGGATTTCCAGCGCCTGCACCTCGGACAGCTGGTAGCCATCGTCGTTCAGCCCGTCGCGCGGATCCATGTCCTCCGGACGCGACGCGTCGGCACCGGTCGCAGACAACAGCGCGCGCACCAGGCCGGCCTCCCAGCGCCGCGACACCATGCGCTCGCGCGCTTCGGCCGGCGATGCCGAGGTCTTGATCAACTCGATCATCTCGTCGATGTTGGCCAGCGCCACCGTGAGGCCTTCGAGGATATGCGCGCGAGCACGTGCCTTGCGCAGCTCGAAGATTGTGCGGCGCGTGACCACTTCGCGACGGTGCCGAATGAACGCTTCAAGGATGTCCTTGAGGTTCAGCAACTTCGGCTGGCCGTCCAGCAGAGCCACCATGTTGATGCCGAAGGTGACCTGCATCTGGGTTTGCTGGAACAGGTTGTTCAGCACCACGTCGCCCATCGCGTCCTTGCGGATCTCGATGACGACGCGCATGCCGTCCTTGTCCGACTCGTCGCGCAGTTCGCTGATGCCTTCGAGCTTCTTTTCCTTGACCAGCTCGGCGATCTTCTCGATCAACCGCGCCTTGTTCACCTGGTACGGCAACTCGTGGATGAGAATCGTCTCACGGCCGTTCGGCTCGGTCTCGATATCCGCCTTGGCACGCACCAGAATGCGGCCACGGCCGGTGCGATACGCCTCGATAATGCCGGACGAACCGTTGATGATGCCGTAAGTGGGAAAGTCCGGCCCGGGAATGTAATGCATCAACTCTTCAATCGAGAGCGCCGGCTCGTCGATCAACGCAATCGTCGCTGCGATCACCTCATTGAGGTTGTGCGGGGGGATATTGGTAGCCATACCCACCGCGATGCCGGCCGAACCATTGACCAGCAAGGTGGGCACGCGCGACGGCAACACCAGCGGTTCGCGTTCACTCTCGTCGTAGTTGAAGCCGAAGTCGACAGTGTCCTTGTCGATGTCGGCGAGCAGCTCATGAGTGAGCCGGGACATGCGCACTTCGGTGTACCGCATCGCGGCGGCGTTGTCGCCATCGACCGAACCGAAGTTGCCCTGGCCATCGACCAGCATGTAGCGCAACGAGAATGGCTGCGCCATGCGGACAATCGCGTCATACACAGACTGATCGCCGTGCGGATGGTATTTACCGATGACGTCACCGACCACGCGGGCGGACTTCTTGTACGGCTTGTTCCAGACGTTGCCCAGTTCGTTCATCGCAAAAAGAATGCGGCGATGCACGGGTTTGAGGCCATCGCGAACATCTGGAAGTGCGCGGCCGACAATCACGCTCATGGCGTAATCGAGGTAGCTCTGGCGCATTTCGTCTTCGATGTTGACGCGAATGATTTCTTTGGCGGTTTCTGCCATTTAACGGCTTCCCTATGGAAAAAAAAGGACGCTGGCGCCGCGTCTCAAGCGCGTGCGCGTGCGACCCGAAATCAACCGGTGAATTGTACCACGAATGGCTCCAAAACGACAGGATTTAGTCGTTATGAATCAATCGGTTACGGGACCACTTTGGGATGCTTGAAAAGCACCCCGCGCGCCATTGAGAAGTTGACCAGCGCAGCGACCGCCGAACCGGCAGCCGCGGCCAGTCCAGGCCAGCGATGCAAGTCCACGAAATTGAGCAGCAACAAGGCGTAGACCCCGTAATTGACCACTGCGCCGGCACTCATCAAGGCCATCCAGTGCAGCCATTCGGCGCGCGCGCTCCTTCCGCTATCGCGTGCGGCAAAGGTGTAACGACGATTCCACCACCAGGTAAAGGTGGCCGCCAGCAAGAACGACAACACGCGAGCCAGGTACGGATTCCAGTGACCGAGGCTGACCAGCATCTGCACGATGCCGGCATCGATCAGCAGCCCACCGATACCTCCCATCGCAAACAGCACAAATTCACGGGAAAACTTCAGCACCCGAACATCAGCTGCATCGCCATGCTGTTGGGATGCTCGATCACTCCGCGTTCGGTGACGATCGCATCGATCAGCTCAGCCGGTGCCACATCGAACACCGGATTCCATGCCTGTGCGCCCTCCACCACGGTGCGCCTGCCGGCAATGGACAGCAGCTCGGCCGGATCGCGCAGCTCAATCTCGATTTCTTCGCCGTTGCCGGTAGCCATATCCACCGTGGACGACGGTGCCACCACCATAAACTTTACCCCGTGGTATTTCGCGACGATCGCCAGCTGGTAGGTGCCGATCTTGTTTGCGGTATCGCCGTTGGCGGCAATCCGGTCGGCGCCCACGATGACCCACTGCACCGCGCCGGACTTCATCAGGTGCGCCGCCGCCGAGTCAGCGATGAGCTCGGCCGGAATACCGTCGCGCATCAGCTCCCACATGGTCAGTCGCGCGCCCTGCTGCCAGGGTCGGGTTTCGCCGGCGTAGACCCGGGCGATCCGCTGCGCAGCGACGCCTGCGCGGATCACGCCGAGCGCGGTGCCATAGCCGGCCGTGGCCAGCGATCCGGTGTTGCAATGGGTCAGCACGCCCGATCCAGGGGCGATCATCGATGCGCCGAGCTCACCCATGCGCCGGTTGGCTGCCAGATCCTCGTCCTGGATCGCTCGCGCTTCGAGCAAGAGCGCCTCGGCATCGGCGCCGGCCGCAATGCGCTTCTTCATCCGGTCAAGCGCCCACATCAGGTTGACCGCTGTAGGACGCGCGGCGCGCAAGCTGGCCAGCACCGGTTCCAGCGGCACGTTCTGCCGGGCTGCCATCGCCACGCCCCAGGCAGCGGAAATGCCGATTGCTGGCGCGCCACGTACGGCGAGGTCGCGGATGGCAGCGGTCACCTGCCCGGCGTCGCGGCAGTCGATCCAGCTTTCCTCTCCCGGCAGCAGGCGTTGGTCGAGCAACCGCAAGTGATCGCCCTGCCATTGCACGGCGCGGATGGAGTCATGGGATGCCGCTGTCGTATCAGTCATGCGCCCATTTTAGGCGAGTGGAGCTGTCGAGTGGGGCTGTTTTGGAGCGAGCGACGAGGGACGAGCTATTGCAATGGAGCGCCTCCGCCACTCGCCACTACCTTCCATCAAGCCCGTTGATGCAACCACTGGTGTATCGCTGGCGGCACTTCGCGTTGCGCGCGTCCGGAAACGTAGATGCCGATGTGGCCACCCTTGAAAGCAAGCTGGGTGTAGTCGGTGGTGCCGACGTGCTTGCCCAGTGCACGCGAGGCGTCTGGCGGCACCAGGTGATCCTGTTCGGCGAAAATGTTCAGCACCGGCTGAGTGATCAAGCCCAGATCGATCAGCTGGCCACCGATCTCCAGCGTGTGCTTGACCAGCTTGTTGCCCTGGTAGAACTCCTTGATGAACTCCCGGAACGCCTCTCCGGCCTGGTCCGGTGAATCGAAGATCCAGCGTTCCATGCGCAGGAAATTCTCCAGCTCGATCGGGTTGTCGATGATGTCGACCATGCTGACGTATTTTTGTTGGTTCAGCCGGATTGGCTTCAACGACAGGTAGGCGTAGTTCATCAACCCGGCGGGAATATTACCCATGGCGTCGACGAACAAATCCACGTCCAGATTGCGGCACCAACTCGACAGCATGTTGTCCGGCGTGTGGAAATCCACCGGCGTGACCATGGTGATCAGGTTCTTCACCTTGTCCGGGTGCAGCGCGGTGTAGCACAGCGAGAACGCTCCACCCTGGCAGATACCGAGCAGGTTGATCGCGTCCAGATCGTGGCGTGCACGCACCGCATCCACACAGCGGTCGAGATAGCCGTTGATGTAATCGTCCAGGGTCAGCCAGCGATCTGCACCGTCGGGATAACCCCAATCGATCAGGTAGACATCTTCACCCTGCTCCAGCAGGTTGCGCACCATCGAACGGTCGGCCTGCAGATCGGTCATCCATACCGTGTTGACCAAAGCGTAGACGATCAACAGGGGTGTCTTCGAGGCGGTCTTGCTATGGCCGGTGAAATGCCAGACCTTGAGTTTGTCCTCGCTGTAGACCAGCTCGCGAGGCGTGTTGGCGTACTCAGGTTCGCGCATACCACGCAGGTTGGCCATGCCGGCGGCCAGCTTGCGCTGGAACGTTGCCATGTCGGTCAGGGCCCGGGTCGGGTCAATGCGCAATGGTGATTGCATGGACGTTCTCCTTTATTTGCGCTTGCGCGAAGCGGTACGGGGCGTCGCTGCGCTGGCCGATTTGCGTGTCGTCTTCGGTGTCGCTTTCTTGGCGACAGCGGACTTGGTGCGAGTAGTCTTTTTTGCCGCGGCGGGGGACTTTGTGCGCGTGGTTTTTTTTGCTGCAGCGGGAGATTTGGTGCGAGTGGCCTTTTTTGCCGCGGAGGTGGAAGCCGGTTTGGCGAGCTGGCGTTTCAGCGTCGCCACCTCTTGGCGCAACGTTGCGATGTCGTCGGCATGATCAGTCGATCCACCGCCGTGGCTCGCACGAAACTCACGACGCAAGGCCTGCAGTCTCTCGCCCAGGCTGGACACCTCGCTGCGCGTCGGCACGCCAAGTTCCCGGCAGAGTTGTTCGGTCTGTTCCTGTTGCAGTTTGCGCGCCCGCATCTGCGTGTTTACCATCTCGCCGTAGACATCACGGAACTCGTCGGACAGCGCGATATCCGCATAGGCCTCTTCCGAGGCGTCTACCCACAAATCGTAGAGAGCCTTCATCGAATCGATCTGGCTACCGGGTTCGGCGTGCTCGGCCAGCTTGTCTTGCAAGCGCTGCATGCCCTGTACGTTGGAACGCTGAACCAACGCCTGATAGCGCGCCGAAGCCTGCAACGAGGCCAACAAGGCTGCAGCCAGCGTTTGTTGCTGCATCTGCTGTTCCCGGTTCAATCCAAACGCGGGAGTCGGGCCGTTCGTCGCACCTTGCATGCCCGACAGATCGCCCAAGCCGCTGTGCTGCGCAGCCTGCCACCACGACTGCCATTGACGGGCGAAGCTCTCGGCGCTCGCGCTGTCGATGCTGCCAAACGCCTGGCTAAATGGCTGGGTAGCGCCGCCGAACATCTGCTGCAACTGCTGTTGCCAGTCGCCGACTTGATTGGCCGCCCCAGCACGGGCCATCGCGGCCTGCATCCAGTCGAAATATCCCTTCATTCCGGTCAGCGTTCGCTCCAGGGTCTCGTTGCCGGCAGCGGGCGCTGGCGGTGGCGCGAACGGATTGGTCGCCGGTGCCTGCTGGAACTGACGCGTCCAAGCATCCCAAGACTGCTGTGCGAGCGCCTGATAGTCCCTCATGAAATCACTTGCCGGATCGGCCATGGCTGCATTCTCGTGCGGAGGTATCTTGCATCGTAACAAATGCGGTCATACCTAAATGTGGATGTCACGTGGACGCCACAACGAACAAGGCCCGGCATGAACCGGGCCTTGCTGAATTGCGTTGCAGTGGACGTCAGACGCTCGCGCGTTCTTCGTCGGTGACTGCCTTCATTGACAGGCGAATGCGGCCCTGTTTGTCGACTTCGAGCACCTTGACCTTGACGATGTCGCCTTCCTTGAGCTTGTCGGAAACCTTCTCCACGCGCTCGTCGGAAATCTGCGACACGTGCACCAGACCATCCTTGCCCGGCATGATCGTCACGAATGCACCGAAGTCCATCAGCTTGGCGACCTTGCCCTCGTAGATACGGCCCGGCTCGACGTCAGAGGTGATCTGCTCGATGCGCTTCTTCGCCGCTTCACCCGCCTCGCGGTTGACCGAGCCGATGATGATGGTGCCGTCATCGCTGATGTCGATCGTGGTGCCGGTCTCTTCGGTGATCGAACGGATCGTGGCGCCGCCCTTGCCGATCACTTCGCGGATCTTGTCCGGGTGGATCTTGACGGTGATCAGGCGCGGAGCGAACTCACTCATCTCGGTGCGCGCTTCGGTAAGCGCCTTGCCCATCTCGCCCAGAATATGCAGGCGACCGAGCTTGGCCTGTGCCAGCGCGACCTTCATGATCTCTTCGGTGATGCCGTCGATCTTGATGTCCATCTGCAGCGCGGAAATGCCGTCGGCACTGCCGGCCACCTTGAAGTCCATGTCGCCAAGATGATCCTCGTCGCCGAGGATGTCGGACAACACGACGAAGTCGTTGCCTTCCTTCACCAGGCCCATGGCGATACCTGCCACCGGCGCCTTCAGCGGAATGCCCGCGTCCATCATCGCCAGCGAGGAACCGCACACCGAAGCCATCGACGAGGAACCGTTGGACTCGGTGATTTCCGAGACCACGCGCAACACGTAGGGGAACTCTTCGATGCTCGGCTTGACCGCCATCACGCCACGCTTGGCGAGGCGGCCGTGACCGATCTCGCGGCGCTTCGGCGCGCCGAAACGACCGGCTTCACCCACCGAGAACGGAGGGAAGTTGTAATGGAACAGGAACGGGTCCTTCGACTCGCCACCGGGTGCGTCGATGATCTGCGCATCACGCGTCGTGCCCAGCGTGATCACGACCAGTGCCTGCGTCTCGCCGCGGGTGAACAACGCCGAACCGTGAGTACGCGGCAGCACGCCGACGCGAGCAGTGATCGCACGCACATCGGCGAGCTGGCGACCGTCGATACGCACTTTTGTCTTCAGCACGCTGTCGCGCATCGTGTGGTATTCGAGTTCCTCGAATTCCTTGCCCATCGCTGCAGTCGACCAGCCCTTCTCTTCGGCCTGCGCCTTGAGCCCGGCCACGACGTCGGACTTGATCGCGGAGATCGCATCGCGACGCTCCAGCTTGTCGCGCACCGAGAACGCTGCGGCCAACTGATCACCGACCGCGCCCTTGACGGCAGCAATCAGCGACTCGTCACGAACTGGCGCCTGCCAATCCCACGAAGGCTTGCCAGCCTCGACGGCGAGCTCGGCGATCGCGCGGATGGCGACCTGCATCTGCTGGTGACCGAACATCACCGCGCCGAGCATGACGTCCTCGGACAGCAACTTGGCTTCGGATTCCACCATCAGCACGGCACCCGCGGTACCGGCAACGACCAGGTCCAGGTCGGAGGTTTTCAGCTCGGTGGCAGTCGGGTTCAGCAGGTACGCGCCGTTGGCGTAACCGACGCGGGCCGCGCCGATCGGACCCTTGAACGGGATGCCGGCCAGGCTCAGTGCAGCGGATGCGCCGAGCAAGGCCACGATGTCACCGTCGACTTCCGGGTTCAACGAGATGACCTGGGCAATCACCTGCACTTCATTCCTGAAGTCATCAGGGAACAGCGGGCGTACCGGGCGATCGATCAGGCGCGAGGTCAGCGTCTCTTTCTCGGTCGGACGGCCTTCGCGCTTGAAGAAACCGCCGGGAATGCGACCGGCGGAGTAGAACTTCTCGACATAGTCGACAGTGAGCGGGAAGAAATCCTGACCTTCCCTCTGCTTGGTCGCAGCCACTGCAGTGACCAGCACCACGGTGCCGCCCATGCTGGCCATGACCGCGCCAGACGCCTGGCGGGCAATTTCGCCCGTCTCCAGTGTGACTTCGTGATTACCGTACTGGAATGATTTGGTTACTTTTGCCACGTGCTTAATTCCTGATCTGATTGAGAAGTGCGCTCACGGATGGGCGCTTCTTGATCTTTGCGTTCATGGATGAACGCACGAATTACCGCCGAAGGCCGAGGCGTTCGATCAGGGCTTGGTAGCGTGCAAGATCGCGATCCTTCAAGTAGCTGAGCAGGCGCTTGCGCTGGTTCACCAGCTTCAGCAGGCCGCGGCGGGAGTGGTGATCCTGCTTGTGATCCTTGAAGTGACCGGTCAGATGGTCGATGCGAGCGGACAGCAGCGCCACCTGGACTTCGGTGGAACCGGTGTCGTTCGGCACTCGGCCGAAATCAGCAATGATCTTGCTGGTCTGTTCTACGGTAAGGGACATGGTTATACGTTTCCTTGAAAGGCGATGCGAAGCTTGCGCTTGCATCATCGCAATGATGCAAGCGCAAGCTTCGCCTATTTGAGTGAAAGCGTTGTAATAACTTGTCTATTCTACTGATGCGAGCGGTGTGACAACAAGTGCACGAGGCCTATTGTGGCAAATCAGACCATTGGCGGGAGGTTAAAGCCGCGTAATACGCGTGTACGGCGTTCGTCGTCCAATTCGAGCAGAGCCAGCAACGCGCCATCGCTGGCGAATGCCGCGCAACGACCCGTGGCTAAGGACGCAGCGAGCTGGATCGGCTGTCCGCGTGAAATCGCCATGCTCTGCGCTTCATCCAGCGTCACCCAAGGCACGTCGGACAAGCCCGCCGATATTGGCAGCAGGTGCGCCAACAAGGCCTCGTCGCCCTGCCCGGCGGCCTGCTCGAGTTCGGTGAGAGTGACCATCCGTGGTTCCCTGAACGGTTCTACCCAGGTACGTCGCAGGGCGCTCAAGTGCGCTCCGCACCCCAGCGCCTCACCGATATCCACCGCCAGCGAACGGATATAGGTGCCAGAGCCGCACTCGATCACGAGTTTCAGCGTGTCGCCCTCGCGCCCGAGCAAGTCCAGTCGGTGAACCTCCACTTCGCGTGCAGGCAGCTCGACGGATTCACCCCGGCGCGCCTTCACGTACAACCTTTCACCTTCGTGCTTCAGGGCCGAATACATCGGCGGCACCTGACGGATCGAACCGCGCAACGGAGCCAGCACTGTTTCGATCTCCGCGGCGTCGACCGGCGGCACTTCTTGCTGCCGGACGATCTCACCCTCGCTGTCGCCGCTGTCGGTGGTGATTCCAAGCCGACATTCGGCCAGATAAGATTTGCGCGCACCCAGCAGGCTCCCGGCCAGCTTGGTGGCTTCGCCGAAGCACAACGGAAGCAATCCGGTGGCGAGCGGGTCGAGCGCGCCGGTGTGGCCGCCCTTGGCCGCACGCAGCAGGCGGCGCACGGCTTGCAATGCTTTATTCGAACTGAGACCCAGCGGCTTGTCGAGGAGCACGATGCCGTGCAGGTCACGGGTATGGATACGCGGTGATTTCTTCATCCGTTCAGCAGCAAACACACTCCACTCAGACCTGATCTTCGCCATCATCCGGCTTCAGGTCGCGCGCCTGCTCACGCAACAGCGACTCAATCCGCTCGCCCTTGTCGACCGAGTCGTCGTACTTGAATTTCAGCTCGGGCACCCGCCGCATGCGCATACCGCTATGTGCCAACGCATGGCGGATCTCGTGGCTTATGGCGTTCAATGCCTTGACCGCCGGCAACCCCTGCTCGGGCATCAGCGCGGTTACCCACACCGTAGCCCAGTCCAGGTCGCGGGTGATCTCCACGTCAGACACGCTGACCGACGGAAGTCCATGGTCGCGCACGGCCGCGTGCACCAGCAGAGCTAGTTCGCGGCGAAGTTCGGCGCCGATGCGGTCGGTACGTTTGAAATCGCGGGAAGGCATTAAAGGACCAGGAATAGTGAATCGGAAACAACGAATGCTCAGGAGCTAAAAGCTGGAAGCAACAGCAGCGTCAGGAAATCGTGGGGCGCCGGATTTTACTATTCCCGACTCCCCATTTTCGATCCCTGGCGCTGTAGCGAACACTACAGAGTCCGTGCCACTTCGGTCCGCTCGAAGCACTCGATCTGATCGCCCACCTTGACGTCGTTGTACTGCTTGACGGCGATACCGCATTCCATGCCGCTGCGAACTTCGTCGACGAGCTCCTTGAAGCGGCGCAGCGATTCCAGCTCGCCCTCGAATACCACCACGTTGTCGCGCAATACACGGATCGGCTTACTGCGCTTGACGTGGCCCTCGGTGACCATGCAGCCGGCCACAGCACCGAACTTGGAGCTGCGGAACACGTCGCGAACCTCGGCCAGGCCGATGACGTCCTCGCGCACTTCCATGCCAAGCAGACCGGTGGCGGCTTGGGTGACTTGATCGATCACGTCGTAGATGATCGAGAAATAGCGCACATCCAGTCCGCTGGTTTCGATTACCTTGCGCGCCGATGCATCGGCACGCACGTTGAAGCCGATCACAAGAGCCTTGGACGCGGTAGCCAGCGTCGCATCTGATTCATTGATGCCGCCGACGCCGGAGGACACGACGTTGACGCGGACCCGCTCGTTGCCGATCTGGGTCAACGATTCGCGCAACGCTTCGACCGAACCCTGCACGTCGCCCTTGACCAGGATGTTGAGCGTCTGCTGCTCTTCACCCTGGCCCATCTTGGCGATGATGTCCTCGAGCCGGTTGCTCTTGCTGACCATCCGCGTTTCGCGACGCTTGAGCTCGCGCTCCTGCGCCACTTCGCGGGCCAGATGCTCGTCTTCGACGCAGACAAAGTCGTCGCCGGTTTCCGGCACGCCGGACAAGCCCAACACCTGGACCGGAATAGACGGACCGGCTTCATCAACCTGTTTGCCGGACTGGTCGATCAGCGCGCGCATGCGGCCGTATTCAACGCCGCAGACCACAAAGTCGCCCTTCTTCAGCGTGCCCTGCTGAACAAGCACGGTCGCCACCGGACCGCGACCGCGATCCAGACTGGACTCGATCACCACGCCAGAGGCGCGGCCGTCAGCCACCGCACGCAACTCCATTACCTCGGCCTGGATCGAGACCGCTTCGAGCAGATCTTCGATGCCCATGCCGGTCTTGGCCGATACCGGCACGAACTGCACGTCGCCACCCCAGTCTTCCGGCACGACTTCCTGCGCCACCAGACCTTGCTTGACGTTGTCTGGATTCGCGCCGTCCTTGTCCATCTTGTTGACGGCCACGATCATCGGCACGTTGGCCGCGCGGGCATGCTTGACCGCTTCGATCGTCTGCGGCTTCACACCGTCGTCCGCGGCCACCACCAGGATCACGATGTCGGTCGACTGAGCGCCACGCGCACGCATCGAGGTGAATGCGGCATGTCCCGGTGTGTCCAGGAAAGTGATCTGACCCTTGGATGTTTCGACGTGGTACGCACCGATATGCTGGGTGATGCCACCGGCTTCGCCGGAGGCCACCTTGGTACGCCGGATGTAATCAAGCAGCGAGGTCTTGCCATGGTCGACATGGCCCATGATGGTCACGACCGGCGGACGGGTTACTTTCTCGCCCTCCAGTTCGACGTTCTGGGTATGCGCGGCCAGGGTTTCCTCGGCGTTGTTTTGAGTGTCAGCGATCGGCGTGTGGCCAAGTTCCTCGACCACCAGCACGGCGGTGTCGTGATCGACGGTCTGGTTGATGGTCGCCATCACGCCCATCTTGAACAGCGCCTTGACCACCTCCGAGCCCTTGACCGCCATTTTTTGCGCCAGGTCAGCGACCGCGTTGGTGTCACCCACCACGACTTCGCGCACCACCGGTGCCGTCGGTCGTGAGAAACCGTGCGGGCCACCGGAAACACCGCTGCTATGCGACTGCGATCCACGACTGCTGCCGCGAGCGCTCTTGCCTCGCTTGCTGCTTGAGGAACGGCGTGCGCGATCCGCTTCGCTCAAGTGCATCTGGCCACCGGTGAAACGCTTGGTGCCATCGCGCTGCTTGCCGCTGGCATCTTCGCTGCGCTCGCGGGTATGTTTCGTCTTGCCGCGAGAAGCATCGCCATTACCGGCCGCTGGCGTCGTCGCCGGGGCCGCTGCCGCTGCGGGCGCCGGCGCGGCGGCAGGTTTGACCGGCGCAACAACGGGTTTGACCAGCTTTTCGCGCTTGCGCGGTTCATGGATGCGGGGCAGGATCATGCCCAGTTCGCGCTGATCCATACGCTGGATGCCGTCGGAATCGTGGTCGTCCACGTGGGCTGCGGGCGCAACCGGGACAGCGGCTTCCTGAGCAGCGGGCACCTCAGCGACCGGCGCGACGGCATCCGTCTCGCTCTTGTCTTCGACCACAGCCGCCGCTTCGGCCTGCTGCAGATCCTCTTGACGCTGCTTCTCGTCGAGCGTTCGCTGCTGAGCCTCCTGCTCACGGCGAAGCTCGGCATCGACCCGATCACGCTCTTCCTGTTCGCGTTGCTGCTGCGATTCCTGCAGCTTGCGCACGGCATCCTCGCGCTCGGGCTCGGCGCTGGCTTCCTCGGCAATCACGCTGCGTTTGACGTAGGTGCGCTTGGCGCGCACTTCCACGTTGACCGTCTTTGCCGTACCGGCAGAACCCCGGCCACCGGACCCAGCGACCTTCAGCTCGCCCACCGTGCGGCGCCTGAGGGTGATCTGGCGCGGCGCCGCGTCAGCGGCTTCGGCGGCAGCTTCGTTCTTGCCGTGCGTACGGCGCAGGAATCCCAGCAACTTCACCTTTTCGGTGCTGCTGATGGCCTGCTCCTGATCGGAGAATTTCATGCCCGCCTCGCCAAGCTGTGTCAGCAGCTTGTCAACCGGCATGCCCAGTACCTGGGCGAGTTGTTTGATCGTGACGTCCGACATTCTGTTCTCTACTCCGCCGTTCCAGCGCTTGTCATTCTGTGCGGCATGGTGTCAACCGCCGTTCTCTATGCATGGTGAAGAGTCTTTTCAGACTCTTCCCGGCGCACCCGTCCCGGGTGTCGCCGCGTCTGTGGCTAGCCGCCCTGTTCCAACCGGGCAATCATCGGTGCGCGCGCAGCCATGATCAGTGCCGCCGCACGCTCTTCGTCCATGCCTTCGATGTCAATCAAATCGTCCACAGCGAGGTCAGCCAGGTCGTCCATGGTGCTCACCTCGCGTGCTGCCAATGCGAAGGCAATCGCCTCGTCCATGCCTTCCAGCGCCAACAGCTCCTCGGAGAGCTGGTGCTCGGCAACGCCCTCTTCCGCTGCGAGCGCCTCGATCAGCAGAGCATCACGGGCGCGGGCGCGCAATTCCTCGACGATGTCTTCGTCGAAGCCTTCCACGGCAAGCAATTCAGCGCTTGGTACGTACGCGATTTCCTCGATGCTGGAGAAACCTTCCTGTACCAAAATGACGGCGATTTCCTGATCGACCTCGAGCTTTTCCATGAACAACACGCGTGCCGCTTCTTGCTCGGCCTCACTCTTGGCAGTGACCTGATCCTGGGTCATCACGTTGAGCTGCCAGCCGGTCAGTTTGCTGGCGAGACGCACGTTCTGGCCACCGCGACCGATTGCCTGGGACAACTTGTCCTCGGCAACGGCGATGTCCATCGAGTGCTTTTCCTCGTCCATGATGATCGACTGAACTTCAGCCGGCGCCATCGCATTGATCACGAACTGGGCTGCATTCTCGTGCCACAGGATGATGTCGACGCGCTCGCCGTTGAGGTCGTTGGACACCGCCTGCACGCGCGAACCGCGCATGCCGATGCACGCGCCGATTGGATCGGTACGGCTGTCGTGGGCCAACACCGCAATCTTGGCGCGGTCGCCTGGATCGCGGGCACAACCCTTGATCTCGACCAGGCCCTGCCCGACTTCCGGCACTTCCAGCTTGAACAGTTCGATCATGAACTCCGGGGCCGCACGCGAAACAAACAACTGCGGGCCACGCACCTCGGACTTCACTTCGTAAAGGTAGCCACGCACCCGATCGCCGACACGGGCGGACTCGCGAGGAATAGTCTTGTCGCGAGGAATGAATGCCTCGGCATTGCTGCCCAGGTCCAGATAAATATTGCCCCGTTCGACCCGCTTGACGATGCCGGTCACCAGTTCGCCGACGCGATCGGTAAAAGCATCGACCACCTGCTGGCGCTCGGCTTCACGCACGCGCTGCACGATCACCTGCTTGGCGGCTTGCGCGGCGATGCGACCGAACTCGGCGTTCTCGACCTGCTGCTCGATGTATTCACCCACCAGAGCGTCATCGCGCTCGTCCAGCGCGTCCATCAGGCGCAGCTGGTACGAGGGCGATTCCATCTCACCGTCGTCGGCGATGATCTCCCAGCGCCGGAAGGTCTCGTATTCGCCGGTATCGTGATCGATCGACACGCGGACGTCCGGCTCTTCATCCGGATAACGCTTCTTTGCGGCAGAGGCCAACGCAGCCTCCATCGCATCGAAGATCACGTCCTCGGGCACGCCCTTTTCATGGGCGACCGCATCGACAACCAGCAAAAGTTCTTTGCTCATTACTGCAACTCCATAGGCGCCTGGTGGCGTCCAAAACGTTGACTATTTCGCCCATCCATGAACGTCGGAACCAAAAAGCAGCCAACCGTGGCCGCACTCTTATGTTTTTTCCGCTCATCCATGAACACGTGGATCAAAAGACGGCCATCCATCGCCGACTCTGCATGTTTTTTTGCGTTCATCCCTGATCGTGTGAGTCAAAAGCCGACCATCCATTGCCGACTCTTTAAATTATGCCTGGCGCTTCTTGCCAGGTAGTTTGCCGCCGGCCTTGGGCTGCGGCGCATAGCCAAGCGCAACCCAGTCCGGCACGACACGCGCACTTTCCACCAGCGCATGCTCGAATTCGATGGTCTTGCCTTCCGCTTCGAGCACGAGGCGCTCCCCTTCCACCGAGGTCAGCTTGCCGCGCAGGCGACGGCGCCCTTCCAGCGGCGCCCTCAACAACACCTTCACTTCCTGCCCGGCAACTTTCAGAAACTGTGCGGCGGTGAACAGCGGGCGATCGATACCCGGTGAGGAAACTTCCAGTACGTAGTGGCCGGGAATCGGATCCTCCACGTCGAGCAGCGCGGACAACTCGCGACTCGCCTTTTCGCAATCCTCGATGCCGACCTCGCGGCGTTCGCCGTCTGTATCGTCATCCGTGTCAGTCAATTCCAGGTAAACGCGCAAGGTGCTCTGCCCCTGCGAAGGGTTGAACTCCACGCCAAGGCACTCCAGGCCTAAATCGGCCAGTACCTCGCTGAAACGTTGTGCCAGAGCCTGGGTATCCATCAACTCACCTGAACCAGATCGCAGAAACAAAAAAAGGGCTCCAACGGCCCGTTTTCCTTCTCGCCGATGATCGTCCTCGTACCACCTTTCCCGAGCCGCGCCTGTAGTACAGCGCGACGCTGCGCATCCTTGCAGCCAACAAAAAAGCCTCACTAGGAGGCTTTCTTGGATCAAGAAAGATCTGGTAGCGGGGGCAGGATTCGAACCTGCGACCTTCGGGTTATGAGCCCGACGAGCTGCCAGACTGCTCCACCCCGCATCAGAGTCCACGAAGTCTACCGGGGTGGCTGGTTTCTTGCAAGCGTTAAGGTACGAAATCTTGCGCAAAAACCAGCGCTGCGACAATCCCGCGTGACGCGTGCTGACACCATTCCAGCAGCGGCCCCCAGTACAGGCCGAGCGCCAGCAACGCCAAAGCGTTGATCGACAGCACCACCCGCAGCGGCACGTCTGCCGTCACTTCCATCACCGCGCCTTCTTCCGGCTCGTCGAAGTACATCACCTTGATCACGTACAGGTAGTAGTAGAGCCCGATAAAGGCGGCCACGATGCCCACGATTGCCAACCACAGCATGTTGGCTTGAATCGCCGCCTCAAGTACCAGCACCTTCGCCCAGAAGCCGAACAACGGCGGCACTCCGGCCAACGAGAACATCGCTAGCAACATGAGAAACGCCATCCATGGAGACTTGTGGTTCAGGCCCTTGAAATCGGTGATTTCCTCGCACTCGAACCCGGCACGAGTCAGTGCCAGCATCACGCCGAACGCGGCCAAGCCCATCAGCGCGTAGCAGATCACGTAGAACAGACCGGCCGCGTAGCCTTCAGGCGTGGCGGCAGACAGTCCGAGCAACACATAGCCCATGTGCGAAATGGTGGAATACGCCATCATCCGCTTGAAGTTGGTTTGCACGATGGCGACCAGGTTACCGATCACCAGCGAAGCAGTCGCAAGCGCCGCCAGCATTGGCTGCCAATACTTGGTGAGGTCACCCATACCGCTTTCGAGCAGGCGCCAGGCCAAGCCAAACGCTGCCAGCTTCGACACGGCGGCGATAAAAGTAGTCATCGGCGTCGGAGCGCCGTGGTACACGTCGGGCAGCCACATATGGAACGGCGCAACACCCAGCTCGAAACCAATGCCGACCAGCATGAAAATTAACCCAAGCAGCAGCAGCTTCGGTGCGGTCGTATAGCTCATCACGTTGTGCAGTTGCGCGAGGTCGAGGGTCGGTGTTCCACCCATGCCCGAGGCGCCATAAACCATCGACATGCCATACAGCAGCATGCCCGCAGCCAGTGCGCTCAGCACGAAATACTTGATCGCCGCCTCCGGCGGCAGTTTGGCGTCGCGATTCAACGCCACCAGCGCATAGGATGGCAGCGACAACAACGCCAGACCGAGGTATACGGTAATCAGGTTGCCGGCCGAGACCAACACCATGACCCCAAGTACCGCAAAGATCATCAACGAGTAGAACTCGCCGCTAAGTAATTTGCGATCGATCAGGTACGGACGCGCATAGACGAACACCGTCGCCGTCATGCCCAGCGCGAAGACCTTGAGGATCTCCGCCAGACGGTCACGCACGAACATGCCATTGAATGCCGTTACCGTCTGCTCCGGCTGGCCGGCGATCACCAGATAGATCGCCACCAGCAGCACGACAATCGCTATCCAGTGCAGCATCGGACGCTGCGCGGGTTTCATGAAGGCGTCTAACAGCAGGATCAGGCACACCGCCGCCACCAGGTAGAGCTCCGGCAACAGGGTCAGGATGTCATTAAGAGTGGGCATGTTCGCTTCTGCTTAGATCTTGTGGACGGCGAGTTGCTGCACCAGGTGCGCCACTGAGCTGTCCATGAGGTGGACCAGCGGCTGCGGCCACACACCGATAGCCAGAACCGCGGCGGCGAAGCCGATGAGCACCCAGGTCTCGCGCGGGGTGAGCGGAGTCATCTGTTTGACGTGTTCGGTGGTAACCGCGCCCCACAGCACGCGTTTAACCAGCCACAAGGTGTAGCCGGCGCCGATGATCAGCGTGAACGCGCAGAAGATGGCAATCCACGGGCTCGCACTGAAGCTGGCCAGGATCACCATGAACTCGCCGACAAACCCACTGGTGCCCGGCAGGCCCGTGTTGGCCATCGCGAACAACACATAAAAGAAACCGAACCACGGCATCATGTTGATGACCCCGCCGTAGTCACTGATCTGTCGCGTGTGGGTGCGGTCGTACATTATGCCGATGCAGGTAAACATCGCGCCGGACACGAAACCGTGCGAAATCATCTGGATCATCGCGCCCTGCATACCCAGGCTCGCCATTTCGATATTGCCCGAGTCGCGCACCAGCATGAAAGCCATGAAGATGCCCAGCGTGACGAAGCCCATGTGCGCCACGGACGAATATGCCACCAGCTTCTTCATGTCCGTCTGCACCAATGCCACGTAACCGATGTAGACGATGGCAACCAGGCTGAGCACGATGACAAGCCACGCGAAATGCGCGCCTGCATCGGGCGTAATCGGCAGGATGAAACGCAGCATCCCGTAGGTGCCGATTTTCAACATCACCGCAGCCAGCCATACCGAGCCGCCAGTCGGCGCCTCGACGTGGGCGTCCGGCAACCAGGTGTGCACCGGAACCATCGGCACCTTGATCGCAAACGCAAGCAGGAAGCCGAAGAACAACCAGGTCTGCTCCTTCATGGTCAGCGGCAAGGCCGCCAGTGTCGCCAGGTCGAACGTGTGCGCCTTCTGGTACAGGTAGAGCAGCGCGATCAGCATGAAGACCGAGCCGGTGAACGTGTAGATGAACAACTTCAAGGTCGCATACACGCGCCGTTGTCCGCCCCACATGCCGATCAGGATGTACATCGGGATCAACACGGCCTCGAAGAAAGCGTAGAACACCAACGCGTCCGTCGCGCAGAACACTCCGATCAACAAACCTTCCAGTACCAGCATGCAGGCCATGTACTGATGCGTACGGGTCTGGATCACCTTCCAGGCACCAGCAATGACCAGGATGCCGACGAAGGTTGTCATCAGGACCAGTGCAACGGAAATTCCGTCGACGGCAAGGGTGAAGTGCACACCCCACGTGGCGATCCACACATGGGTTTCCGCAAGCTGCATGACCGACCCGTTCGGGTCGTAGCGCAGTAACCAGAGGCTGGCGATAAAGGTCACGACGGTGATCAGCAACGCCAGCGAACGAGCGAGCATCGGGCGGGTCGAGCCAGCCAGCAACACCGGCACGGCGCCAATGATGGGCAGCCAGAGCAGCAGGCTTAGAAGATGATTGAACATGGAGCCTGCTTCCCCTAATTCGCGAACAGTCGATAGCCACCAAACAACACGATCACGCCAATGATCATCGCGAACGCATAGTGGTAGAGATAACCCGTCTGCAACCGCCGCATCAACGCTGCGCCGCGATGGATCATGCGTACCGAGCCATTTACCGCCAGGCCGTCGATCATCCCCGCGTCACTGTACTTCCAGAACAGACGGCCCATCTTGACGCCGCCGCTGGCGAACAACGCGTACTCGATTTCGTCAAACCAATACTTGCGGTCGAGCACCGTCCAAAGTGGCTTCAACGCCGACTTGAGCTTGCCTGCGATCGCCGGATTGATCAGGTAGACATAAGTGCAGATCACGAACGCGGCCAACATCAACCAGAACGGCAAATGCATGAATCCTTCCAGACCCATCGACATGGCCCCGTGGAAATGAGGTGCGAGTGCAGCAAGCACGTCGTTCGCTCCGTCCACGTGAATGGAACTGCCGAACCAATTGCCATACAGCATCGGCCCGATCGTGAGGTAACCGATCGCCAGCGAGGGAATGGCCAACGCAATCAGCGGTACCGTCACGACCCACGGCGACTCTTTCGGTGGATGCGCCAGCACGCCTGACGGCAGCTCGTGATGCTCGTCGGCATGTCCGTGCTGTTCGACCACCTTGAAACGCTCCTTGCCATGGAAGGTCAGGTACATCTGGCGGAACGTGTATAGGCCGGTCACGAGGACGCCTGCCATCACGCAGAAGTAGGCGTAATTCGCGCCCCAGCGATGCGATTCGCCCACTGCCTCGATGATGGCGTCTTTGGAGTAGAAACCCGACGTGAACGGCACCGCGACCAACGCGAGAGAGCCAGCCCACATGGTGATCCAGGTGATCGGCATGTATTTGCGCAGACCGCCCATGTAGCGCATGTCTTGCTCGTGATGCATCGCGATGCCACCGTCATGTAGCCCAACTGCGATAACGTGGAGTACGCGATCACGCGCTTGATGTCATTTTGGACGATGCCAATCAACCCGGTAAACAAGGCCGTCGTCGCGCCAATTACCAGCACGAAACTCAGCGCCGTCGACGACAGCTCGAACAAGGGCGACATACGCGCCACCATGAAGATGCCGGCGGTGACCATGGTCGCCGCATGGATCAGCGCCGAGATCGGAGTCGGGCCTTCCATCGAGTCGGGCAGCCACACATGCAACGGCACCTGGGCCGACTTACCCATCGCGCCGATGAACAGCAGGATGCAGATCACCGTCGCCGCATCCCATTGCGTATTCGCCGTGATTTGGACGTGTTGTCCAACCAGGGTCGGGGCCGCGCTGAACGCGGTGGCGTAATCCAGCGTATGCAGGAAGGTCAGTACCGCTGCAATGCCGAGCAGAAATCCGAAATCGCCCACGCGATTGACCATGAACGCCTTCAAGCTCGCGAAGATCGCAGTCGGCCGCTTGAACCAGAAACCGATCAGCAGATAGGAGACCAGGCCTACCGCTTCCCAGCCGAAGAACAGCTGCATGAAGTTGTTGCTCATCACCAGCATGAACATCGAGAACGTGAACAGCGAGATGTAGCTGAAAAAGCGCGTGTAACCCGGGTCGTCGCGCATGTAACCGATGGTGTACAGGTGCACGACCAGCGACACGAAGCCCACCACCACCAGCATCATCGCGGTCAGGCGATCGACCATGAAACCAATGCTGGCGTTGACGTGGCCGATCTGGAACCAGGTGTAGAGGTTCTGGTTGTAGTTGTCCGCGCCGCCGAGGGTCAGCAGGTACAGCACCTGGAACGACAGCGCGACGGACACCAGCATGCACAGGATCGTGATGCTGTGCGCGACCGCGCGGCCCGCACGCCCCAGTAACGGGCAGACGAAGCCCGCCACCAGCGAGCCGAGCAGCGGCGCCAGTGCGATCGTCAACAGGACGCTTGTGGAAAGACCCATGGGTTCAGCCCTTCATGCTGTTGATGTCGGCGATGTTGATCGTGCTGCGCGTGCGGAACAGCAGGACCAGGATCGCCAGGCCGACGGCAGCTTCCGCCGCAGCCACGGTGAGGATGAAAAACACGAAGACCTGGCCGGAAACGTCGCCAAGAAAACGCGAGAACGCCACAAAGTTCATGTTCACGGCGAGCAGCATCAGCTCGATCGACATCAGCAGCACAATCACGTTCTTGCGGTTGATGAACAACCCGGCGACGGCGATGCAGAACAGCACCGCACCGAGCACGATGTAATGTGCGAGCGAGATCATGGTTGTGGTTCTCCTGCGGTATTTTCGCCCGTGGCGGCCGGTGGCTCGGGGCGTACGGCGTCCATCTTCACCAGGCGTACCCGGTCGCGTGGATTGGCCCTTACTTGTTGGCTGGCCGACTCGTAACGCGTATCGCGGCGCTCGCGCAAGGTCAGCGCAACAGCGGCCACCAGACCCACGGTGAGGATCAACGCGGCGACCTCGAACGGCAGCAGAAATTTTGTGTAAAGCGCTTGACCAAGCCACGCCGTGTTGGATACCCCAGCGACAGCGGCCGGATCGGCGCCGAGCACCTGCGCATGCATCGCACGCACACCGATCAGACCGAGCATCTCGGCCAGCATCACCAGCGCCACGATCACGCCGACGGGCAAGAACTTGACGAAACCCTCGTGCATCTTCTCCAGATCGATGTCCAGCATCATCACGACGAACAGGAACAGCACCATCACCGCGCCGACGTAGACCACCACCAGCGCGAGTGCGAGAAATTCGGCATCGAGCAGCATCCACAGGCACGCTGCACTAAAAAACGTGAGCACCAAGGCGAGCACCGCGTGCACGGTGTTCTTCAGCGTGATAACCGACAGCGCTGCGACCACGGTGACGAAGCTGAAAGCATAGAAGCAGATGAGTTGCAGCGTTTGGGGGTTCATCTCAAGGCCTCAGCGGTACGGTGCATCTTGCGCACGATCAGCGGCGATCTGCTGCTCGAAACGGTCGCCGATGGCGAGCAATTGTGGTTTGGTCACCACATTTTCGCCGCGGTGCTCGAAGTGGTACTCGTGGATCGAAGTCTCGACGATTGAATCGACCGGACAGCTCTCCTCGCAGAAGCCGCAATAGATGCACTTGAACAGGTCGATTTCGTAGCGCGTGGTGCGCCGCGTACCGTCCTCGCGCAGGTGCGAATCGATCGTGATCGCCAGCGCCGGACATACGGCCTCGCACAACTTGCACGCAATGCAACGCTCCTCGCCGTTGGGGTAGCGACGCAGTGCATGCAGGCCGCGGAAACGGTTCGACTTTGGGATGTGCTCCATCGGGTACCGCATCGTGTACTTGGGCTTGAACATGTAACGTATCGTCACGCCCATTCCCTGGAACAGCTCGACCAGCAGCAGGCTCCTGAAATAGCGGATTATCGAATTCATGGCTTACGCTCCCACACCGATGGTGACCACGCCGAAATACTTCATCAGGCCAGCGACGAAGACCCAGGCAATCGCGATGGGAATGAACACCTTCCAGCCCAGCCGCATGATCTGGTCATAGCGATAACGAGGGAACGTCGCGCGAAACCAAAGGAACAGGAACGACATCAGAAAGGCCTTGATGAACAGCCAGACGAAGCCTCCGGTCCAGATCCAGTTGATCCAGCCTGGTGCATCCGCATGGATCCAGCCCTGCAGCGGACTGAACCAGCCGCCGAGGAAAAAGATGGCCGACAGGAAGCTGACCAGAATCATGTTGGCGTATTCGGCCAGGAAGAACAGCGCGAAGGCCGAGCCGGAATACTCAACGTGGAAACCGGCGACGATTTCCGACTCGCCCTCGGCCATGTCGAACGGAAGTCGGTTGGTTTCGGCAACGCCCGAGATAAAATAGATCACGAATACCGGCAACAAGGGCAACCAGAACCAGTCGAGAAATCCCTTGCTACCTGCCTGGGCATTGACGATCTCACTGAGATTCAGGCTGCCGGCCAGCACCATCACGCAAACCAGGCACAGGCCCATGGCCAGCTCGTAGGAAATCACCTGAGCGGCCGAACGCATGGCGCCGAGCAGCGCGTAACGCGAGTTGGAAGCCCAGCCAGCGATGATGATGCCGTACACGCCCATTGAGGTCATCGCCAGCAGATAGAGGATGCCGGCGTTGGCATTGGACAACACCATCTTGCTGCTGAACGGGACCACCGCCCACGCTGCCAGCGCCGGAACCAACGCGATCAGCGGCGCGAGGTAATACAGGACGCGATTGGCCTTGGTCGGCAGGATCACTTCCTTGATCAGCAGCTTCACTACGTCGGCGAACGCCTGCAGCACGCCGAACGGTCCGATCTTGCTCGGCCCGAGGCGCACATGCATCCAGCCAATGACCTTGCGCTCCCAGTACACGAACATCGCGACCGCGATCACCAGCGGAAATACGATGCACAGGATGTAGATCAGCGGCCACAAGACCTGGTTGATGAGTTGATCAGCCATGTGCCTATGCCTTGCTCAAGGTGATGGCCGCGCCATATGGCGGCAGTGTGGCGGTGAGGTCCTGCGCCGCCTCGATCCACACGGCGCGATCGGGCACGGCCACGTCGATCTGCACGGGAAGCAGCACGTCGTCCAGACGTACCTGGTCGCCGGTTGCCAGACCCATCCTGGCGGCCTCGTCCGCATTCAGACGCAGCGCAGGCGCGCGGTTGAGCGGATGCGCATTCAGCGCCGTTGCACGCCGCAACACGGCGTCGCCGCGATAGATCGGCCAGGTGGCAATCCGGGTCAGCCCCTCAACCGCCGTGCGTTCGGCGAGCCCACTCGCTGGCGGCGTCGCGCGTTCACTGATGCCCTCGCGCAACCCGGCGATGTCATCAAACTCGAAGCCGGAAAACTGCATCGCACCGCCCAGGGCGCGCAACACCTTCCAGCCAGGTCTGGCCTCTCCCGGCGCTTTTGAACCGGCTGCCACACCTTGCGCCAACCCATCGACATTGACCAAGGTGGCGTCAATTTCCGGAAGCAAGGCAATCGGCAGAATCACGTCGGCCACTTCACGCAGCGCGGCACCAGCGTAGGCACTGAACGCGATGACCTGGTCGGCGGCGCGCAAAGCCTTCAGCGCCAAGGCGCCATCGGCGAAATCGTATGGTGGTTCGAGGCCATACAAAAGATAACTCTTGCGCGGCTGCGTCAGCATGGCCTGGGCGTCCAGGCCACCATTGCCCGGCACAACACCGATCCGGCCCAGGCCGATGGCATTTGCGCCGTCCGGCAGTTCGTCGAATCCAGCACCGGTGGCATCAGCGATGAATCGCGCGATCGCGCGTAACCAGGAGGCCTGCGGATGGGTCACCGCGGCCTTGCCGAGGATGATCACCGACTTGCCCGATTTCAACGCTTCAATCGCGTCACTGTCGCTCTGGTCACTGTTCGCTGCACTGATCGCTTCGGCCAGTGCCGCCGGTGCGGCAACACCCGCAGACGCTGCGGCCTTGGCCAGCGCCAGCAAGGCGTCGACAAGCGCTGGCGGCGCCATGATCGCCTCGCCCTCCAACCGGTAATTGAAGTCGAAATGCACCGGATTGACCGCATAGATCTTGGCGCCGTGCTTGGTCGCCTCGAACACGCGGTGATTCAGCAACGGCATTTCCTGGCGCAGATCGCAACCCACCAGCAAAGCTGACTTGATTTCGCCAATGTCAGCCACCGACAGTGTGAACGGCTGCGCCACGGCGTGGTCAGCAAAATCGAGTTGGCGCACGCGATGGTCGAGATGCGCACTGCCCAGGCCGCGAGCGAGTCTTACCAGCAGGTCGCCCTCCTCGTTCGAGGTGGCCGGGTGTACCAGAATGCCCATCTCGCTGCCCGGCACCTGCTTCAACGCGTTGCCGGCAAACGACAAAGCATCTTCCCAGGTCGTGACTTGCCACTGGCCGTCGCGTTTTACTTCCGGCGCATGAAGCCGATCTTCCGCATACATGCCCTGATGGCTGTAGCGGTCGCGATCGGACAACCAGCATTCGTTGACTGCCTCATTGTCCCGTGGCACCGCGCGCAGCACCTGGCCACGACGTGTGTGCAACCACAGATTGGAACCCAGCGCGTCGTGATAGCCGATCGACGGCTTGGCGATGAGTTCCCAGGCGCGTGCCTTGAACTGGAACACCTTGTCGGTCAAAGCACCAACCGGACACACGTCGATGATGTTGCCCGACAGCTCGCTGTCGATGTTCTTGCCAATATATGTGCCGATCACCAGATTTTCGGTGCGCCCCATGCCACCGAATTCGTGGCTGCCGGCGACCTCGTCGAGCACTCGAATGCAGCGCGTGCAGTGAATGCAGCGCGTCATGTAGGTTTGAACCAGCGGTCCGATGTTCTCATCCGCCACCGTGCGCTTGCGCTCGGTGAAGCGCGACACGCTGCGGCCAAAACCCAGCGACAGATCCTGCAACTCGCACTCGCCACCCTGGTCGCACACCGGACAATCCAGTGGATGGTTGATCAGCAAGAACTCCATCACGTCCCGCTGGTACTTCAACGCCAGCGTGGAGCGGGTCTGCACCTTCATGCCGTCGGTAACCGGCGTTGCACACGCCGGCAATCCCTTGGGAACGGGCCGGCCACCCATCTCCACCTCGACCATGCACATGCGGCAGTTCGCGGCGATCGGCAGCTTGCGGTGGTAACAAAAACGCGGAATCGTGATGCCCGCAAGGTCCGCCGCCTGGATGATCATCGAGCCTTTCGGCGCCTGCATGGGCTTGCCGTCAATCTCGATGTTGACCATGTCGGTCGCGTTGCTGGTTGGCTGCGCACTCATGCCGTTGCATCCTCATGCGAATCCACAATCGATCGACCATGCTGCACGTAATATTCGAACTCGTCCCAGAACCGCGCCAGGAGTCCCTGCACCGGCCACGCCGCCGCCTCACCGAACGCACAGATGGTGTGACCCTCGATCTGGCCGGCGATCGCCTTCAGGCGATGCAAGTCGTCCTCGGTGCCATTGCCTTCGACGATTCGGGTCAATACGCGATACATCCAGCCGGTGCCTTCGCGGCACGGCGTGCACTGGCCGCACGACTCAGCGCGATAGAAGCGTGAGATACGCTGACAAACGCGCACCATGCAGGTGGTGTCATCCATCACGATCACCGCGCCCGAACCCAGACCCGAGCCCGCTTTCTGCAGGCAGTCGTAGTCCATTGTGCTTTCCAACATCACGTCGGCCGGCAGCACCTTCATCGACGAACCGCCAGGAATGACCGCTTTCAGCTTGTGGCCCGTGCGGACGCCACCAGCCAGTTCCAGCAGGTCCTTGAAAGACGTACCGAGGCGAACCTCATAGTTGCCCGGTCGGTTGACATGACCCGACACCGAGAAAATTTTCGGCCCGCCGTTGTTCGGCTTGCCAATATTGAGGAACCAGTCCGCACCGTTGCGAAGAATCGCCGGTACAGATGCGTAGGTCTCCGTATTGTTGATCGTGGTCGGCTTGCCATACAGACCGTAATTGGCTGGGAACGGCGGCTTGAAGCGCGGCATGCCCTTCTTGCCCTCCAGCGACTCCATCATCGCGGTCTCTTCGCCGCAGATATAGGCGCCAGCACCCAGTGCGGCATAGATGTCCACGTCGATGCCCGTACCCTGGACGTTCTTGCCCAGCAAACCAGCAGCGTAGGCTTCCTTCAGCGCGGACTCGAAGTGCTCGAACGGCTCGTGGTGGAACTCACCGCGCAGATAGTTGTAGGCCACGGTCGAGCCGGTGCAGTAGCACGCAATAGCCATGCCTTCGATCACGGCATGCGGGTTGTAACGCAGGATGTCGCGATCCTTGCAGGTGCCAGGTTCGGACTCGTCCGAATTGCACAGGATGTACTTCTGCATGTCGCCCTTGGGCATGAAAGACCACTTCAGGCCGGTCGGGAAGCCCGCGCCGCCGCGGCCGCGCAGGCTGCTCTTCTTGATTTCATCTACCAGCGTGGCCGGATCGGGCTTGTCGGCGAGGATCTTCCGCCACGCCTGATAGCCGCCCACTTGCTCATAGCTGTCCATCGCCCACGGCGTGTCGAAATGTAAGGTGGTGTAGACGACCTGATGTTCTTGCGGTGCGGGTCCGACGGCCATCAGTGGTTCCCTTCCGCGCCGTGTGCAGCGGGACCATCAAGGGTCAGGCCGTCGAGGATCGCGTCGAGTTTTTCGGTGGTGAGGTGTTCGTGGTAATGACCGTTGACGGTGGCGACCGGAGCGTAGACGCAGGCGGCGACGCACTCCTCTTCCTCCTTCAAATACACGCGGCCGTCCGGCGTACTCTGGCCAAGCTTGATACCGAGCTTCTTCTCACAGTGCTTGACCAGTTCCTGGGCACCATTGAGCCAGCACGAGATGTTGGTGCAGATCGCCACGTTGTTCCGGCCGACCGGCCGGATCTCGAGCATCGAATAAAAACTGGCCACTTCGTAAGCCCAGATCGGCGGCAAATCGAGATACTTCGCCACCGCTGTGATCAGCTCGTCGGTGAGGAATCCCCGGTTTTGTTCCTGCGCACCGAACAGCGCCTGGATCAGCGCCGAACGCTTGCGGTCAGGCGGAAACTTGGCCACCCATGCGTCAATGTGGTGACGCGTCTGCTCGGTAAGTACGACGAGCGGATCGACGTTCCTTACCTGTTCGTAATGTCCGGTAGCTTTCATGCGTGGAACTCCGGGAATCGAGAATCGGGAGTCGGGAATCGGCAAAAGCCATCCCGCATCGCAACGATCCTCACTCCATGGCAACAGTCGCGACTGGTAGAGACGTAAAGGCAGGAGCCGCCGCGGTGCGCTCTACCCATTCCCGATTCCTGATTTCCGATTCCCTGACTCATCGGTCCACTTCACCAAACACGAGGTCATAAGTGCCGATCATGGCCACCACGTCGGCGAGCATGTGGCCGCGCACGATGGTGTCCATGGATGAGAGATGGGCGAAGCCTGGCGCGCGCAGGTGCACGCGGAACGGCTTGTTCGCACCGTCGGAAACCAGGTAGCAACCAAACTCGCCCTTGGGTGCCTCGACCGCGCAATAGGTCTCCCCAGCCGGCACGCAATAGCCCTCGGTAAACAGCTTGAACCAGTGGATGAGCGCTTCCATGCTCTCTTTCATCACGGCGCGGTGTGGCGGAATGACCTTGTAATCCTGCACGATCACCGGACCGGGATTGGCGCGTAACCACTCCACGCACTGACGGATGATGCGATTGGACTGGCGCATCTCTTCCACGCGGCACAGGTAGCGGTCGTAGCAATCGCCGTTGACGCCGACCGGAATGTCGAAATCCATCTCGGCGTACTTCGCATATGGCTGCTTCTTGCGCAGGTCCCATTCCACGCCCGAACCGCGCAGCATCACACCAGTCATGCTCCATTGCTGCGCCAACTCCGGCGAGATCACGCCAATGCCGACCGTGCGCTGCTTCCAGATGCGGTTGGTGGTGAGCAGTTCCTCGTATTCGTCTACTTTGGACGGGAAGTCGGCGGTGAACGCATCGAGGTAATCCAGCATCGAACCCTCGCGCCAGCTGTTGATGCGCTTGAGATCCTTGCCCTTGTGCCACGGCGACTCGCGGTACTGCGACATCTGCGCCGGCAGGTCACGATAGACACCACCAGGACGATAATAGGTGGCGTGAAGGCGTGCGCCGGAGACCGCCTCATAGACGTCCATCAGTTCCTCACGCTCGCGGAACGCGTAGATGAACACCGCCATCGCGCCGAGGTCCAGCCCGTTCGACCCGATCCACATCAAGTGGTTGAGGATGCGGGTGATCTCGTCAAACATGGTGCGGATGTACTGCGCGCGCACCGGCACCTCGATGCCAAGCAAGGTCTCGATCGCACGCACATAAGCGTGTTCGTTGCACATCATCGAGACGTAGTCGAGGCGGTCCATGTAGCCGATCGACTGGTTGAACGGCTTGGACTCGGCCAGCTTCTCGGTACCGCGATGCAACAGGCCTACGTGCGGATCGACGCGCACGATGGTCTCGCCATCCATTTCCATGATCAGGCGCAATACGCCATGTGCGGCCGGGTGCTGCGGCCCGAAATTCATTGTGTAGTTGCGAATTTCCTGCGCCATCTCAGTTCTCCCGCCACTTGTCGGCGGCTTCAGCGCGCGCCTGCATCAGGTCCGCGTCATTGCGGATCGTGCGCGGCACCAACACGCGTGGCTCGATCGACACCGGCTCATAGATGACGCGCTTCTGCTCGGGGTCATAGCGCACCTCGACGTTGCCGATCAGCGGGAAATCCTTGCGGAACGGATGACCAACGAAGCCGTAATCGGTGAGGATGCGGCGCAGATCCGGATGGCCATCGAAGATGATGCCGTAGAGATCGAAGGCCTCGCGCTCGAACCAGTTCACGCCGGGCCAGACCAGAGTCAGCGAGGGCACCCGCGGCAGACTGTCGTCCTCGCAGAACACGCGCAGGCGCACGCGCCGGTTGTGCTCGATCGAAAGTAATTGGATCACGGCAGCGAATCGACGCGGTTCATTGTCGCCAACAGGTCGCTCGGCCCAGCTGAAACGCCCCTGAGCCTGACCCTTCACTCCGCGTCCGAAGCCGGTGGCGGTTGCCGTTTCAGTGGTCCATTCCACCTGACCATAACCAAGGTAGTCGATGCCGCACAGGTCGATCAGTTCGCTGAAACGGAAGCTCGGTTCGTCACGCAAAGCGGTAGCCACGGCAATCAAGTCGGCGCCGGCCACCTCGGCCGTGGTCTCGTTGCGTACCGTGCTGATGGTCAGGGTATCGCCAAAACGCGCAGCGAGCTGTTCGGCCAGCGTCTTCGCAGAGGTATCGGACATTTCGGGGCCTCAGGAGCGCGCGATGGTGCTGGTACGGCGGATCTTCTTCTGCAACTGCAGAATGCCGTGGATCAAGGCTTCGGCCGTCGGCGGGCAGCCCGGCACATAGATATCCACCGGCACGATGCGGTCGCAGCCGCGCACCACGGAATAGGAATAGTGGTAATAACCGCCACCGTTGGCGCAACTGCCCATCGAGATGACCCACTTCGGCTCGGGCATCTGGTCGTAGACCTTGCGCAGCGCGGGAGCCATCTTATTGACCAGGGTGCCGGCCACGATCATCACATCAGACTGGCGCGGGCTGGGGCGAAAGATCACGCCATAACGATCCAGATCCAGTCGGGCTGCACCGGCATGCATCATTTCCACCGCACAGCAGGCCAGGCCGAAGGTCACCGGCCACATCGAACCGGTACGTGCCCAGTTCATCAACTCGTCCATGCGCGCGGTGGCGAAGCCGCGCTGCACCACCGGGTTGTCGCCGCCCGGCCGAAGGATATCGTCGACCACGTTCACCGGCGGCGGGTTGTGCATCACCCGACTGATGGAATCCATCACTCCCATTCCAGCGCTCCCTTCTTCCACACGTACGCAAAGCCGATGATCAGCAGCAACAGAAACAACCCCATCTCGATCATCGCGATCATGCCGATTTGCTGGAACACCACCGCCCATGGAAACAGGAAGGCAATTTCCAGGTCGAAAATGATGAACAGGATGGCGAGCAGGTAATAGCGCACGTCGAAACGCATGCGCGCATCTTCGAATGCCTCGAAGCCGCACTCGTAGGGCGCAAGTTTCTCCGCCTCGGGACGACGCGGGCCGGCCAACAGGCCGATCACCAGTAGCACCAGTCCGAGGCCGGTAGCTACGCCGATGAACAAAAGGACAGGCCAGTATTCGGCAAGCACGATGCAACATACCTCCGCGCCACAAGGCGCATCAGTGACCGATGAGAACTTGGATCAAGAACTTACGGTCCGGCGACTTCGATTCGGCAAGCCGACGCGGCTACGTGCCGCACGGCCGCGCTGGCGGATAGGTTCCGCAAGCATCCGATATTCCGCAAAACGACCTCGCGAATCTCAGCATTGTATCAGCGCGCAGAGGCACAACAAGCCTTGACGTACGCCGCGTTGCGAACTATCGCGCGGCGCGTAACGTCCGACCGGGTTGTCGCGTTACATGGTTTGGGTAGGCCGTTCGGAATTGAGCGTGCCGGCCAGGATGTTCTCAATGCGGCTGCGCGCGGCCTCGGCATCGCTGGATTCATTGAAATGAATGCCGATACCCGCAGTGCGGTTGCCCTGTGCGCCGACCGGACTGATCCAGACCACCTTGCCGACCACCGACAGACGCTCGGTCTCGTCCGCCAGTGTCACCAGCAATACGACTTCGTCGCCCAGCGCGTAAGGCTGAACGGTGGGGGCAAACAGACCGCCGTGCTTGAGAAACGGCATATACGCGTCGTACAGCGACGCCGCATCCTTGATTTTCAGCGAGATGATGCCTTGACGGCCTGCCATTGATTTCATACCCCACTCCTAACCCGGGCCTGGTCGAGGCCCGGTCAACTGTGCCGATCTTAGAGGGTGTGTCGCGACGACACCACCGTTGTCGCCGCCGAGAGCGAGCTTTCGGCCTGGCGGATTCCGCGATTGCTGGATTCGCCGGAAAGCAGTGATTGGCGCTCGTTGGCCAGATTGCCCCACGACGCGGGAGGCACCCATCCTGCCACCCATGCAGGCACTGCTGCAGCGGCCATCGGCCGGGAAATCGAAAATCCCTGCAATTGGTGGCAGCCCAGCGACGCAAGCAGGTCGCCTTGGACCGGCGTCTCGACGCCTTCGGCGATTACCGCCTTGGCCAGCATGCGTGCCGTAGTGATCACGCCGGCCGCGATCGCCACGTTGCGGTCGTCGTGCAGAATGTCGTGCACGAAGCTCTGGTCCAGCTTGATGTGTTCGATGTCGAGTTGCTGAATATGGCTCAGCGACGCCGAGCCGGTACCAAAATCGTCCAGCCCGACCCGAATGCCGCGGCGACGGCATTCCTCGATCACCACCTTGGCTCGCGCGTGATCCATGCTCGGACCGGTTTCCGTGATCTCGATGCCAAAGCCCACGTCCATCACATCCGGATACGCTTCCAGCGCCGAGTCGATGTCGGCGAAGAAAGCCGGGTGCAACAGGTGCCGCGTACTGATGTTGACCGAGACCGGAACCGGTACGCCGGCACGCAGCCAGGTTTGACAACATCGAAGTGCTTCGTCCAGAACGTAACGGCCAATCGGCCGTGCCAGCTGCGGGTCGTCCAGTACATGCATGAAACTGGCCGGTGCGATGAGTTCCTGATCGCGATCGTTCAATCGCAACAACGCCTCCATCCCGGCCACGCCGTTGATCCCTGGCAGGCCATCGATGTAGACGATCGGCTGGAACAGCAGTTGCAAGTGCGACTGTTGCAACGCCTGAGCAATCCGCTCACGCATCGCCTGCAATCGCACCTGTTCCAGCTCCATCGCCGGCGCATAAAGCGAGCCTCGGTCCTTACCCTCTTCCTTGGCTTCATACATGGCCATGTCGGCGTGGCGAATCAAACCTTCGGCATCGGATTCATCGATCGGAAACAGGGTCCAGCCGATACTGGCCGATAGGTATAGCTGCTCTCCCATCACCTTGAATGGTGCGCGCAGCGACTGCAGGATGCAGCGACTGATCGCATCCAACTGCTCGCGACTGTCGAGGCCGGGAATCAGCAGCGCAAATTCGTCTCCACCAAACCGAGCCAGCACATCCGCGTCGCGCAGCATGCCCTGGATGCGCGACGAAGCTTCGGCCAACACCTGGTCGCCGCCGCTGTGGCCAGCGGTATCGTTGACGCTCTTGAAACGATCCAAGTCCAGCACTCCGACCGCCAAAAGGGTGTTCTCATCCTTCGCACGGGTTCGCTCCTGTTCCAGCAATTCGAACAACAGGCGACGATTCGCCAGGCCGGTGACTACGTCGTAGAACGCCAACCGTTCGACCCGGGCCTCGTGACGCTTGCGTTCAGTGATGTCGTGCTGCAGCCAAATGCGACCTTGCGGCACACCATCAATCCGGATCGGCATGAAATCGCGCAGCAAGGTACGCCCGCCGACCATGCGAACCTCCTCGCTTCTGAGGACCGCGTTGAGCGCCACGATCTCCTTAATCCGCGCCAGTTCGCGCTCCGGATACTGGTAGGAGCCGCAGACTCGCGCGTGGATGCTTTCGGACGACTGACCCTCCAGTTCGGCTGGTGACTCGACCAGATCGAACAAGGCGCAGAACGCTTCGTTGGCGAACTTGACCAGGCCATCTTCCGACAGCACCAGAACCCCTGAGGGCTGGTTGGAGAGAATGGTGCGGACGTGTTGTAAATTGAAGCGCAAATCACGTTCGGCCAGCAGCCTGGCGGCTTGCGCGCGCTGCATCTGCATACCCAGGCCAAGTTCGACGGCCATCTCCAGGAACACCCGGACCTCGACCTCCGTAAAGGCATCGGCCTGTGAAGCTCCTATCACGAACACGCCCACGATGGCGTCGTTCACCCGCAACGGGAGCGCAAGGATCGCGCTGACCTCGACGTTGCTGTTCTGCAGCGGCCACTCCAGCGGCACTCCCCTCGCCCAGTGGCGAATGCATGGTTCACCACTGGACAAGACGATAGCGACGGCATCACCTGCGTGCCGCGGATCCGTGAGCATCAGGCGGGCACCCGCTAACGGGATGCTGTCCAGGCCAGCGTGGGCGCGCAGTTGCAGCACTCCGACGCTGTCGTCGTCGAACAAGCCGATCCAGGCGAAACGGTAGCCACCCACGCGTAGCGCGACGTCGCTGCTGTCTGCCAGCAACGCCTCTTCGTCCGCGCTGCGCGTCACCGCCTTGATCATTTCGCTGAGCAGACGCAAGGCCCGTCGCTGGCGCGATTCTTCCTGCACGGACTGCAGCAGCATGTGGCGCTGAGCCTGTGCTTCCAGTCCCAAGCCGATGCTTGCCGCCGCCTGCTGCAGCAGCTCGGTCATCTTTTCCGAGAAGAATGCGGGGTCGGAGGCACGTATCACCAACCCGGCACGCATCTCGCCGCAGACCATCACCGGAATGGCCAGTGCCGACACCACGTTATGTTGCGCATAGGCGGTACACAGCCCTTTCCGGCCAGGCGCGTGGCGCAGGTCCGGTTCCAGCTGTGGGACCCCGTGCCAGAATGAAGGCTGCACTACCGAGAGCGGTGTCCGGTCGGGATAGATGTCCTGCAGCTGGGCGGGAACCACCACCGGCGCAACCCGCCGAAACCATCCGGCGGCATGATCCGCCTCGCCGATCATGACCAGCAAGGCACCCAATCGCCGCTCGAGCACCTCGATGATCGCCTCGTACAACTCCGGTGGCTCGACCGCGCGAACCAGCAACTGGCCAATCTCCGACAGCGCTGCGTAAAAACTCTCGCTGGATGCAGTCCCTGCCGCCGTCTTGACCTGCATCGAGTTCGGACCCTGAGTCAGTGCCTTCCAATGGCCGTGCTGGCAGGAGTCACATGCGCCAGTCGACCCTCCCCGTCGGAACCTCCTGCCAGCACCGACAGCCACGCGGCCGCGTCGATGAATGGTGATTTGATTGGTGTCCCGAACAGCACGCTAGCTTGCTCGGCCGGGCTATGCAACTGGAGGGCGAGACGCCCCTTCACATGCCTGCAGCTCGCACCAGCCCCAGTGATCGAAGATCCAGACGGAGCGCAGGCTCAACGACAGCCTCGCAAAGCATGGCGCGGCGAATTCACCGGCGCCTGGCAACAGGCGAAACCGTCCGTCCTTGGCCCGCTGCAGCGGGGCGTCGGGCCACGCCCACCCGTGCGCACCTGCCGGGCCGACCACGTCGAGCCGAAGCCACGGTCGCAGCCACCACGACGGCCGCCATGGCAAGCCGGCAAGCCCGAACGGAGGCGTAAGGCCTGAATCCACAAAGCGTTCAGGTCGCTCCGCGGCCAGCGCCAGGCGTACCAGGACGTGTGCCGCACCATGGTCGGGATGTCGATCCTGCAACGCCGGTAGCGCAACCACATCGGGAGTGAAGCGGTTGATCGCTTCCCTGATTGTTGCCACCGCATTGCCGGTCTGGCGCAGCAACATGTCGGTGACCCCAAGATCGGGCCAGTCCAAGGCCTCCAGCGCGGACGGAAGAATCTCCAGCGACGCCAGCGCCTGCTGCAGTTCTCCACGCCGCCGCCGACCCCAGCGTTGCCGGTCGCCGGCGCGGATGCGCCATCGACGCTCCAGCCAGCGCTGCGGCCACGGATTATTTTCGCCGGCAGTCAACAGTACGATCCGTACCTCGCCGCCTGCCGCACGTACTTGCTGAATCAGCAGGCCGGTGGCGATGGTCTCGTCATCAGGATGCGGCGCGATCACCAGCAACCGGGTGCGAGCGGAAAATACCGGGCCATCATCCGCCACGCCGGTGGCCATCAATGCCATCGGGCCAGCAGTTCGAGCAGCATTAGATCGGTCCGCAAGGGGCCGCGCAGACTCTCGCGCGCGCGATTCGTCGCGTCATACCAGGCACCCAGCGCCTCGTCATCCATTGCGCTGCCGAGCGGCGAGGCGGCGTGCAGCGAACGCGCCCGCAGCTCGTCCGCCGCCGCCTGCGCGGCAAACCACAGTCGTTGATCTGGCTCGTCATCCAGCCAGCGCTTGACCACCTCGGTCGGCTGACCACGGCCGGCCGCCAGCGCAGCCAGGTCTTTGCGTACTTCCTTGCGCTGCTCCAGCGCACCTTGTCCTACCCAGGCTTCGGCAAGGCCGGGGTTGCCACCTGCGGCGGCGAGCGCGGCTGCTGCATCGGCAACACCCTCGGCCTGCAGCCAGGCAAGTGCAGCCGAAGGCTCCGGCGACTGAAATTCGATCCGTTGGCAACGACTGCGAATGGTTTGCGGCATGCGCCACGGCGCATCGGCCAGCAGGATCAGCATCGTTTGCGTAGACGGCTCCTCCAACGTCTTCAGCAAAGCATTGGCGGCCGCAACATTCATCGCATCGGCCGGGCCGATCGTCGCCACCTGCCAACCGCCGAGCTGGCTTCGCATCGCGAGCCTGGCGGACAAGTCACGGATCTGGTCGACCACGATTTCGGTACGTGGCGTGCCGTCCTTGCGCAGGCCGAAGGTCAGCTCGACGACATCCGGATGCGACCCGGCGGCCATCAGCTGACAACTGCGACAGTGTCCACAGGCATCGCCATCCGTCGCCTCGGTACACAGCAGCCCCAGCACGAAACGCCGTGCGAATGCCCGCTTGCCCAAGCCGCCGGCGCCACACAGCAGCAAGGCATGGGGCAAGGCGTCGCGCTGACGGCGCGTCTGCAACCGCGCCCAGTGTTCGGCATGCCACGGCCGAATGTTCATGCCGCTGATTCCGCGAGCCACGCCGTCAACACCTGGGTAGCAGTTTGCAGCACGACAGCGGACGGCTGGCTTGCATCGATTACACGAAAGCGACGGGGCTCCAGTGCAGCGCGTTCGCGGTAGTTGGCACGCACCCGTTCAAAGAACGCATCCGCCTCGGACTCGATCCGGTCGACGTCGCCGCGGCCGGCGGCACGAGCGCGCCCAGTGGCTACCGGTAGATCGAGCAGCAAGGTCAGGTCGGGCTTCACGCCATCGCACGCCCAGCGCTCCAACTCCGCGATGCGTGACGACGGCTGGCCGCGCCCACCGCCCTGGTAGGCATGGCTGGCGTCCGCAAACCGATCGCACAAGACCCACTGGCCGGCAGCTAATGCTGGCTCGATCAGCTCGCGCACCAGTTGAGCGCGTGAGGCAAACATCAGCAGCAACTCGGTCTCTGCGGCCAGGCCGCGCATGGCCGGATCCAGCACGATCGCGCGCACCGCCTCACCTACCGGCGTGCCACCGGGCTCGCGCGTCTGAACCACCGTGACGCCAAGGCTTTCAAGGAAGTCCCGCACGCCGGCAAGCAGGGTGCTCTTGCCGGCACCCTCGCCTCCTTCCAGGCTGATGAACTTGCCGCGTGGCACGGTCATCGGCAGCGCTTCCGCTGGTAACAGTCGACATTGCGGTTGTGTTCCGCCAGCGAACTGGCGAAGACGTGGCTGCCGTCACCGCGGGCGACAAAATACAGTGCGTCGCCCGCAGCGGGATGCAACGCAGCCTCGATCGCCGGCTTGCCGGGCAAGGCAATCGGAGTCGGCGGCAGGCCGGAGCGGGTGTAGGTGTTGTACGGCGTATCGGTGGTGAGGTCGCTCCTGCGGATATTGCCGGTGTAGCGCGCGCCCATGCCGTAGATCACGCTGGGATCGGTCTGCAACAGCATGTGCTTGTCCAGGCGCCGCACGAACACCCCCGCAATCTGAGCACGCTCGTCGGCGCGGCCGGTTTCCTTCTCCACGATCGAGGCCAGAATCAGGACCTCGTATGGAGTGGCCAGCGGCAAGTCCTTGTCCCGGCCGGGCCAAAGCGCAGAGAGCGTTTTCTCCATCGCCACGTGTGCGCGGCGAAGCAAATCCAGGTCGCTATCCCCTTTCACATAAGCGTAAGTTTCGGGAAGGAAGCGACCTTCCGCGGCTTCGCCCGCCGCACCGATCTTCTGCATGATTGCCGCATCATCGAGCGCGGTCGCGAGATGCGCCAATCTGTCGGCATGTGCCAGGGCCTGGCGCAACTCGGCGAAGGTCCAGCCGTCGACGATCGTGAAGTTGCGCTGCAGCACCTTTCCCGCCGCCATGTTCGCCAACAATTGGCGCGGCGTCATGCCTGGCTCAAGCGCGTACTCGCCGGCGTGCAAGCTACCAGCCACATGCATCTGCTCGGCCAGCAATCGCCAATACCATGGACTGGCCGTACTGAGGCCGTGTTGCCGCATTTGGGCAACGATCCCCTTGAAGCTGGTGCCGCGGCTGACGTCGATGCTGTTCTGCTGCGCCGACACATTCAACGGCGCTACGCTGAAACGGTGGTAATCATTCCAGCCGACCACCAACGCAGCGCCTGCCGCCAGCAACACCACCAGCAACAGCAGGCGTAGCCAAACGCGCCCACGCATCAATCGGTCACTCATCCAGCCTGCTCCATCGGAAATCCCAGGTTGCACCAATGCTGCTGTAATTGCCGAGCCACGACACCCGGCACATAGTTCCATTCATCCAATGACTGTACCGGCAGAATGCCGCGTACGCTCGAACTCAGGAACACTTCACTGGCTGCGGACAACGCATCCAGACCCAGCTCGACCACGCGAGCTTGCGGCTGGATTGCCAGCACCTCAGCCCGCGCCACCCCAGCCACACCGCAGCGGTCCAGCAGCGGTGTCACCAGCTCACCGTCAACGACCGCGAACAGATTGGCCATGGTCGCCGATATCACCCGGTCATGACTGTCACGCAGCAGACCCTCGGCAATCGCCGGATCGCTCCATTCGGCACGCGCCAGCACCTGCTCCAGGCGGTTCAGGTGCTTGATGCCGGCCAGCCGCGGCTGTTCGGCCAGGCGCAGTTGGCATACGCGCATGCGCAAGCCTTGGATACCCGCATCACGATCCATCACCGGTGGCGCAAACGCGGCGACCACTCGTGTCGGCTGTGGCGATACTGGTAAACGGTAGCCCCGCTCGCCGATGCCGCGGGTCAAGGTGATCCGTACTACCGCGTGCGCCATGCCATTGCTGACCTGTCGCGCTTCGCGCCATAGTTGCACCGCATCAGGCGGCGGCAAATACAGGCGCTCGCAGCCTTCGGCAAGGCGTTGCATGTGGCGATGCCACAGCGGGGCGTGCGTGCCGACCAACCGGATACTCTCGAACAGGCCATCACCGTAACCAAGGCCACGATCGAGCGCGTTGATCTGATCGTTTGCCGTGCCGTTGACCAGGATACGCGCGCCCATCAGTCCGGCACCCCGAGTGCACGCAACACTCCGCGCGCTTTGGCACGAGTCTCCTCCAGTTCGTCCGCGGCCACCGAATCAGCCACGATCCCAGCGCCGGCGCGCAAACTTGCCTGATGGCCAACCAAGGTCAACGTGCGAATCAGGATGTTCAAGTCGAGCTCACCGTTGCAGTCGAGATAACCCAGTGCACCGGTGTAGGCGCCGCGTGGCGTACGCTCCAGCGCGGCAATGATTTCCATGCATCGCACCTTGGGACAACCGGTGATGGTACCGCCCGGAAACGTCGCCGCGATCACCTGGCCCGGAGTCACCTCGGTGCGCAATCGCCCGCGTACATTGGAGACGATATGGTGAACATGGGAGTAACTCTCGACCACCATCAGCTCGTCGACCTCGATGCTACCGGGCACGCAAACGCGGCCCAGGTCGTTGCGCTCCAGGTCAATCAGCATGACATGCTCGGCGCGCTCTTTCGGATGTGCGCTCAACTCATGGATGCGCGCCAGCTCGTCGTCACCCGGTAGACGAGCGCGGGTGCCGGCGATCGGGCGAGTCTGCGCGATGCCGTCACGGACTTCGACCAGCCGCTCCGGTGAAGAACTCAACACCGCCCAGCCTGGCTGTTGCAGCATGCCGGCGAACGGCGCCGGATTGGCTACCCGCAGCGCGTCATAGAGTGCTGCCGGATCGGGACGGACGGCATAGTGCGCGTTCCATCCACGCGACAGGTTTACCTGAAATATATCGCCAGAGTGAAGATGTTCGTGAATGCGTTCGACTCCATCAAGGAAGTCATCGGGCGAATCTTCTTCGCACGCCGTGGGCGAGGGAACCGTTGGCCATGCCGCAGGCAACGCAAGATCCGCTTCGAGCTGGTCGAGCAGGTCTTCATGGCCGGCCTCGGCCAACAGGATCGTGCGTTCGTGCAGATGGTCGACGATCACCGCCGCGGGACAGCGCACCGCCAGCGCCAGTGGCAAGTCGGATGACCTCAACAGATCCAGGCTCGGCTCGATTTCGCTGGCCAGTTCGTAACTCAGCAGCAAGAACCAGCCCCCATGAAACGGCAATCCGTCCTCATGCACGGGCTGACGCTGTGCCTGCCACGCACTATCGAGCGCGTCGAGAAAGCCGCCGAAGCGTACACGCCCGCGACCGTCGCGCAGCACGCCATCTGCGGCCAGGATGAGCCGGTCACCCGGAAAGGCAAACAGAATGTCGTAACGCGACTGCGCGGTGCCGTGCAACACGCTTTGCAAAAGACATGGATAGCGTTCTGGAAAGATGGCGGCCGGCGCGAGCAGGTCGCGCCGGCCGTCCAAACTGCGCCGATGGAAACTCACGCCCGATCAGTCGATCAAACGCGACGGAAGACCAACGTTCCGTTGGTGCCGCCAAAACCGAACGAATTGGAGATCACCAGGTCAATTTTCGCTTCACGCGCGGTGTTGGGAACGAAATCCAGGTCACAGCCTTCGCCCGGTTCGTCAAGATTGATCGTCGGCGGCAAAACCTGGTCGCGCAGCGCCAGAATGCTGAAGATCGCTTCGACACCGCCGGCCGCACCGAGCAGATGACCGGTGGTCGACTTGGTCGAACTCATCGCCAGCTTGTACGCATGGTCACCAAACACCTTCTTGGCCGCCTTGACCTCGCCAAGATCACCCAGCGGCGTGGAGGTGCCGTGTGCGTTGACGTACTGCACTTCGCTGGGATTGACGCCGGCGTCATTCAGCGCGGTTTGGATGCAGCGCGCCGCGCCGTCGCCACCTTCGCTCGGCGCGGTCATGTGGAATGCATCGCCACTCATACCGAAGCCGACCAGTTCGGCATAAATACGTGCACCACGCGCCTTGGCGTGTTCGTACTCCTCCAGCACCACCACTCCGGCACCGTCAGACAACACGAAACCGTCGCGATCCTTGTCCCACGGGCGGCTGGCCTTGGTTGGCTCGTCGTTGCGAGTGGACATGGCCTTGGCCGAGCAGAAGCCAGCCATCGCGGTGCCGGTAGTGGCGAACTCAGCGCCACCGGCGATCATCGCGTCGGCATCGCCGTGCTGGATCATGCGTGCCGCCAGGCCGATGTTGTGGGCACCGGTTGCGCACGCCGTAACGCAAGCGATGTTCGGCCCCTGCAGGCCGAACATGATCGACAGCTGGCCTGCGACCATGTTGATGATCGAACTGGGCACGTAGAACGGCGATACGCGTCGTGGTCCCTTGGCCGCCAGCTCCAGCGTGGTCGCCTCGATCGTGTGCAGGCCGCCGATACCGGCACCCACGGCCACACCGACGCGCGGTGCGTTGGCCTCGGTGATCTCCAATCCGGAATCGCGCAAGGCCTGAGTGCCCGCTGCCACGCCATAGTGGATGAACGGGTCCATCTTCTTGACGTCCTTGAGCGGCATCCATTCCGCCGGGTCGAATCCGCTGACCTGGCCGGCGATGCGCGTGGAGTAGGCCGAGGTATCGAAATGGACCACCGGGCCAATACCGCTGACGCCCTTGACGACCCGATCCCACGCCGTGGCGATGTCGTTGCCAACCGGCGAAATGATGCCCATGCCGGTCACTACTACTCGACGCTTGCTCATGCTTTGTTCCTTCGTGATTCCCTGGAATCCGTCGCCAGCGGGTCGTTGACGAGACAGTTCGGCGGATACGTCGTCCGCTCCGCCCAACGATGCGTCACGCGCACCATACGGGGTCGGACGTTACGAAATATACAAACGAAAACTGCGCCAATCAGGCGCAGCATTCGATACCGCTACCTGCCCGTACCGGCTCGCACATGGCGCGCCAGACAGACTGGTGGCATGCCACCGGAACTGATCAGTCCTTGGAGTGCGCCTTGATGTAATCGACGGCCTGCTGCACGGTCGTGATCTTCTCGGCATCCTCGTCGGGGATCTCGGTCTCGAACTCTTCCTCGAGCGCCATCACCAATTCGACGGTATCCAGCGAATCGGCACCCAGATCATCCACAAACGAAGCGTTCGCCGTGACTTCATCTTCCTTCACGCCCAACTGCTCGACGACGATTTTCTTGACGCGTTCTTCGATGGTGCTCATGTTGCCCATACCTCTCAAGGATGATTGTTTGTCGGTACCGGCCCGACCACATGCAAATGACCGGCGGCATTGTAGTGGCTAACCCCTCTGGCCGCCACGATTCGCTGACGATGGCACGAAGCTCGTGTCATTGCACCGACGCGAAAGCGCAATTGTCGCCGAAAACGAAGCCGCTGGCGACAACTACGTGCCCACGCCTTACGCCATATACATCCCGCCGTTGACGTGCAAGGTCTCGCCAGTGATGTAGGCAGCTGCTGGCGAGGCCAAGAATCCTACCGCTGCGGCGACGTCCGCGGCCTCGCCGAGGCGACCCAACGCGATCTGGCCCAACAGCGCCTGCTTTGATTCCTCAGGCAGCGCGCGGGTCATGTCTGTATCGATAAAGCCGGGCGCCACCACGTTGACGGTGATGCCGCGCGTGCCAATTTCGCGAGCCAGCGACTTGGAAAAGGCGATGACGCCAGCCTTGGCAGCCGCGTAATTGGCCTGCCCCGGATTGCCGGTGAGCCCGATCACCGACGCGATCGAGATGATTCGACCCTTGCGCGCTTTCATCATGCCGCGCATCACTGCCTTGGAGGTGCGATAGACCGAAGTGAGATTGGTATCGATGATCGCCTGCCAGTCTTCCTCTTTCATCCGCATCAGCAACTGGTCGCGCGTGATGCCGGCGTTATTGACCAGGATCGAGAGCGCACCGAATTCCTTGGCGATGCCATCGATCAACGCCTCGACCGCCGCGCTATCGGTGACATTCAACACGCGGCCGTGCCCACCCTGAGCTGCCAGCCGCTCACCGATCGCCGCGGCACCACCCTCACTGGTGGCGGTGCCGATCACGGTAGCGCCCATCTCGGCTAGTTGGTCGGCGATCGCCGCGCCGATGCCGCGGCTGGCACCGGTGACCAGAGCGATTTCACCTTGCAGAAGTTTGTTCATGGGTGAAGCAATCCTTGGAAAACGGTGAACGGGAAACGGGAAACGGGAAACGGGAAGCGTGAAACGAAAAAACCTGAAACGAGCGAACCGGGAAAGTTCAGCTCATGCCCACTCGACCTGCGCGCCCTCAAGTTGGGCAGGATTTCCGATTGCACGTGCCTCGATGCCTTTGTCGATGCGTTTGATCAGGCCGGACAGTACTTTGCCGGGCCCGCACTCAGCGGCACGGGTGGCGCCGCCGGCTGCCAGCGCCTGCACGCATTGCGTCCAGCGGACTGGCAGGTACAGCTGTCGCTGCAGCGCTCCGCGGATCTCCGCGACACTGGCGTAACTGCGTGCCTCGGCGTTCTGGATCACCGGAATCGATGGCAGTTGCCAGTCGATTGCCGCCATGCGCTCACCCAAGTGATCGGCCGCCTCACGCATCAGGGCGCAATGCGACGGCACCGACACTGCCAGCTTGATCGATTTTTTCACGCCCATTTCGGTTAGTTTCGCCAGCACGCGATCGACCGCCTCGACGTTGCCGGCAATGACTAGCTGACCGGGTGAATTGAAGTTGGCCGGCGCGACTACCTGGCCTTGCGCCATCTCTTCGCACACGCTGGCGATTTGCTCGTCGTCGCCACCCAGGATTGCCGCCATCGCGCCGACGCCGGCAGGTACCGCCGCCTGCATCAGACGACCGCGTGCGGTCACGAGTGCCGCCGCGTCATGCAGCGACAAAGCGTCGGCGCAAACCAGCGCGCTGTACTCGCCAAGACTGTGACCGGACAACTGTGCCGGTCGCTGACCGCCCAGCTTCTGCCACACCCGCCATACCGCCACGCCGGCCGCCAGCAGCGCAGGCTGGGTGTTCTCGGTGCGGTTGAGCCGGTCGTCCGGCCCTTGCTGGCTCAACGCCCAGAGGTCCAGCCCTGCGCCCTGTGAGGCTTCGTCGAACGCTGCTTGCACCTCGCCATGCTTCGCAGCTAGTTCAGCCAGCATGCCAACGGATTGCGAACCCTGGCCAGGAAAGACGAAGGCAAGCGAAGTGGAATCTGGATTCATGGAAGCGCTTATTCCCTGGAAACGAAAGCCAGCATGGTGCCATGCATCGGCAAACATACGCAGCTGTATCCGATATTTGCTCCCGCGCAAAACATAATGCCGCCCGTTCGGGCGGCATTATTGTAAATCGTTCGAACCGCCCCTCGCTCAGTAGCGCAGCAAGGCAGACGCCCAGGTGAAACCGCCACCGAAAGCCTCCAGCAGCAGGTTCTGGCCACGCTGCACCTTGCCCGAGCGCACCGCGTAATCCAGCGCCAGCGGCACTGAGCCGGACGACGTGTTGGCGTGTTTATCGACCGTGACGATCACCCTATCCATCGATATCTTCAGCCGTTTGGCCGTAGCCTCGATGATGCGCAAATTGGCCTGATGCGGAATCAGCCAGTCAATGTCCGACTCCTGCATTCCGGCGGCTTCGAGCGTCTCGCCGACCAGTGCATCGAGTGTCTTCACTGCGACCTTGAATACTTCCCGGCCAGCCATGCGAATGCGCACGCCATGATTGGGTTCGTCAGTGAAACCCACCGACACGCCAACCGGGTTGTACAACAGCTCTTTCTGACCGCCGTCGGCATGCAGGCAAGTGGCATAAATACCAGGCTCGCTGGATGCCTCCAGTACCACCGCGCCGGCACCGTCGCCGAACAACACACAAGTCTCGCGTTCGCCCCAGTCAACCATCCGGGTCAGCGTCTCCGCGCCGATCACCAGCACCTTTTTCGAATGTCCGCTGCGAATGAATTTATCCGCGATCCCCAGCCCATAGACAAACCCTGAGCAGGCCGCGTTGACATCAAATGCCGCGCAGCCATTCGCACCGAGGCGGTGCTGTACGAGACAGGCAGTGGACGGGAAAATGATGTCCGGCGTGGTGGTGCCGAGCACAATCAGGTCAAGTTCGGATGCCTTGACGCCAGCCGCCTGCAACGCGTTCTGCGCGGCGCGAAAGGCCAAGTCGCCGGTGGTCTCGCCATCTGCCGCGATGTGCCGTTGGCGGATGCCGGTGCGGGTCCGGATCCATTCGTCCGTGGTATCGACGATCTTTTCCAGATCGGCATTGGTGACGACACGCTCGGGCAAGGCGCTGCCGGTGGCGATGATGCGGGTGTAGATCTGGGTCATTCAACTATCCATCGGCAAGGACTTGGGATCGACCAGCCGGTCGGCTATGCGACACCGTACGTTACGTTCGCGTGTTTCGGAACGCAAAAACGGCGCGTCGCCGCGCCGTCTCGGATGATCGTCCGGTAGGGAATCCCACGGGACTCCCTCAATCCGGTCAATCTTCGACCGACACCGCGGACTTGGTCTCGATCACTTTCTTGCCACGATAGTAACCGTCCTTGGTGACGTGATGGCGCCGGTGCACCTCGCCACTGGTCGGATCGGTGGACAGCTGCACAGTTTGCAGCGAGTCGTGCGCACGGCGCATGCCACGGGTGGACGGGGTACGGCGACTCTTGGCAACGGCCATGATGGTTCTCCAACTGAAACGTGGTGAATTGAATCGGGATGATCTTGCATCGAACGACCCAGGATCATTCGACCCGGGCCAGCGGTTACTTCTTCAATTCGCGCAATACCGCGAACGGATTCTCGGAGCGTCCTTCACCGGAGGAAGTGTCTTCCGGGCCAGGGCCTGTCACTTCGTCGGACAGCTTGCTGTCCGGGTTGATCGGAACCAGCGGCAGCGCCAACAATAATTCGTCTTCTATCACATCCGCCGGACGCAGGCGGCCATCCTCGGCTACCAGCAGCGGCTCGCACTCCGGCGGCAAGCCCGCCTCGTCACGCTCCTGGCTGATCAAACCCAACCGGGTCTGCAACACCACCGGCAGCACGAAAGGCTCAAGCGAACGTTGACAGGTCAAGGTCAACGGAGCGCTTGCGCGAACATCCACATAGCTGATGCCGAAGCTGTCACGCCCGAAATCCAGTTCGAAGCTCACCTCGCCATCGGTGCTTGCCAGCACCTCGCACAGGCGCCGCAGGCTAGCGATGGCTAGCGTTCCCTCGAACGAACGCCGCGCCGAGACCATGCGCCAAGCGTCCACAGACTCTGGCAGCGTCACGGACATAATCGCGGAATGTTAGGTTTGCGACGCCGGGAAGTCAACCCGCGGTATGACACGAGCCCCAATCCAGTGCCTCAGGCTCGTATTTTGCCTGATCCATCCCCAATGCGGCAGACTGACCCTTCCCTGGCCCGAGTCAGCGCTCTTGAATTCCTATCTTACACTCGGCGTGACCGTTTGCTTCGCGATCCTGCTCGTCCTGGCAGGCAGCGCCGTGTGGCTGCGCAAACGCCAGAATTATCGCGGCAGCAGCGTCCGCAACCTGCTCGACCTCGCCGACCGCCTGGAGGCGGACCTGAAAACCTGCCGTTCCGGCCTGCAGCAAGCACATGCGGTGATGTCGCTCAATCCGGACCTACCCGCCGCTAGCGAACAGGATGCACGACACGCTGTCGCTGCCGGCCTGCGCGCGCTGCTGCAGCAGCGGTTGTGGATCCGCGACCGCTCTGCCGGCGCCAGCCAGCACGAACTCGACGAGATGGCCACCTCCATGCGTGACGCACGCGACCGCCTGCAACCCTTGTTGCAGGCACTCGATCAGGCGCAGACCGACCTGAACAGTGCCATGCGCCAGCAGATCCGGCGCGAATCGGACAACTGATGACCAGAACGCCCGCAACAACCCGGATCGTGCTGGGATCGACATCACTCTATCGCGCCGAGCTGTTGCGCCGGCTGCTGCCCGAATTCGAGCAAGCCACGCCGGACACCGACGAATCACCGCTGCCAAACGAAGCGCCCGCGGCGCGTGCGCTGCGCCTCGCCATCGCCAAGGCCGAAGCCGTCGCGCGCATGTCCAGCGGCGCTCTGGTGATCGGGTCCGACCAGGTAGCCGAGATCGACGGGGTCGTCCTGCACAAACCGGGCCGCGTCGAGGAGGCCCGCGCCCAGCTCGCCGCCAGTTCGGGCCGCACCGCAAACTTTCATACCGCGCTGTGTTTGCTCGACACGCGCAATGGTCAGCGCCAGACTCACGTCGACCACACGCGGGTGCGATTTCGGGAACTGCAGCCGGCGGAGATCGAACGTTACATCGAGCGCGAACAGCCACTGAACTGCGCCGGCAGCTTTAAGTGTGAAGCACTGGGCATCAGTTTGTTCGAGGAGATCGACAATCGCGATCCCAGTGCTCTAATCGGCATGCCGCTGATCGCACTGGCGCGCATGTTGCGCCATGCGGGGGTCGCTGTGCCGTAGTAATCCCGAGGCGCTCTGACGCGCCAGCTACACTCGCCGACGCACCGCGTGAATCGCGTCGACACATTACCTTCAAGCCAGTCGAGAAACCATGTCCGTCATCACCCAACCCCACGTCGCACCCCTGCAACAGCGACTGGAGGCTGCGATCACGCAGGTCAACCGCGTGCTGCTGGGCAAGCCACACCAGGTGAAGCTCGCGTTCACCTGCCTGATCGCGGGCGGCCACCTGCTGCTCGAGGACGTTCCTGGCGTGGGCAAGACCACCCTGGCACAGGCGCTGGCAGCCACCTTCGGACTCGAATTCCAGCGCGTGCAGTTCACCAGCGACCTGCTGCCGTCGGACATTATCGGAGTCAGCGTGTACGAGCGCGACACGGGACAGTTCCGCTTCCATCCCGGGCCCATCTTCACCGGCTTGCTGCTGGCTGACGAGATCAACCGCGCCAGCCCCAAGACGCAGAGTGCCCTGCTCGAGGCGATGGCCGAGAATCAGGTCACCATGGATGGCCAGACCCACGCGTTGGCGCAGCCGTTCTTCGTCGTCGCCACTCAGAATCCACTCGATCTCAACGGCACCTTCCCGCTACCCGATTCGCAGTTGGATCGCTTCATGCTACGTCTGTCGCTGGATTACCCGGACGCCAGCGCAGAGCGTGCCCTGCTTATCGGAAGCAACCGCCGCGACGTGCTCGCTCAGCTCACGCCGCAACTGGATGCCGCCGCCCTGCTCGCCCTGCACGCCAAGACACAAACCATCACGGTCAGCGGCGCGTTGCTCGACTACCTGCAAGCCTTGCTGGCGGCCAGCCGGCGTCATGCCGACATCCGCGCCGGCCTGTCGCCGCGTGCGGGACTTGCCCTGCTCGGCGCGGCCCGCGCCTGGGCCATGCTTAGCGGTCGCGGCCACGTGCTGCCGGAAGATATCCAGGCGTTGTTCGTCCCGCTGGCGGCGCATCGCCTGCTGCCGACTCGTGGCGCCGACGGCGCGACCCTGGCGCGGCAACTGCTGACTGAGGTTGCGGTAGATTGATGGGCGGCCTGCTGCAACGCCTGCAGCGCTGGGCGGAAGGACGCTTGCCCTCGCTCACCCGCTACCGGCGCCCCGAACGCCTGCCGATCGAACTGCATCGGCGCCGGATCTATATCGTGCCGACCGGATTCGGACTCGGCTTCTCGGTCCTGCTGCTGGTGATGCTTGTTGGTGCGCTGAATTACAGCAACAACGCCGCGCTACTGCTGACTTGCCTACTCGGCGCTGCAAGTGCGGCCAGCATGCTGGTGGCATTTCGGGCGCTCGATGGCTTGCGCCTGGAGCATGTGCGCGCTGGCCACGCCATTGCCGGCGAGTCGCTGGAGCTCGTTTTCACTCTTCAGTCCAAACGGCCACGTAGCGCAATCCGGCTGGATCTGGGCGAGTGTTCAACCGCCTTCTCGCTGGACGGCCAGGATCCGGCCCAGGCAAAACTGCAGTTGCCGACCAAAAAACGTGGCTGGCAACCGCTACCGCGGCTGCGTCTGTGGAGCCACTGGCCGCTCGGCATGTTTCGCGCCTGGAGCTGGTTGCATCCCGATCAGGCGGTGCTGGTGTGGCCACGCCCGGAAGTGGCGGGACCGTCGCCGCAGGCCCTTGCCGAAGACGCCCGCCACATGCGGCTGCATCGCGGCGACGAACTGGCCACGCTGCGCGACTACCAGGCGGGCGACCCGCAGCGGCATATCGCCTGGAAAGCCAGTGCGCGCCATGACGATTTGCTGGTGAAGGATTTCGAACAGCCCCGCAACCAGCCGCAATGGCAGTTGGACTGGCGCCAGCTGCACGGCATGGACAATGAATCGCGGATCGCGCGGCTGGCCCGCTGGCTCAATGACGCGCAATCGCAACGCTGCAGCTACAGCTTGTGGCTGCCCGGCAACGAGATCGGCAACGGCAATGGCCCGCTGCATTACGCGCGCTGCATGGACGCGCTGGCAGGCCTGCCGTGAGCTGGATTCGGCGACGCAAAAACAACACTGCGCCGGTCAGTCAGCGCAGCTTCGACCTGCTGAGCCTGAGCGTGGCTTTTGTGTTGGGGGTGAATGCCGCACACCTGCCATGGTGGCTCAGCCTGACCTTGGCGTTCACGCTGTGTTTGCGCTGGTGGCAACGTCGACAGCGCGGCGGTCGTGTGCCGGGCTGGATCAAGTTGCCGCTGCTGACGCTACTGACGCTGACGGTGATCGTGCAATACGGCAACCTGTTCGGTCGCGCACCGGGCACGGCGCTGGCGATCGGACTGTTGGTCCTCAAGCTGCTGGAGACCGAAACCCCGCGCGACGTGCGCGTCGGCGTCAGTTTCGCCTGCTTCACGCTGATGACTGCCTTGCTGTTCGATCAGGGGCTGGTCAGCACGGTGGTGATTGCGCTGGGCCTGCTGCCGGCTTTGGCGACCCTGCGTGCGTTGGAGCCGGCACAGACACCGACCAGTCTGCCGCGCAGCGTGCTGTCTCCACTCGCACTGCTGGCAGCGGCCCTGCCGCTGGCCCTGCTGGCGTTCATGCTGGTACCTCGCCTGAGCTCGCCGTTGTGGGGAGCGCCCAGCCGCGATCAGGCCCGGACCGGACTGAGCGATCGCATGAGCCCGGGTGGCTTCACCGAGCTGCTTACCGACGACCGTCCCGCCATGCGGGTCACCTTCGACGAGGCACCGCCGCCGCCTGACCAGCGCTATTTCCGCGCCTACGTGATGGCCAAGTACGACGGTGCCAGCTGGACCTACAGCGACGTCGCCAATCAGCCGCCGGTAGCGCTGGACGTGGAGCACAGCGCCAGTTACCAGATCCGGCTGTTGCCTACGCATCAGCGCGTGCTGCCGACCCTGGATGTGCCCATCGATACGCCGGAAGGGGCTGTGATGCGCCGCGATCGCGTGGTGATGGCAGCGCGGCCGGTCAATGACGCCCTGACCTACAGGCTGACCTCCGCCACCCGATATCGACTTGAACCCCAGCTCGGCGAACATCATCGCCACTGGCTGCAGCTCCCGGCGGGCTTCAACCCGCGCACGTTAGCTCTGGGCCAGTCATGGCGACAGCGTTATGGCAACGATGATGTCGCGATCGTGCGCGCCGCGCTCGGCCTGTTCCATGACGGCGGCTTTCGCTACACCCTGGCACCGGCTCCGCTGGGTCGCAATGCCATGGATGATTTCCTGTTCGATACCAAGGAGGGTTTCTGTGAGCACTACTCATCCGCGTTCACTTTGCTGATGCGCGCAGCGGGCATCCCCTCGCGAGTGGTAACCGGCTACCAGGGCGGCTACTGGAACAAGCTGGGCAACTACCTGCTGGTAAGAAATTCCGATGCTCACGCCTGGAGCGAGGTGTGGCTGGCTGGCCGCGGCTGGGTGCGAGCGGATCCCACCGGCGCGGTGCGCCCCGAACGCGTCAGCCTGGGCGCGGCGGCCGCGGCGGGTGACCAACTGGACTGGTATCGCCGCGACTGGCTGCAGGGTTTCCAGAACCGTTGGGACGTGGTCAACCGCTGGTGGGACCAGGCCGTCGTGGGTTTCGATGCGCTTCGTCAACGCAGCCTGTTGACGCCGTTCGGTATCCGCGACGCCGATACGACGACGCTCGGCGTGCTGCTTGCGCTCGGCACCACGCTGTTCATTGCGATCGGGCTCGCGTGGGCCTTGCTACGGCGGCAGTCACGCGATCCGCTGCGTGAGGCGTTGCGCGAACTGGAACGTAAACTGGCGCGCCGGCAGATCGCGCGCCGCGCCGGCGAAGGGCCCCAGCACTATCTGACTCGCGCGACCCGCGCATTGCCGTCGCAACGCGAAGAACTGACGAATTTGACGCGGCGCTATCTGGACCTGCGCTACGCTCATGATGAACCGCCGCCTGAATCGGTCGATGCCTTCCGCCGCGCCGTGCGGGATTTTCGGGCAAAGAACGTGGTCAAATGAACATCAATACGATGGCGGACGCCATCGACCTGCCGGAGAAACCCTCATGCAACTGAACCGCCGCATTACTCTCGTCGCCGCCATTGCCGTGCTGGGTGGTTGTGCGACGATCCCCAAGCCGCTGGAGGGCAACTACGCCATGGTCACCACTGCCAGCGCGCAACAAGGTGGCGCCAGCGGCACCCAGGTCCGTTGGGGTGGCGAGATCATCAAGACCCAACCCGGTCCGCAGGAAACCTGCTTCTTCGTGCTTTCGCGTCCGCTGGATAGCCAGGCGCGACCCAAGTCAGGCAGCGCTGGTGAAAACGAGGGGCGTTTCGTCGCCTGCCGCTCCGGCTTCTACGACCCCGAAGTGTTCACCCGCGGCCGTGAGCTGACGGTGACCGGTACTTTGCACGGCACCGTGTCCGAGAAGGTGGGCGACTACGATTACGCCTATCCGCGGGTCGATGCGAACGTGGTTTATCTGTGGCCGAAACGCCAGCAATACGACAACTATCCGCCCCGTTACTACGATCCGTTCTGGGGTCCGGGTTTCGGGCCGTACTGGGGCAGCCCCTGGGGTTATCCGTACTATCGCAGCCCACGCGTAATCGTGGTACGTCCGCCAGCGCAACAACCGGCGCCGCCACCCAAGAAATGACGTGATACGAAAACGCCGGCGCGAAGCCGGCGTTTTTTTATTCTCCCTCGGTATGCTCAGCCCGGCGGCCAATGCAGACGTCGGCCGGCCAACAAGTGCACGTGGATATGAAACACGGTCTGGCCGCCATCTTCGTTGCAATTGATCACGGTGCGATAGCCCTTCTCGGCGAAGCCTTCCTGTTTGGCGTAATCGGCCGCCGCCAGCAACAGTTTGCCCAGCAACGACGCCTGTTCGGGCGTGGCATCGTTGAGCGTGGCCAACGGTTGCTTCGGGATAAACAACACGTGCACCGGCGCCTGCGGGTTCAGGTCACGGAATCCAAGTACGTCGTCGTCCTCATAGACGATATCGGCGGGAATCTCGCGGCGGATGATTTTGCTGAAAATGGTCTCGCTCATGCCTGCTCCCCTCGATGATTGAAGTCAGCCATCGCTGATTCAGTCCAGTAACTGTCGCCCGCCGAACGCGTGCGCCAGCGTGCTGCGGTCAACATATTCCAACTCGCCACCCAAGGGTACGCCATAGGCCAGCCGGGTCGGTCGCACCCCGCCCGCACGCGCCAATTGGGCCAGGTAGTGCGCCGTGGCGTCGCCTTCCACCGTGGGATTGGTGGCGATGATCAACTCCTCGATTTCGCCCTCGCCCAGGCGCTCGGTGAGCTGCGCCAACCCCAACTCTTCCGGTCCCAACCCGTCCAGCGGCGATAGGCGACCCATCAGCACGAAATACTGACCGCGGAAACCGGTCGCTTGCTCGATCGCCGCCAGCTCGGTCGGCGACTCCACCACGCACATGATCTGGCGATCACGACTGCCGCTGGCGCATAGCCCGCACACCGGATCCTCGCTGAAGTTGCGGCAGCGCTCGCAATGGCCAATCCGCTCCATCGCCTGCGCCATCACGCTGGCAAGTTTCAGTCCGCGCTCACGCTCGCGCTCCAGCAAATGGAAGGCCATTCGCTGCGCACTCTTGCCACCTACTCCAGGCAGGCAGCGCAACGCTTCGATCAGTTCGGCGAGGAGAGGAGAACCGTTCATTCGTTATCGTCCGGGAATACGGTGCGGTAGCTCATGCTTTTGCTCTGCCGATTCCCAATTCCCGATTCATCGCTCCCGGCCTCAAAACGGCATCTTGAAGCCAGCCGGCAGATTCATCCCGGCGGTGACGCCACCGAGCTTGTCCTTGCTGGCCAGGGCCACTTTGTTTACGGCGTCGTTGACAGCGGCGGCGACAAGATCTTCGGCCATCTCGGGGTCGTCGGCGAAAGTCTGCCGGTCGATCTGCACCCGACGCACTTCGTGGGCGCCGCTCATCACCACGCTGACCAGACCGCCACCAGCGCTGCCAGTGACTTCAAGTTTGGCGATTTCCTCCTGCGCGCGCTTCATGTCTTCCTGCATGCGCTGGGCTTGCTGCATCAACTGACCGATCTGTCCTTTCATCACATGGCTCCGGGTTCATTAACCAAGGGTTTGACGGATTGCGGCACGACGCGCGCGCCAAAATCGCGCTTCAAGGTCTGCACCAGCGGATCGTCCTCGATTGCCTGTTCGGCCGCGGCCTGCGCGCTGTCGCGCGCCTTCGCAGCGCGTACTGCCGGTGTCTGCGTAGTCGTTGTCTGACTCTGGCTGACGAAACGCAGGCGGATACGCTCGCCCATGGCCTCACCAATGCGCTCTTCCATCTGGCTGACCATGGGTTCCACCGCCATGCCCATGTAAGCGGGCTGCAATGCCAATACCAGGGTCTGACCATCGCGCTCGCGCAGCACGGCATTCTGCGCCAGCACGCTGAAAGGACCGCGTAGCCCGGCACGCTCGATCAACGCATCCCAATCAGGCAGGCCATCGGCGTCGCCAGCTACTGGCGCAACTGGCAGTTTACCCGGTCGAGGTTCCGCCACAGACGACGCCGGAGGAGCCTGTCGGCTGGGCGCCGCAGTGGCTGGCTTCGGCGCCGGTGCCGACGTTGGCGCGGAGGCTGCGCGTGCAGGCGGCGGGGTTGCCGCGACATGGCGGCCCGATACCGGCGGCGCAGCGCGCTCAGCCGGTGCGGCGCCGTCCGGGCGAAACGCCAGCATGCGCAGCAGCGCCATCTCGAATCCGGTACGTGCGTCCGGCGCCCGTTCCAGGTCGCGCCGACCCGAAGTGGCGATCTGGTAATACAACTGCACGTCTTCCGGCGTCATCCGTTCGGCCAACGCCTGCAATGCGCCGTCATCATCGCCGTCTTGCTCCGGTTGATAGCCGGGAATGAGCTGCATCAGTTGCAGCCGGTGCAGCACGCTGGCCATATCGTTCAGCACGCCGCCGAAATCCGGGGAATACGAGGCGATCCGGGTGCATTCGGTCAGCAGCCGCTGGCCGTCGCCATCGGCCAGCGCATCGAGCACGTCGAGCACCTGCCCGCGTGCAACGCTGCCCAGCATGGTGCGCACGTCGTCCGCCTGCAGCGCACCGCCACCATAGGCGATCGCCTGATCCAGCAACGACAGGCCGTCACGCAACGAGCCATCGGCTGCGCGCGCCAGTTCGCTGATCGCGCCGTCTTCGTAGCTGATGTTCTCGGCAGCCAGGATGTGGCGCATCTGGCCGGAGATCTGTTCAGGCAGCAGTCGCTTGAGATTGAACTTCAGGCAGCGCGAGAGCACGGTCACCAACAGCTTTTCCGGATCCGTCGTGGCCAGCAGGAACTTCACGTGCGAAGGCGGTTCTTCCAGAATCTTCAGCAGCGCGTTGAATGCCGGCTTGGACAACATGTGCACCTCGTCGATCAGGTACACCTTGAAGCGACCACGCGACGGTCCGTACTGCGCATTCTCGATCAGGTCGCGCACGTCATCCACGCCGGTGTTGCTGGCCGCGTCAATTTCCAGAAGATCGACGAAACGACCTTCGTCCACGGCGGTGCAGACCGAGCATTCACCACAGGGATCGGCTGATTGCCCGCGCTCGCAATTCAAGGACTTGGCGAAGATCCGCGCAATCGTGGTCTTGCCGACGCCACGAGTGCCGGTGAACAGGTAGGCGTGGTGCATGCGCCCGCTGTCCAGCGCATTGGTGAGTGCGCGCACCACGTGTTCCTGCCCGACCAGTTCGGAGAACTTGCGCGGGCGCCACTTGCGGGCGAGTACTTGATAGGACATGGCTACCAACGTGGGGACAAAGGTCGATTGTGCCAAGTCGGCGCGCGCAAGTCAGTAAACGGCCGGTCCGAAAATGGCGGTGGCCCCGCCAGCCACACCCCGGCACCCGAATCATTCGCTACCGTTGCTTCCTTCCGGACCTGGCGGAGTTTGCGAACTATCGTCGCGGGGGGACCGACGGGGCCACCATAGACGTCAAGCAATCACGCTTGCTTGTTTTGTTGCTGCGCCAGCCTGAGGCTGTCGCATTTGTTCAGAAACTGGCGGAGAGAGCGGGATTGCTCGGCCCCTCCTGGGCCTCACCCCTCGCTCCGCGAGGGGCCAGCCTGCGGCTGTCCAAATTCGTTCCAGACGAATTTGTCGAACCACAGCCTGCGTCGTACGGTTTCACTCACTGGCGGAGAGAGCGGGATTCGAACCCGCGATAGGTTTAACCCTATACACACTTTCCAGGCGTGCTCCTTCAACCACTCGGACACCTCTCCGTATGGGTGAAACCGCCTTTGTCAGGTAAACATCGCCCGACAAAGAAGCGGAAGGATAGCTGGCGGCCTGGATACAGGCAAGCAGACAATGGTGAATTCAACCGGCATCAGCGCGCGGTACCGAAGGCTCTGTCAGCGAGATCCGCTGACCCATGCTTGCGACACGATAGCCAAGTGCGACCAGTGCCGCGCCGTCGGCGGCGCTGCCGTAGTGGTACAGCATCAGCTGCGCGCGCATGTCGTCGGGGTATTCACGTTCGATGTCGTCGATACCGGTGTGCGAGGGGTTGCCTACCAGGCTGCAGTCGTGCGCGATCAGCATCTCGCCACCGCTGTATCGCGCAAGCACCTCGGGGATCGGGCGGGTGTCACCGGTGAAGGCAAAACTGCCGTCCAGGGCCAGGCCGTAGGACGTACCCGGTGCATGATGCCGGGTGGCGAAGATGTCGAACCACAGTCCGTCCAGCCAGAAACCGCGCGTGCAGGGCACCAGCCGGAACGCCTCCCAGAAGTTCACGCCACCTTCGGCCAGTGCGCCGGGATAGTCCGCTACCCTCGCCTGCAACCACGGAACCAGGGCTGCATGGGCAAACAATCGGGTGCTGCCGCGGCGATCGGGGTCGAACCACAGCTTGAAGAACAACTGCTCCAGCCCGGCCACATGATCCATGTGCGTGTGCGTGATGAACAAGGCCGGTGGCAACGCACCGTACGCTGCCACGTAGCGAGTCAGCGTATCTGGCCCGCAATCGATCAGCAGAACAGGTTGGCCCTCGCGCTCCAATACCACGGCGGACGAGCCCAGCGCGGCAGCATGCGCCGCGCCCACTCCGAGAAAATGCAGATGCCAGTTCATGACGTCAGTGTGCGCTCATGCTGATGCAACAGGGGTTGCCAGATATCCCGTTCGAATTTCACCTCTCCCTCGATCGCTGCACCGAGCTTGAGTAGGGATCGCCGCAACCGTTGCAAGTTGGATCGTTGCCATGCCGCGGCCGGGGCGCGTTGCCGACCACGATCGAAGTCGATCAGATGCAGCCCGTCGGGAGACACCAGGACGTTGTGTGCGTTCAGATCCGCATGCCAGATACCAGCACGGTGAAAGCGCCCGACCACCGCCCCGACTTGCTCAGCCAACTGGCGGTCAAGACGCCCTGTAGCCAGGCAATCGGCAAGTGTCTGTGCCTCGGCGATGCGGAGGGTGATCAGGTCGGCGCGATAAAAGAGCCCATGACGCTTATAGCGCGCCGCGACTGCCACCGGACCGGGCAACCCAAGCCGAGTGATTTCGGCCGACAGCCGGAACTCCCTGAAAGGTCGGGTTCGGTCTGCGCCAGTCCACAGATAACGATCGCCCATCAGCGCCCGAGCCAGACCACCGCGCCGATAGTGGCGCAACACGCAGTCGCCCAGAGGACTGGCGATGATCGCCACGCCGCCGCGGCCACCGGCCTGCACCTGTAGCGCGCCGCGCTCACGCCAGTAATCCAGCACAAACCAGTCATCTCCGACTTGTGCTGACGCCGTTGCGTCGCACAGAATCGCGCCTCGGGCGTCTTGCTGCATGCGTTCGTGCATCATCATGCCTGGTGATCGACAACGGATTCTAACTCAGCCCCATGAATCATCCCGCTTCCATCTGTCTGCTGCGTACGTCCGCCATCGGCGATGTCTCTCATGTCGTGCCGTTGCTGCGTACCTTGCAGCAAGCATGGCCGCAGGCATCGTTGACCTGGATCGTCGGCAAACTCGAACGCAAACTGGTCGGCGACTTGCCGGGCGTGGAGTTCGTCACCTTCGACAAGGCCGCTGGTTGGGGTGGAATGCGCGCGGTACATGCCACCCTGCGCGGGCGCCGCTTCGATGCCCTGTTACAGATGCAGGTGGCGATGCGCTCGAATCTGTTAAGCCTGGGTATCAAGGCTGATCGCAGGATCGGCTACGACCGCGCCCGCGCGAAGGACCTGCATGGCTTGGTAATCAATGAGCGCATCCCGGCGCGCAGCGGCGAGCACGTGCTAGATGCCATCGGCAGCTTCTGCGAGCCGCTGGGCTTGAAACAGACGGTTGTGCGCTGGGACATTCCCATTCCCGACGAGGCACATGTCTGGGCTGCCGACCAATTGCCCGGCGACACACCGACGTTGCTGGTCAGTCCCACATCCAGCCACGCGCTGCGCAATTGGCGGCCCGAGCGCTATGCCGCGGTGATGGATCACGTCGCCAGCCGTGGCTGGCGTGTGGTGTTGATCGGCGGTCCATCTGCGACCGAGCGCACGATGGCCGATACGGTCCTGGCCGCCTGTCGGCATCAGCCTCTCGACCTCACCGGCAAGGACACACTCAAGAAATTGATGGCGCTGTGCGCGCGGGCACAGCTGCTGCTTGGCCCTGACTCGGGGCCGATGCACATGGCCAACAGCGTGGGAACCCGCGTACTCGGCCTGCATGCGGCCAGCAACCCGGATCGATCCGGCCCCTACTCCGACCGGCGCTGGTGCGTGAACAAGTACGACGCAGCCGCCCGCAAGTACCTGGGCAAGCCAGCCAGCGAAATTTCCTGGGGT
>CAJDWH010000004.1_pt1 | contig 50327 bp, 47 predicted proteins | sample 7391531 | NCBI WGS metagenome assembly CAJDWH01 (sample SAMEA7055715, study PRJEB34461) | soil metagenome | biome: terrestrial ecosystem; feature: Peninsula; material: soil | place: Antarctica | collected 2016
CTCCACTAATCTGCGCAATTTGGGTTCTTCGGGACCATCGCCAGCGATCAGCAGCGTGGTATCCGACACCCTGGCAAGCGCCTCAACGACGATATTCACTCCCTTCAACTCGACCAGGTTGCCCACAGTCAACCAGACTGAACCTTTGAGACCCAACTTCGCCCGTATCTGGGTGCGGTTCCGGGGTTCGAAACGAACCAGATCAACACCGTTGCGCAAAACCGTAATTTTCTCCGGCTTTACGCCCAGGGCCGCCACGCTGTCCTTGAGCGCCTGCGATACGGTCACGATGGCAGCCGCGGTCTTCGCGGCCCACTGGATTTGCCGCCTGACTGGACGGTAGCGCGGCATCCATGTCACGTCGCTTCCACGAGCGGTGACGACTACCGGTCTGCCCAGGGCTACGCCCAGGCGTGCTGCCGCCACGCCATCGGGATAAAAATAGTGTGCATCAATCAGATCGAAATCGGTTCTTTCCGCTTTCAGTTTTCGAAGCACCGGCAACAATGCCCGATACATCAGAAACGGCGCGATGCTCATGCCAAATTTTGGAATCACCAAATAGCGTGGGTGCAGAATCCTGATGCCATAGCGCTCTTCCTCATTCGGCACTGAGGCCAGGGTGGAATAAGCACCGAACATCGGGCTTTGCGACGGAAACCATGGCACCGGTGCCACCACAGTCGCGGTGATCCGCCCGGAATCCACGAGGTGGCGGAGCCGCTCTTCGACAAACACTCCGTGACGCGGTTGTGCGGCATTTGGATACAAGCTGGTGAAGACCAGCAAACGGATCGTGCGTGCTCCATCCGCTTCGAGTTGGCCATCGCCCTCGGCGTTACGCCCTGCCGCCCTCGATGACGCTGCTGCGCTCGGCGTGATCCGATCAGCAGCATCATTAACCGTGACCGTTGTCATGATACGGCCTCAGTCATCAACGGACTGCGGCAACTCATGACAACATTCCTGCGGGCAAGACCTTGCTCAACGGTTTGTCGGAGACCGCTGTGGCGGGTTGCTGTGTGTGTCGCAGAAAGGCATCCAGCATCAGTAGCTTCCACAGCGTCGCACTGTGATCGCGTCGGCCGGCCTCATGTTCTCGCACCAATCGATCGAGCATGGACGGTTCAAAATATCCGCACGTGGCAATTTCCCCATTGAGCAACGCCTCGCGAACGCGCTTCGCGAGCGGGCCGCGCAACCACGCCGACAAGGGCACACTGAAGCCCATCTTTGTCCTGTAAAGCACGTCATGGGGTAGATCCGGTTCGAGCATCTTCTTGAGAATATATTTCCCTGTGCTTCCTTTCAGCTTCAACCCTGGCGGCAAAGAGGATGCCCATTCGACCAAACGATGGTCGAGCAGAGGTACGCGGACCTCCAGACTGTGCGCCATGCTGGCGCGATCTACTTTGGTCAAAATGTCGCCAGGCAACCAGGTTTTCAGATCCAGATATTGGGCCAGCAACAATGGGTGATCGGTAGGCGCGCGTTCCGCGTGGGACTGAAACACGGAAAGCGCACTGTAACCTTGGAGTTCGCGCTTGAAGCTCGCGCTGTAAAGCTGTTGGCGCATTGCCATGGACGTCGTGCTGACGGAATGAAAATAGGCTTCCACGTCATTGCGCGCGAGTGCTTGCAGCGTGGTCTTGGCACGCAGCGGACGCGGCGCCCAGTCGGCCTTCGGATAGATACTTCCCAATAGACCAAAAACCGGCTTCCTCAACGAAAGCGGCAACCTCGCGCGTAAGCCGCTTTCCCACGCATGTAGACGATAACGCCGATAGCCTGCGAAATTCTCGTCACCGCCGTCACCAGACAGCGCTACCGTGACATGCTTGCGTGCCAACTGACATACCCTCCAGGTAGGTAACGCGGAACTGTCGGCGAACGGTTCGTCGTAAATTCCCGCCAGCATATCCAGCAAATCATAGTCTTGAGAACTGACGCGCTCTTCGAAGTGCTTCGTCTTCAAATGTTGGGCCACCTGCCGAGCATAGGCAGTTTCATCAAACCCGCTGTGGTCAAATCCGATAGAACAAGTATTGACGGGATCGGGCGCGATGCGGCTCATGCTCGCAACGACCGCACTCGAATCCACGCCGCCAGAGAGAAACGCGCCGAGTGGTACGTCTGCGATCATCTGGCTCGCCACGGCTTCGTCCAGCAGCGTCCGCAGTTTTGCAGACGCCTCGCCTTCGGAGAGTTGGGTGTCGACCTTGAACGGTACATCCCAGTATTGACGGGCAACAGGAGCTGGCTCGCCGGCGCACCAGGTCAACCAATGACCCGGTGGCAGTTTGGAGATCCCTCGATAGATGCTTTTCGGGTCGGGTACGTAACCGAGCGCCAGATAGTCCTCCAACGCGTGTGGATCAATCTTGCGTTCCACCCCGGGATGCGCCAACAGCCCTTTGAGTTCGGAAGCAAACACCAGGTCGCCGGAGCTCGTGAAGCCGTAATAGAGCGGCTTGATACCCATCTGATCGCGAGCTAGAAAGACGCGCTGCGCACGCATGTCCCACACGGCGAACGCGAACATGCCGACCAGACGTGGCAAGCACGCTTCGCCCCAGTGCTGCCACGCACGCAACAAAACTTCGGTGTCACTGTGAGTGGCAAACACCGTGCCCAGCGCTTCCAATTCGGTTCTGATCGATTTGAAGTTGTACAGCTCGCCGTTGTAAATCAACGCGAGCCCGGCTTTGTCATCCACCATGGGTTGCTGACCGTGAGTCAGATCGATGATGGACAGGCGGCGATGACCCAGGCCAACGCCTTCGCCAAGATAAATGCCGGCCTCATCTGGCCCACGATGAAGTTGCGAATCCCGCATCGCCAACAGAGCCCGCTCATCGGTGCGGCCATGGTGCAACGAGACGATTCCTGCCAGACCACACACGTCAATTCTCCTCGCGCTTAGTCAGGCTTGGGATCGCGCGCGGCTGCATGGCGTTCGAGCTCACACCTAAGAGCCCGTCGTATAGCGCTACATACGCGGACACCATGGTGCCCAGACTGAAATTCATGGCGACGCGTGCGCACCCTGCTTTGCCATGTTGGCGTCGCAGCTTTTCGTCTGCGACGTAGCCGCGCAGAGCAGCAGCCAGGACGTGCGGATCGCCGGCCGACACCAGCGTCCCGGTCACGCCAGACTCGACCACCGAAGCTACGCCGCCGACGTCGGTGGCGACCACCGGAAGCCCAGCGGCCATCGCCTCCATCAAGGTAATCGGCATGCCTTCGGCGATGGACGACAGCGCAAACACATCGCATTCCGCCAACAGTTCAGTCACGTCGCTGCGGTTACCGAGTAGCTTTGCCGTATCCTCCAAACCAAGGTCAACAATCTGTTGTTCCAACTCCGCGCGTTGCGGCCCTTCGCCAGCGATAATCAAGCGGCAATGGGTGTATCCGATCTCTTCACTCAGTAGCTTGAACGCCGAGATCAACCCCGCCTGATCCTTGACCTTGTCAAGCCGTGCAACATTGCCGATAAGCACGGTGCCCGGCGGGGCAAAATCGCCCATCTGCTGGCGCGGCCCAGGCCGAAGACGCGCCTCATTGGATCGCGTCGTGTCAATTCCGTTCGCTATAAACGTCACCTTGGAGGAGCGAATGCCCACCCGATTCGTGAGCCAGTTTTGCAAGTCGGGCGAAACCGCGACGTACCTGCGGATAAACGGCGCCATCCAACGCCGCAGCCGATGGTACTTTCGATCGTCTCCGCCCGGATCTGCTGCATCGCGCCCGTGCTCAGCGTGGACCAACTGGTGCACGCCCGCCAATTTCACGATCGGCGCCAGATCCAGCGTCCCGATGTTGTAAGTCTGAACCAGGTCAGGTTTCAGCGTCCGCAGCGCGCGCCAGAATCGGAAGTAACATAGCCAGTCCTTGCCTGGCTTCTTTTCGAGTGACAGGCACGCCACGACGTTATCCTGGATTTCATGGCGCAGCACCCCGATGCCGGACAGCGCAATCACCGCGTGTCGGTAGCGATCATGGGTCGCGTTGATCAGCGACACGACGATGCGCTCCATGCCGCCGGTATCCAGGCGGTAGATGACGTGCGCGATCAGTGGCTTGTTGTTCACGGCCTTCCCCCGGCAACATCGGGTGGTTGTAGCCCTTGTAAATCCATAGCGCTGGTTGTCGGCAGCGCGCGCGCGAAAGCGTGCAAGTTCACCCGTGCCCGACCCACGTCGCCATGGTCAAGTGAGGATGAGAACGCCAATACGGACGATTGCGGTACGCGCCCACGCAACACATCCCACGCCTGCAGCAACTTGGTCTGCACCGGAGAGCGGGTACACCGGCTATCAACACAATACCAATACCAGACTAGCCGCGAACCCGTAGTGCCCGTCAGCCGCAGTTCTCTGGCAACAATGCTTCGGCCACTCGCCAGATCAACGCGCCTGCTGGTACTGCTCAAAATTTCAGAGTGCGCCGGGTCATAGACGTCGTTGCCGTAGGTAATCATGGTGTGGTCGCGGCGCGGCTTGCCCGTATAAACGGCATGAAACAACTCGACTACATCGCCGTCGGCGGTGAATTGGTAGGACGCTCGTACCTGACCCGCCGCCCCGTTGAAGATCGGCCGCCAACCGCCGCCATCCTCTTGCGGACCCATCCAGCCCGCGACCTCCGGAGCAGCGAGACGCAGCTCTCCCGGCGACGTCGGCGCGGCGAGTCCGGCGGCCAATACCGGCCCGGCGACCAACAGCAGGATCGCCGCCAGCCAGACGACGCTGCGCGCGCCGACCGGCTTGTCATCATCTGCAGGGAGGTACTCGCGCACCACAAGCGGGTCGCGGAAAAACCAGCCGCCGAGCAACAACAGCACCAACACGGTACCGAAGAACTGCCAACCGAAAATCATGTGATCCGTGCCGGTGGCGTATTCCATTCCCCAAGTTTCGCCAATCAATATAGTGAAATAGACCCGCAGGCCATTGGCGATGATCGGCGTCACCGCCGCCAGCACGACGAAAACCAACCGCTTCCGCCAACGCTGGTACATCAGGTAGGCATACAGGCATCCGAGTGCGGTGCAGGCGACCAGGAATTTCACGCCGCTGCATGCGTCCGCCACCATCCATACTGCCGAGGGCGTGATGATTTCCCGCCCGTTGAGCAGCACGGGTGTGCCGGTCAACTCGAGGGCGCGCACCGCAAAATGGGCCGTGATGTCCTGCAGCGGACCCACCATCCCATCACCCCAGGGAACCGCGAACACCACCAGGTAGCCGAGTGGGAACGTCAGCACCCACAGAGCGCGCCAGCCCCAGCAGGCAAGCACCAGCGCAGGGAACATGGCCACAAGAGCAAAATGTTGCGGCAAATTAATGTCGAGCGCATGGCCGGCGTACCAGACAAACACGAACACGGTTACCGCGGCCAGCCCCCACAAGCTCGGCACGGGCGGATTCGCCCGGAGCTGGTCGCGCAAACTGAAGGCTACCCACAAGCTCAACGGGAAAATCAGAAAGGCATACTGGTAAGTTCCATTGTGATCCCACGCCCACACCAGCGACTGGACGGTCTGCCAGTAGCCGATCAGCAACACGCTGATCGCGACGGCGAAGGCAGCTGAAGCGATGAGCCAGCCGGAAGCACCTGTAAAAATCGCAGTCCTGGCCTCCAACACCCGGTTCATGAATACGCCTCCAACCTGGTACTTCCCGCGGCGTCTACGGGCCCGGCACTGGATCGCGCATCGCACAATACATTTTCATAAGTGTCGAGATTGCGCACCCAGTCGAAACGGGACAGCACCATTACGCGGGCCGCAGGCACCCGCGCTGCTCGCGGCGCATCCAGCCAACGCAAGGCTTCCGCCGCCATGAACTCGGGCGTATCACTAATGCAACCCTGCCGACCCTCGAAATCTTCGATGCCTTCGTAGGCCTCGGGCGTCGCCAGCAGCACCTTCTCCATCGCCAACGCTTCCAGCACCTTGTTCTGAATGCCGCGAGCAATACGCAACGGCGCCGCCACAGCATGCGCGTGCGCCAAATAGGGCCGCACATCTTCCACGCGCCCCGTCACCGTGATGCCCGCGAGTTGGCCCAGTGCGATGACCGCTGCGGTCGGCTTGCTTCCCACGATAAAAAATCGAGCGTCCGGACGCCCAGCGAGAATACGCGGCCAGACTTGGCGCACGAACCATTGCACGGCATGCACGTTGGCGCGGTAATCCATGGCGCCCACGAACACCAATGCCCGATCCTCCGGCTGATAGGGATTGGAATAATCACGTTGCGGATCCCAGTAGATGGCGTCCACGCCATTGGGGATACCGTGAACCTTTTCAGCTGATTCCGGCACTTGCTGGCGAAAAAAACCAGCTTCGGCTTCGGAGACGAAGACGCTGGCGTCGAACTGCGCGGCAATCGCGTGCTCGAACTTCGCCAGCCGGTTTGCTTCGCGTTGGTAAATCATGCGCGTCAAACCACGATTGGCTTGCGCGTATTGGCTCCATTTATCGGAGTCGACATCCACGAAATCCATCACCCGGCGAAGTTGCGGATACGGCAGCACAAAAGGCGCCACGCCGGACGAATAGCACAAGACCAGATCCACCTTGCGCTCGGCCAGCAACTGCTCGACCCAGCGCCGCATCACGCGGTCGCGATATACCCCGACAGTCAGAGGCTCACCTCGCACCAGCGAGACGAGCGCTCGCCAGCGTGTGCGCCAAGGCGTAAGCGGCCGCACACAGACTCCTGCACACACCGCTTCGACCGCTGCGAGATGTTGCCAATCGGCCGCATCGTCGACGAACGAGCCCAGGTACACGTGATAGCGCTCGGCGAGCCGACGCAACACGTGATACGAGCGAATCTTGTCGCCCTTGCTCGGTGGCCAAGGCAGTCGGTGGCACAGAAACAATATCGATCGCATGGCTAACCCAGATCCCGAGCAAGCCATGGGCCCACTGCACAACTCACTGGCAAAGGCAGCCGTTGCCAGGCCTTGATGAACAGGCTGTATTTACTATTGGTTGGACTGATATTGGGAACCTCCTTGGCGCGTACCAGGTAATACGCGTACGGCAGCGGCACGGGTTCGAAGCCCCAGTGCTTCTTGAAGTGATACGAGCCGCTGTCCTGCTTGCTGCGGCCGTAGTCAAACAGCCGCGCACCGCGTTCCACCGCGCGCTGCATCACCGACCAATACATGAAATCATTGGCGGCGAGATCACGGCCGCGCGCCACGCTGCCTCCATAATACGGATGCACTTCATCGCGGAAGTAGAGGCTCATCACTGCAGCCACCGGCTGGCCTTGGTGCGTTATCACGGTGATCTCGCAATCTTCGCCAAAGGTCTGCTGCAACCTCATGTAATAGTTGCGCGACAGTACGGGCGTGCCCAGATTGCGCACACTTTCGGCGTACACGCGGTAAAACTCCGCAACGCTGCCGTCGTGGCGCGCCTCCAGGCCAGCTGCGATACCTTTGCGAACCATGGCGCGTTGCTTGCGCGGGATCGCCTTCAAGTTTTTGTCATGGTCCGGATCAATCGCTTTGCGAAAGCTGACATAAAGATCCTTGACCGGCCAATCTGCATGGCGTAATTCACGATCGCGCAATTCGAGGTAACCCACGCGCAGTTTATCGGCCAGGGCAGCAGCGGCCCGCGTGAGTTGCGCTTCGCTGTCCGGGTCGCGCGCCACGATCCCGCCGTATACGCAGAACGGGGTCGAAATCAACGCGTGGCCAAACAGCCGGCTGCGTATCTCGGCGAGTGGCAAAACACCCGTAATGACCCCGCCCCGTTCCGCGTACAAATAATGACAGCGGTGGCCGAGCGCATGCTCAAGGAGGTCTCGCCAGGCGGCGAGGTGGAAAAACGTGGCTTGCGGCGAGTCCTTGACAAAGGCATCCCAGCGGCCTTCGTTTCCGTCTTCCAGGCGTTTGACAGCGCAAGGCGCGGCAGAATGAATGTCAACCGGACGGTCGAGCATGCTGGATCCCCCCTAGCCGCGCACCAAGTTCATCGGACTGCAGCGCCACCACCGGGTAGTCGGCATGTCCGGGGGCAAGAAACACCCGGTCCATGCGGTCGAAACGGAAATCACGCACCAGCTGTTCAATACGCGGTGCCGTACGCGTCAGATTAAGGTAATGGCGCACTCGGTTCTTGAGAGTGACGCCTGGCACCCTCGGCTGTTGCGGGTCCACTTCCCATGGATGGAAATAGAACACACCGGAGCATTGTTCGCGGCAGTTGACGCGTCGCAAGCCACGCTTGAACAACGCATAGGGCAACAAGCGGAAATAACCGCCGCCACCGCAAGGCCAGTTGCGACGCCAAAGCCGAACCGTCGTCACAGGGATCTCAAGCAATCCTGAGCCTTCGACAAGAAACGCAAACCGCGGCGCGCCCGGCATGCCATACAGATCATGATGGATCGGCACGATGCTGGAACTGTATAGATAGCCAGCCTCGCGAAGTTCTTGGTGGGCCCACAAGGTGGTCGGCCCGATGGAATAACTCGGCGCACGATAGCCGACCACGGCGGTACCGGTAAGGTCTTCGAGCAGATGTTTCGTGCGAACAATGCCGTCGCGGAAATCGCTGGGGCTCAGGGTAGTCAAGCGCTCGTGGCCGAAACCATGGCTTGCGATCTCATGGCCGGCGGCGCTGATGTCACGAACCAACGTGGGAAAGCGTTCGGCCACCCAGCCGAGCACGAAAAAAGTAGCCTGCACACCGCGGCGCTCGAAAAGCTCCAGCACCCGTCGCGTATTGGCTTCGACGCGGACGGGCCAGCGTGGCCAATCCTCACGCTGGATGCATTTTTCGAAAGCCGCAACCTGGAAGTAGTCCTCGACGTCCACCGTCATGGCGTTGGTAATGGGTTCGACTCGTGGGGGCACCATTCTCATTCGCCTCGTCGCTCGGCATGCGAGCGTCGAAGGACCGCGGCCGTTGCCTCGTCAGCGGCGGACACCAGCGGTGGCCCGGCTCGTAACATCTTCCTGAAACGCACCCTTTCGCGGATCAATTCCAACATGATGTCGTCGTCATCGAGTTCCAGCATGGCGAGCTCGGTTTCCCGTCTTGACGATGACACGGGTTGCTCCGAATTCAGGCTTTGGGACATGGCTGGCCCCTCCAATGTCGGCGGCACGCCGGCCATCTCTTCATCCATCTCGTCGAGCACCACGGTGAGCGCTGCCTTGCTCAGGCTGTGAAGCTCTTCCAGATAGCCATGCAAAAGCAACCGGTCCATGATGAGATTGATTTTTCTCGGTATACCGCGACTGGCTTCATAGACCCCGGCGAAAACCTCCGGAGTCAAATGCGGATCGTCGTTCCAGCCGACCGTATGCAGGCGGTGCAGGATATAAGCGCGGCTCTCTTCCTCGCCCATCGGTTCGAGCCGATGGGAGGCAATGATGCGCTGGCGCAACTGCTCCATGTGGTTGTTGACGATGGTACGGCGCAGTTCGGCCTGACCAACCAGAAATATCTGCAAAAGAGCGTGGCCCTTGACTTCCAGATTCGACAGAATACGCAACATTTCCAATGCTGCTGGAGTAAGCGTTTGCGCCTCGTCCACTACCAACAGGGCGTGTGTCTGGCGGGTCTGTAGCGAGATCAGATATTGCTTCACTTCCTGCAGCAGAGCCTCTTTGCTACGTCCCTCATACGGCAGTTCAAACGCCGAGGCCACGGCCGGCAAGATATCCTCGCTGTCCAGATTGGCCGAAGCAACACTGGCTATCGAAATGTTGCGATGCGCGAGTTCCTCGAACAGTCGCTGGACCAGCAATGTCTTGCCGGTCCCGACCGCCCCGGTGATCATCACGAAGCCTTCGCCCTGCTCGAAACCATAGAGCAGGTAAGCCATGGCGCGCTTGTGACCCTTGCTGGGAAACAGCATGCCCGGATCAGGGGTTAACTGAAAAGGCTTGCCATGTAGTTTGTAAAACGACTGATACATGTTGACCTCAGAACAAATGCGTCCACTGCACGAAAACTACGTTCACCCGGTATCCGTTTGCACTCGGCATTCCGAGAGACACGTTTCTTGAGCCATGGCGCAGTTTCACGCTACCGAAATTCTTCGGACTGAATTGATGCACCAGCACCGCTTGCGCGAAAGTGGTGTAGTTGACTTGGCCATCGCGGAATTGGTAACGCTGCCAGCCATAGGTTGGCGTAAACGTGGTGAACGGACCGACATCAAACTGCCAGTCGATGTTTGCGTTTGCGACCTTTTCTCGACTGTTGTCCAAGTTGAAGTAGCTGCGTCGTTCGTCGTATAGCGTCAAGCGCAGCCTCCCTTTGGGCATGGTGTAGACCGCCGAGGCCGACAAACGCTTGCTGAGATACGGCTGACGCTCGGTCAGTGAAGGAATTGTGGGGCGAGTACTGCTCGGAGGGCGCCCGATCGATCCCGGATTCATACCGAGCAACTGCTGGTTATAGTCAGTAGGCCGCTCTGCATAACGCACGTTGGTGGTTAGCCGAGCGGCAAAATGCGTCCAGGAAAGATCGTAACTGGGACCGAAAAATCGGTGCCCCACCAACAAGCGCAAACTGTCGCGGGTGTTTGACCAATTAACCCCGGCATTCCAGAAGGAGGCGCCCAATTTTTCCGTGGTTCCATCCGGCAAAAATTTGGTTTCCTTGCCCCCATCAACCAAGACTCGGGTGTTGGTGCTGACCTGCCGCGAGACACCCACCCTGGCCATGGCAAATTCCACGTCTGAGCCGAAATCCGGCCTCAGGCGCTGCTCGGAATATCCCAGGTTCCAACCCCAAGTTTCATACTTGGGGCTCACCACGCCGAACTGAAACGAGTTGCTGGTGACGTCGGGAACGCCGCTCAGTAAATTCTCGTCCTGCGCCGGGATGCCGCGATCGTTGTATATCACTCGCCCCAGCGTGTAGCGCAGAGACATCGTGCCGACCTTGCCGAGATCCTGAATCCAGTAGGGGCTGAGCGTGCCCACGCCCACATTGGCTTGGTTATTATTGACGAAAAATGCCCCGGACCCAGCGGGCCGCCTATTGTCGACAATCTCCTGACGGTAAGACGCTGTGCCGTCGAGGAAGAAGTGCTGTGGAAGTAGCGTGAGAGTGCCTAAAGCGTTGAGGTTCTGAGACAACTGGTTGTAGCGCGATTTTCCCGGGTACACATACCCGCTGAGCATGTAGTTGAATATTCCGGAAAAACGCGGGCCGCTGCGGGCGGACCTTAGAAATGGCTGGACCTGGGTGACCCAGCTGGTCTGTTTTGGCCTGCCAGGCGGCGCGAGGGTCAGGTTGTCGGTGTACAGCTCACCGAACGTAACGCCCGTGACCAAACCCGGCGACTCGAAGCTCGGCTGCGGAATGACGCCCGGCCGCAGGCCTTCATTGTCAGAGGCTGTTTCGGCGGGCCATGAATTCAATGCAAATGGCGCGTCAGCTTCCATGCTCTGCGCCTCAGCCCTGGCCAGCGAGCTGCCCAAGATAATCGACGACAAGACAACCGACGCCGACAATGCACGCATCTAAGCTTCTCCTTCAGTGCGTCTGGAATACTGGCCGTAGTAGCTGTCGTAGTGATTCTCGCTCGCGGGCAGCCGGCTCATGTTGAGGATCAGACCGACATATTGCGCGTTGTCCAGTCGCTGCAAAGCCGAATTGACCAGGTGCTGAGCTGTACGACCGGCGGCCACTACCATGACAACCTGGCCCATGTGCGAAGCCAGCACCGCCGCCTCCGAAGTCGCCAGCAAAGGTGATGAATCGAACACCACCAGCCGACGTCGATTGCGCCCACCGAGTTCTTCAAGCACATAATCCATGCGAAGGCTACCGAACAACTCGGCGGTAAGCCGATGGCGCTCACCCACTGGCACGACCATCAGATTCGGTATATCCGTTCGTACAATGATCTCGTCCGGCTGGAGCCGCTCGTCCGCCAACACGTCCATCAAGCCGGCATGCTTTTCAAGCCCCAAAACACGGGTGATATGGGCCTTCGGTATATCACCGTCCACCAGCAAGACTTCAAAATCCAATTCTCGTGCGAGGCTCAGCGCAAGATTCATCGCAGTGAAGGTCTTCCCTTCACCGGGCAGCGCGCTGGTTACCATGATGCGCCCCGGATGAACCGTAACTTCGGCGCTTTCCCCGATTGCATTACGTATCAGCGGCCGTTTAATGCGTCGCAATTCGTCCGCGAGCCGATCGTTCGCCGTGGCGTCAACAGCGAGCAGCCCCGCACGTTTGAGCGCCATATGATCCACATGCCAGGCTGGCGCGGTTTCCGCGGCCCGATCCACCGTTTGCGCCTTTTCCTGCGCACGCTCGATAGTCGACACAGGTCGGGGTGCCGCCGCCTGGGCCTGTGGCGACAGTGGCGAGTCAGGCTGCAAGGCCTTGAGTTTTTCGATGGCCTTCTCAACGATGCTCATGCGGTCCCCATCACAAAGATATGCTGCACCAAGTGGGCAAGCTGTCCCTCAAAAGTGAGGCCCAATACCAGCGCCACTGCCAGCAGGCCGGCCCCGGTAAAAAACCCGACCACTTCTCGACGCTGATCCTCGCGCCGCGATCGCGACACAATAAAGCTGAGCGCGCCGAGCACAGGATAGTCTCCGGACTCACGCAAACTACTGAGGCTTACAAATACCGGCCTTATCTTGTGCATGAAATACGCAAACCCTGCGCCGAGTGCCACAGCCAGACCGAACACCATCAACAGCAGCAACCCGCGATTCGGGCTCACTGGTCGCAATGACACGTCTGGCGGGTTGATAACCCGGAACTTCAAGTTATTGCCACTCTGCGTTGCGTCCTGAGAAAGCTCAGCGGTGTTCAAACGTTCCACCAGTTGCGCATACTGCTTCTTGGTGGCGTCGTAATTGCGCGTCAAGCCCTGCAAGGTGGCCTGGACATCGGAAATCTTGTCCACGTTATCCTTCAGATCAGCGATCTGCCGTTTCTGCAGAGCGATCTGTGTTCCCAAAGTCTGGATACTGACTTGGGTGGAATACATGGATTTTTGCATTTCCTGGTACACGGGGTTGTCCGACGCCACACCCATCATCGAGGAGTCGGTTTCATTGTTTCGTATCGCTTCACGCCGCGTCTGGAGTTGCGCAATCATGCGCCGTGCAGAAATCACGTCTGGGTATTGTTCGGTGTAACTCAGCAGCAGCTTGCTGAGTTGCTGCTGGTAGGCCGCAATTTCCTTGTCGATCGCCTGGGTGCGTGGATCGATCCCCGAAGAAGCCGTGTTGCTTGACATCGCGCGCATCTGCTGCTGTGTGGTCGCGCGGCCAGCGATGGTCGTGTCGTACTGACCTTGCAAGTTTTGCAACTGGCTCTCGGCCGCCTGCAGGCGCGTGAAATAGCTACTGCCTCCTTGGCTTGGAATGTACCCGACATTGGCTTTCTGGAAATCTGCGAGCTTCTGCTCCGCTTCGCTCAGCCGGTCGCTATAAACCCGGACCTGCTGTTGCAAGAAGTTCTGTGCCGTCTCCGTGGACGCAGTGTTCGCGCCCAAGGTGTCATTCATGAGGATCTGCAGAAACGCCTGTACGACATTCTGCGCCATCTCCCGGTCGGGATCGGCGTAGCTGATGTTGTAAAGGTTTTTGGTGCCAGCGCCCCTGACGGACACGGAAGAGCCGAGAGTTCTCAACAACGCATCCTTGCCGGCCGGCGTGGTTACCCGAAGAGCCAACCCGGTCTTGTCCGCTACGGTCTCCAGATTCGGCTGGGAGAGCAATGTATGGGTGATGATCTCGAGACGCCCCCGAACATCTGGCTGCACAGCAACTCCATGAAGCAAAGGATTCGTCAACGCCTCGGTATCGGCATACACCTGCGCGCTGGCCGCGTATTTGTTCGGAAGGCTGAACACCAGCAGCGCGCCGACGAGCATCACGAGCCACGCGACGATCAGCGCGTGCCAGCGGTAACGCCAGGTGGCGCGCACCTCCAATAATGCATGCTGAAACAGCTCATGCAAATCGACGGATTGTTTCTGCATCGCATTCTCTTCCTTGATGTCCCCGACTGATGTCGTGAGCTCGTGGCTGTCGCTTCAAAGAAACGACTGAGGAATGATCAAAATATCGCCGGGCTGCATGACCATGTTGTATTTGATCGCGCCGTTCATCAAATCGCCCAGCCGCACGGGAATAGTTTTCTCGTTGCCGTCGGGCAATCGACGGACAATTTTGGCGCTGTTTCCTGAAGCAAACTTGGTGAGACCCCCTACATCGATCATCACATCGAGCAAGCTCATGCCACTGCGATACGAGAGAGCCTTGGGAACTGCGGCCTGTCCCACGACGCGCACCTGCTGACTGTAGGCACCTACAAAACCTTTGACGATGACCGTCACCAACGGAGAACGGATGTAGCGACTCAACTCCTTTTCCAGGTCGCCGGCCAACTCGTCCGGAGTTTGTCCGGCCGCCGTGATTGACTGGACCAGCGGGATAGAGATACGGCCGTCAGGGCGCACTGGCACCGTGGTGCTCAGGCTCGGATTGTCGCGCACAAAAATCTGTAGCGAATCACCCGCACCGATAATGTAGCGCTCCACCGACTGTGGGGTCGCCGCGTCCAAATGATTCACGGTTGGTGTCGTGCTGCAGCCACCAATCAGCAGCAAACCGGCGACCATCAGCAACCAGAAGACGCAGTTATTAGGCAATACTCTCACGTGTTCTTCTCCTCAAGTTCAACGGGCGCCGCGTCCGAACAGCACCACTTCCACCGTCTGGATAAGAATGGCCAGATCAAACACGAAGTTGTGGTTTTTTACATAGAACAGGTCGAACTTCAACTTTTCCTCGGCGTCTTCGAAGGATGACCCATACGTGTAGCGCAATTGGGCCCAACCGGTCAGTCCCGGCCTCACACAATGTCGCAGCCGGTAGTAACGAATACGGGTGTTGAAGTCGTCTACAAATTCCGGCCGCTCCGGTCGCGGGCCGATGACACTCATGTCACCACGCAACACGTTCCAAAGCTGCGGCAGCTCGTCCAAGCGGACTTTGCGTATGAAACGTCCAACCCGCGTTACCCGGTTGTCATTTTTGGTAGCCCATCGTGCCACGCCGTCGCACTCGGCGTCGGTGCCCATACTGCGGAACTTGATTACTTGAAACGGCTTGCCGTTCTCGCCAACCCTTTCCTGACGGTACAGGACTGGAGCTCCCCGCCCTGACTCCAGCCGAACCGCCATGGCAGTCAGCAGCATGAGCGGCCACGCCACCATCAATACCAACAAGGCCACCGTCACATCGAAAGCGCGCTTGATCATGCGACGCGTCCACGAAATGTTGAAGCCTTCAGAAAACACCAGCCACGATGGGTTGGTGAGATCCATCTTGATCTTGCCTGCTTCACGCTCGAAAAACTCAGAGAGCTCGGTCACTGCCATGCCGCGTCGCTTGCACTCCAGCAGCCCATCCACCGGCAAGGTACCGCGGCGGTCGTCTGGCCCCACGACAATTTCGTCCACTCCAAGCCGAGTCGCCCAGTCGCCCAAAGTGCCGTCGGGGTACAGCAGCAAAGGTGCCGGTATGGACAGCGGATCAGCGCCGACCGGTACGTAACCAAGGACTTTGAAGCCGCGCTGATCGGTCTTGCGACGCATTTCGTGAATCACTTCGGCAGCACGTTCGCCGGCACCGAGCATTACTATGCGTCGCTTGAACAGATCTGCGTCCACGAAACTCAGAAACGCTATCCGCCACAATGCCACCGCGAACCAGCCGAAGACCAGCGCGATGCCCAGAACGCCGCGGCCCAAATATGCTTGAGGAACTGCGTAATACAACACGGTGAGCACAATACCGCCAAGCACAAACGCAGTACCCTGACGACTGAATCGCCCTAGCCAGCCAGCTCGCAGATGAATGTCGTACAAACCAAGCGCTGCCATCGAGAAAATCAGCACTATTGCGACCAATGGCGCACGCCAATTGAGCGTGTGGCTGAACATTGATTGGGTGTCAGCATCACCCCAATAACGCAAAACCACTGCGGCATAAACACTCGCCATCAGCAAGACGAACTCGACCAGCACCAACAACAATTGCCAGGGCCGTGACCGCTGCCTGAATAATCCGAACATGTCTTCGCCCCCCTTCAGTGGCGAGTCCTTACCGCCGCCCCAATCGATCAGGAGGCGAACAATCGTTGTGACACTAATGTATTCCTGTCAACGCTAGGCCAAGACTTTCGCCTTTTCTGAATGAAATACGCGTGAATCCAACCGCTGAATGAGGGTCAGCGACGGCCGTTACGCCCCGGAGCTCATGGTCTTTCGTTGGTTCAACCTTCAACCATAATTCAGCTAACGTACCCGGAATGCTCGGGACCTGGATCCGAAGTAACTCGCGGCGGGTTCTTCCGAGAGTTACGTTCGCGGCTCGATTCCGGAGCCTTTTCGTTTGGCGCGGACGTTGCATAGCACTCGATGAACCGCTCCGGTTCCCTTATCGAGATGCCGCCATGGAAGAACTCGTCAATTCGAGCCAGGCCACGAATTCGCCAGAAGAATTGGCGATCCACTTCTTGCTGCGCCATGCCGAATGCCGTATTGCACTCATCCGGCAGGCAAACGGCGAGTCGCTCCCGAATCATGCGCCGAGCCGCTTCCCGGCTGATTCGCAGGTCGTCCTCAAGGCCGTCGCCAACTCACCTCAATCTGACGCGCTACAGTCGAGCGACAACGTGTTGGTGGCCAAAGTGACGGAGAGCGACAGTTGCGCTGCCCGCTTTTCGATGGCATATGCCGCCGCGCGTCACAAGTCGGCATCCGCCCGCACATCGAGGTCATTACAAAAGACGGCGTGAGGCGAACACGGGCGGGCGGGCGGGCGACGAATCATGCGAAAATGACGAGGTCAGGGCCTACGCAAGCGATCGAAATGACCTCTCCGAAATATGATTTTCGCCAATTCCAGGAAGAGCTGACCCGACTCGAGAGCAAGGTGGAAGAGCCGCGTTCGGTGAAGCCGCTGGGCAAGAAGGCCGCCGCCACGCAGCGCATGGCGACGGCGCGGGAGGAGTTCCTGGTGCTGCGCAAGCGATATGACCTGACCGTCGGCGACGTGGTCGGGTTTTTTCCGGAAGAGGAAGGCATCGCCTATCTCCAGGGCCTCATCGCGACCGCACAGACTAAGCCTCGGCGCAAATCCAAAGCGTAACCTGATGCCTGCACGGCCCTGCAACGTACTGTTCCTGTGCACCGGCAACTCGGCGCGCAGCGTAATGGCCGAGGCGATGCTCAATGTACTCGGCCAGGGTCGCTTTCATGCGTTCAGCGCTGGCAGCTTTCCCAGCGGATCTGTGCAACCTATCGCGGCAGAGCTGGCGCGGGCGTTCGGTTACCACAAGCCATTGCGCAGCAAGAGCTGGGATGAGTACGCGCAACTCGGCGCGCCGGCACTCGATATCGTGATTACCGTCTGCGATAACGCTGCCGCGGAGGTCTGCCCGATCTGGCCCGGGCAGCCGATCACCGCCCACTGGGGCGTACCCGATCCGGCTTCGGTCAGGGGCGGCCAGCAGGAACAGATCGAGGCATTCCAGCGTGCGTGGAACATGCTGCGCCAACGCGTCGACCGGCTGCTGACGTTGGCGCCACCGGCGGACGGAATGAGTCGCTCGAAGTACGAGGCAATGCAACGGGCGTTGCGTGACATCGGCGCATCGGAATCCGCTCGCGAGCGTTGAATTTGCTGGTGCCGGATGCTTGAGCGACCGCCCGGCGCATCCCGCAAACCGCCACCTAATACCGGTTTGGCGCAGCACACCAAACCCGCGTCGATCGGCAGCGTAACCACCCGAAGCCGCATGATGTCCTTCATCACCTTGCGATCCAGACCACTCTGCCCGCTACTAACTCTCGCACCCGCCAGGGCGCCGACCGACATAGGCGTGGTGGATACCGTCAGCTCCCCAGCAACGCTGGTGGTCAGGCTGACGGCCAGTCTTGGAGCGTGTCCAGCCGGGTGATCTTGTCGCTCGTGGTGCGAACCATCCACCAGGCCACCGCCCACACCAGACCAGCATCTCCGCGGCAACCGCCGCGACGGCAGCTCCTGTGGAGCGAACTGGCTGGGGCTGCCGTACAAGACCGGTCACGCCCTTGATGTTGCCGTTGGCGCCATTGCTACCGCCAGCAGCAACATCATGATCAGCAGGGCAATGTTCTTGCTTGTCGCTCGACCGGACAGGATGGCATGACGATAGTATCGAGCCACTGCCGCAGAGCCTGCTGCGCCGGCAGCGGAGTACTGAGTGCGTCCAGGGCATTACGCAGCGCTGGCAGATCTTCGACATTGTCGACATCGGTCAGGGCCTCTACGCTACCTACCGCACCAAGAGGCAGCAATCGTTGCTGCAGATCCAGTGCGGTCTGCGCCTGCGAATAACGCACGCGCGTCCAGGCCTCGCGGGGAATTTCCACGCGACCGCCGAACAACCAGAAGCCACCATCGCTGGCGTCACCGATCACGACCGGGGTACCTGGATCATCCAGCATGGTGAGCGCGCGCTGCAGCAAGGCGACGGTCAATTGCGGAGCATCGGCACCGATCAGCAGCACGGAGCCATGACGAGCCTGGAGATCGGCGTACACCGTGTGCAGGCGCTCACCGAGATCGCCCTCGCCCTGGTGTAGCGGTGCAAACCCAGGCCACGCGGCCACGGCAGCCGCGCCGGCTTCGGCAATCGCCCAGTACGGCGTCAACCCCGGCTCGCAAGCGCGCGCGACTTCGGCGGTGGCAGCAGCGGCCAGTTGATGGAAGCGCAGCGCCGCGGGCGCACCGATGCCGGCAGCAAGCCGTGTCTTCAACGGCGACAAGCCAGGCGTCTTGACGAAGATCGCCAGCGCCGGCGTCATGAGCGGCCTCCACGCACGGCACGCCACGCCGGCCAGGCCTGCGCGACGGTAAGCCGCCAGTGCTGCCATGTGGTGCGCAGCCAGCCGTGTCGCGCATATTTACGCGCGCTGGTTTCCAATACCGCAGGAATGTGCCGCAATGGCAACCCGGCCCGCCGCGCAGCCCAGACCAGCAGATGGTCTTCACCATAGGCAGCCTGCTCATCGAAGCCGTGCAGGGCTTCGAAACAAGTGCGCGGCAGCACCAGTCCTTGATCGCCGAACGGCAGCCCCAGCCAGCGCGCGCGCCAGTTGGCGCCCGCCGCATTCAAGGCGGTCCAGCGCGGTCCATCGCGACGGAATGCCAGTGTGAACCAGCCCAATGCGTGGCTACGTTGTGCCATGAACCGCTGCAACTCACGCAGGGTTTCTGAGCGCAAGCGCGAGTCGGCATGCACGAACCACAGCCAGTCGCCGCTGGCTACGCTTGCACCCAGGTTCTGTTGATGCGCACGCCCCGGCTCGCTGTGGCATGTGCGATAGCTCAGCTGCGCGGGCCATGCCGGCGGCGCGGGGCGCGACACGTCATCGGCGCAAATCACGATCACCTCGCTGCCGGGCGGCAACTCGGCGAGCTGCAACATCAGCGGCTGCCACTCATTCTCGGCCGGCGCCAGCGGCACGATCACCGACAACGACGCGCGCGCGGCATCGATTACGTCGGGCACGGGCCGGCTCAACAGCAGCTGGGTGCGGCGCTACCGACCGCTGTGGCAGGCGCGCAATCGAACAGCCCGTGGTGCCGGAGCTTGTCGCCCTCGATGTGGAAATGCGCCGCATAGCGACTGCCCGAGAGCATGTCGGCTGTATTGCCGCAGACCCGCACCGGACAACCGTTCTCGAACCGATGATGGTCGTCCAGTTCGAACACATGCGGCTGTCCAGGCAGACTGCCGCGATAGGTCGCGACCTGGCCATAGTCCTCGCAACGATCCTCCAGTGGCAGCTTGAACGCACGCCAGGTGATCGACTCGAAATGCGCAAAGCCGATGCGTTGCTCGATCGCCGCGTCGGTCAGCGCGATCGGGCTGCGCGCGCATACGCGGGCATCGAACACGCCAAGTGCGCTAAGCAAACGACGAAAATCCTCCACGTACATGGCGCCAGCCAGACATTCGCCAAGCAGGATCGGGTCGGACAACAACTCACGCGGCAACCTGCGGTCGCTGAACACATCGGAGAAGTACAGTTCGCCGCCGGGCTTGAGTACGCGCATAGTTTCCGCAAACGCGCGACGCTTGTCCGGCACCAGGTTAAGTACGCAATTGGACACCACCACGTCGACCGAGTTGTCGGCGATACCCAGCTCGGCCAGATCAGCGAGGTCGGCCAGGTGGAACTCAACGTTGGAATGCGTGTAACCGAATGCCCGCGCATGGAACGCACGATGGCGCTCAGCCACTTCCAATTGCTGCGCCGTCATGTCGACGCCGATCACCCGGCCTTGCTCGCCGACCAGGCTCGACAACAAATAGGCATCGCGCCCGCTACCGCAGCCGAGATCGAGCACGGTCATTCCGTCCAGCGCGGGGGGCAGCGGCGAGCCGCAGCCGTAGAAGCGCTCACGCACCTCCGGATGCAACTGCGACAGGATGGCGCCCAGTGGAGCCGGCATCGCGCCAATGCTGCAGCAGGCGGTCGTGCGCAAGTCGCTGCTGGACTGCAGGGTTTCCCCGTAATAGTTGCGCACCGCGGATTGTTGCGCCTGGGCGCTGGTGTTGTTGTCGGTGTCGATCTCGGATTCCATGTTCATGTCAGTGCGCCTCCACAGGAGCTGCCCGCGCCGGCGGTACAGCCGTAGCAATGATCGCCAAACACGATCGGATCGCGCTGGACGTCGGTGAGTGATTTGATATCCCAGATGCTGCGCTTGCGTCCGCCCTGCGGCAGTTCCAGCGCCTGGTTGAAGTCGCAGTCATAGAGCTGCCCTCGCCAATCGACCGACAGCAGGTTGCGGCACATCACGCCCAGCGCAGCCTCTGAATTGAACGCATCAAGCAGTGTGTGCATGTAGCCGTCGTATCGTCCTTCGCGTTCGAGCAGGTGCAGAAAGCGTTTGATTGGCATGTTGGTGATGGTAAACAAACGATTGAACACGATGCCGAAGCGCTCGGCTAATTCCTCCCGGTAGCTCGCCTCCAGTGCCGCCTGCGATGGCGGCAGGCTGGCACCGACCGGGTTGTAGACCAGGTCCAGTTCCAGCGTGCTGCCTGGCTGACCATAGCCGAGCTCGTTGAGCAGGTGCAGCGCACGCAAGCTGGGGTCGAACACATGTCGGCCGCGCTGCTTCTCCACGTTGGCTTTGCTGTAGCAAGGCAGCGATGCGACCACCTTGACGCCCTGCGCGGCGAGAAATTCGGCTGTGTCCTCCTGACCGGGGCGGAACAGCACGGTCAGATTGCAGCGGTCAATCACGGTCTTGCCCAACGCTCGCGACTCGCGCACCAGAGTGCGGAAATGCGGATTCAGCTCAGGCGCGCCGCCAGTCAGGTCCACGGAGTGGATAGCCGGCGCATCGGCCAGTAATTCAAGCAGGCGGTCGACTGTCGCCGAGCGCATGATCTCGGTACGCTTGGGGCCTGCCTCCACATGGCAGTGCTGACAGGCCAGGTCGCACAATTTGCCCACGTTGATTTGCAGAATTTCCAACGCCGTGCGTGGCAGGGCCAACCCATGTTCGCGCAGCGTGCGGGCAAAGCTGGGCGGATTCGTGGAAAGTACGGCGTTCACGGGGAATCACTCCAGTTAGAGATGGTGAAGGCGTCCTGCCGGGAGCCAGCATTCATCGAGCGGCCTTCGGCGTGTCGGACGGGACGACTTCGGGGACGAGCTTCACGTCGCCGAACCATGCCTTGACGTGCTCGCCGGTGTTGTCGGTATCTGAGGCCAGCGCGATGCCAGTCACGCGCGGCGCCGCGTAACCGAAGGCGGCACGGAAATCTGCAGCCAGATTGCGTTGCTGGGGTTGCCAAGTGCCGGCATCTGCATTTCCACTCTGCAAGACGATGGTGCGCACCAGGCTGGTAAAAGCGTTCGGAGCGATGGTGCCAACCGGATGGCGATTATCCCACACGTAGCACAAGGCGGCGGTAGGTATTGAATGGCCGAGGCGGTCGCCGGCCACGGTCAGTTTCAGGCGCTGCACCCAGGATAGCCGTGAGCGTGGCACATCGAAGAACACATAAAGTCGCGCGGCGAAATCGTCGCCGGATTTCTTCGACAGATCGCCTTTCGCGACGCTGCGGTCCACCTTCCAGCGCCAGCTAACGGTGGTGGCCGCGGGCATGTCCAGCACATGCGCGATGGCGCCAGCGGCATGGTCGGCGTCGATGCTGAGCACGTCTTGGTTGCCATCGCGCACGACCGCCATGTGTGCCGCGGGATGGTGACGTGACATCACATAGGTTTTCCAGCCCGAAGGCAGGGTCTGGCCCGGCGTCGTATGGGAAAAGCTCAGCGTCATGGCGGTCGCGGAGGCCGCCGTCGATGTGGCCAGTGCCAGTACCACGCTTGCGAGTTTTATCGAAAATCTCATCCGCGTCGCCAAGCGTGATAGCGCGCCATCCAGCTGAGCACGCGCTCCGGTGCGTGCGCCTTCTTCCAGTTGCCCGCGGCGTACTTGTTCGCCTCGGCCCAGGTCGGATAGGCATGGATGGTGTCGAGAATTTTGTTCAGGCCCAGACCATGGCGCATCGCCAGCACGAACTCGGCCAACATTTCGCCGGCATGAGCGCCGACGATGGTGACGCCGAGGATGCGATCCTTGCCCGGCGGCGTCAGCACCTTGAGGAACCCTTGTGAGCGATCCTCGGTAATCGCCCGATCAAGTTCTTCCAGCTCGTAGCGAGTGACCTCGTATGCCACACCCTGCTCCTTCGCTTCGCGCTCGTTCAGGCCTACCCGCGCTACCTCAGGGTCAACGAAGGTGACCGCGGGAATCACCGAGTAGTCTGCACGGAAACGCCTGAACTGGCCGAACAAGGCATTCACCGCGGCGTACCACGCCTGGTGCGCCGCGGTGTGGGTGAATTGGTAGGGGCCGGCAACATCGCCACACGCATAAATGTTCGGATACAGCGTGGCCAGATACGCATCCGTCTCCACGGTGCGTTCGGCCGGGATGCCCAGCGCCTCCAGGCCGAATCCCGTCGTGCGCGGCTTGCGCCCGACGGCCACCAGTAACTGGTCGTATCCAAGGCGCACGCGTTGGCCACCGGCCTCGCAAACCAGCACCCGCTCGTTGCCCTGGCGCTCGACGGCAACGGCTTTGTGCCCGGTGCGCACGTCTACTCCGTCGGCCGCCAGCCGCGCCTGCACGAAGGCAGACACCTCGTCATCTTCACGCAACAGCAAGCGGTCCATCGCCTCCACTTGGGTCACTCGCGAACCCAGCCGCGCAAATGCCTGGGCCAGCTCGCAGCCGATCGAACCGCCGCCCATCACCAGCAGGCGCGGCGGCAGTTCGCGCAACTTCCACAAGTTGTCCGAGGTGAGGTAACCAGCGTCCTCGATGCCTTCGATCGGCGGCACGAACGGCTCGGCGCCGGAAGCAATCACGATCGAACGCGTAGTGATCGCCTTCCCATCCACTTCCACGATCCACGGCGACACGATACGGGCTTGCCCGCGCTGCACGTCCACGCGAAGTGCGCGATAGCACTCGACCGAATCGTGCGCTGCCACGGTGGCAATCGCCTGCTGCACGCGCTCCATCACTGCGCGAAAATTCACCCGTAACTCACCGGCATCCACGCCGACCGACTTCGCTGCGCGCGCCTGCGCTACAAGCTTGGCGGCGTGGATCAAAGCCTTCGACGGCACGCATCCAGTGTTGAGGCAATCGCCACCCATTTCGTGCCTTTCGACCAGGGTTACCTTTGCCCGCACCGTGGCGGCGATGTAGGCGCTGACCAACCCGGCCGAACCCGCCCCGATCACCACCAGGTTGCGGTCGAACTGCTTCGGCTTCGGCCAATCGGCATACACTCGTCGCGCCTTCACCCGCGCCACGATCCAGCGTGCCAGCAGAGGAAACACGCCCAGCAACACGAACGAACCGAGGATCCGCGGCGACAGGATGCCCGACAGCGAGTGCAGGCTGGCCAGCTGGGTGCCGGCATTCACAAACACCACGGTGGCAGCCAGCATGCCGAGCTGGCTGACCCAATAAAATGTTCGGGCTCGCAACGTGGTCAAGCCCATCAGCAGGTTGACCACAAAGAACGGAATCACTGGCACCAGGCGCAACGTGAGCAGGTAAAACGCACCCTCCCGACGCATCCCCTCGTTAATCGTGGTCAGACGCTTGCCGAACCGTTGCTGCACGCTGTCGCGCAGCACGAAACGGCTCGCCAGAAAGGCCAGCGTGGCGCCGATGCTGGAAGCGAACGAAACCAGCACGGTACCTTGGAGCAGACCGAATACGGCGCCGGCGGCCAGTGTCAGCAAGGTTGCCACCGGTAGCGAAAGCGCAGTCACCGCCACGTAGGCAATCAGGAATCCGCCAGCCAGCAAGATCGGGTGAGCCTGTCGCCAGATATCCAGATCATGCTGCCGTGCCTTCAGAGCCTCCAGGCTGAACTGATGTTGCAGACCGAAAGCGAAGAAAGCCACGACCACACCAAGTAGCGCGATTGCGATCAACCATCGAATGAGTGTGTGCTTGTCTTTCATGATCTGGGCAAGCCTGGAAAATCGTTGGTGGCGGACAGACCGGTGCAAGGTACCAGCAAGCGTTCATCGCCCACGTCGTCCGGGTACCCATATGCCTGAAGTATCAGAACGGATGGCATCAGGCGCCTGCAGCGGATTCGATACTCAATGCATTCGCCGGATCGACCCTGCCGGTTACGCAGAAGGTCGGTCGGGCTGGAAGAGTGAACTGGCCGCGTGACGCGGGCGGTTCGTCCGCACCGAGGTGAATTCCTCGCGTCGGGATGGAGCCACCTCGCGGCTGCCGTGGCGTGCATTAAAAGCAGTGGGGCCCGCATCAGTCTTTCAGATATTCCTGCACCATCTGGCGACCACGGTAGATGCGACTTTTCACCGCCTCACGGGTGAGAAACAGTTGGTCGGCAATCTCGCTGATCGAAAATTCCTCGAAATCGCGCAAGATGATGGCTTCGCGGTACTTTTCCGGTAACGACTGGATCGCTGCCGCCAGATCCAGGCGCAACTCCGGATGCTCGGTATAGGCAAAGACCGGATGCTCGGGCGCAGGCAGCTCCACCTCGTTGCGCATCGAGCGCCACAATCGGTGGCATTCGTGCCGCACGATCGAGAACGTCCACGCCGGAAACGCCGCGATCGTGCGCAGCGCACCGATGCGCCGATAAATCAGCAGCAAAGACTCCTGCACGGCATCCTCGGCGTCCACCCCGGCAGCGCATTGCGTGTGCGCGATCCGGCGCAGGTCCGGGCGACAGGCGGCGAGCAGGCGCTCAACGGCCACGATGTCACCCTGACGCGCAGCCTCCACCAAGATCGTGTCATGTTGCATCAAACACCCCGCCAAGTTTGCCCGATGTCCCATTGGACACCTTATCCTGATTGTCATCCCATGGAGGCGCGCAGATACCAAAAGGATTCAACATCCACGCGCCGCCATTGGGATGGACGCGGGACAGTCACGCCGATTCCCGCCGTAAGCATGTGCGACCCGTTATTTCACCTGCCACGACAAGGCGGCGGACGGTGGCATCCGGCCGCGGCCACGTAAGCGAGCCGCTTGCGCAAACGCATCAAGCCGCTGGGGGCAGGACCCAATTGCCACACCACCATCGATGGCGTCAAGCTGCGGGGATGAACACCCGATCAATACAAATCTGGCACTCGTATCGCAGCCTGCCCAGCTGGGTACAGATCTGGGTAGGCTTCGTACTGATACCGGCCAACGTGCTGCCGTTCTTTTTTCTCGACACCTGGAGCGGTCGGGCGGGCGCCATGGCTGCGTTGCTGGTGGTGGCCACCAACGTGCCCATCATGTGGGCCGCCGGCGGCATGAGCCGGGCGATGTCGCTACCGCATCTGTTTGCCTGGATCCCACTGGAAATCGCGCTGGCTCTGCGCATATCCGGCGCGGCCGGCAGCCTGACACTGACAACGGTCGAGCTGGCACTGGCGATCGTGCTGTTGCTCGTCAACGGCATTTCACTGGTGTTCGACGCGATCGACTCGTGGCGCTGGTGGCGAGGGCAGCGCGCCGTCTCCGGAAGTGCGGTCTGAGCCTTACGGGAGAGCGAGCGGCATCAGCCTTGTATCATCACTGACCCCAAACGTGAACTGACTTTCCGCATCGCTCGGGCGCGCGGGCTCGTTGATCGGCGAGATCGCTGTCCCTAAACAGCAGCCAGCTCCTCAACACTCGTAGTGTGTGGAATGACTGAGACGGTCTGCTGATCGCGCGCAGCTTGGGCAGCCGACCGCGTGAGCAAGCACCCAGTCAGCGCACGCAACGCATCAACCGGATCGTGGTGTCGGAGCACGCTGCGGCGGCGCTGCGGGCAGCCAGGGCTGCACCCACGCGGCAATCACACCTGCCGCGTACTCCGCGTGCTGCGGGCCGCTCAGCAAATGATTGGCGCCATCCAGCGCAACAAAGCTTTTGGGATGATGGGCTGCCTCGAAGATCTGGCGGGCCTGATCGATCCCGACAATCTCGTCCAGCGGCGCGTGCATCACCAGCAGGGCACGCCCCAGCGTGGCAATGCGCTCATGCAGATGCTGTGCCTTGAGATCATCCAGGAATTGTCGCTGAATGCGAAATGGGCGGCCAGCCAGCGACACGCCTACTTCCAGCTCGGTATCGAGCCGCGCCAGCACATCTTTGCCCAGTTGTCGGGCGACATGGAGCGGCTCGGACGGCGCTCCGATCGTCACCACCGCACGTACTTCAGCAATATCCTGTGCCACGGACAACACCGCTGCGCCGCCCAGACTGTGGCCGATCAGCAGGGTGGGCGCCTGGTGTTGCTCACGCAGAAAATCGGCCGCTCGCAGCAAATCGGCGACATTGGAACTGAAATTGGTATTGGCAAACTCGCCCTCACTCATGCCCAGACCAGTGAAGTCGAAACGCAACACCGCGATACCCTGGCCGTTCAATGACGCGCTGATGCGCGAGGCAGCCAGCACGTCCTTGCCGCAGGTGAAGCAATGCGCAAACAATGCGTAGGCGCGCGGCGCGGTTGGCGGCATATCGAGCCGCGCCGCCAACATACTGCCATCGTGGCCGGCAAAATCAACGCGTTGTGTGTTCATTTCTTCCGCTCCGGTATAGGTCGATTGCAGGGCACTTTCGAGGCCGAGCCGTTAGCCCGCAAAACACCGAGGCCTCCCGTTCGATCTGCGCCATGGATGCCGGGGCGCGCGAGATCAGTCCGTCAATCCCGGCACCTCGATCGCGCTGCCCATACGTAACCAAGAAGTAAGTCTGCCGGGTTTTGCGGAACGGTTCCACGATGGCGCCGCTCCGAGCCTTGCGGATTTCCTCAAGGCACAAGGCCGTCAAGGCTGCCACCGGCGTCATCATATCGGCGATCTCGATATTCTCATGGCGGTGGCAGCACTGCCGTGCAGGATACGCGGCTGGACGCGCTGGCCTCTTTCACTCGCACTTGAGTGACCCGACCGCTACTGCAAGCCTTCCTCAAAACCGGGCTTACCCATCAGCCGCGGAAAGTCGTACTCGGCGTGATCATGAAAACACTCGACAACTGCGCCAACCACCTGACCAAAACACGAGCCAATGTGCAGTTCGCGGACGAAGCCTGGAGTCGGCGTGCACAGCTTGGCCCCGCGCGCGCTGCAGCGCCATCTCGATACCTTGCTACGATGCCGAAAACCCGGCTCATTCTGGAGCAGTTGCCTTGACCGCGGCCTTCGTCGCCATCTTCGCCACAATGGCGCTGTGGGAAGTGTTCGCGCCAAGACGCCAGCAAACTATCGGGCGCTGGCGGCGTTGGCCGGCCAATCTGGGTATCGTCGTGCTGGACAGCGTGCTGGTGAGGCTGATTTTTCCCACCGCGGCAGTCGGCGTGGCATTGTTTGCCGAAACCCACGGTTGGGGGCTGTTGCATGCGCTGAAGGTCCCGGGCTGGTTCGCGCTGGTGGCGTCGATGCTGCTCCTGGACCTGGCCATTTATCTGCAGCATGTGATGCTGCACGCGGTGCCGCTACTGTGGCGGCTGCATCGGATGCATCACACCGACCTGGAGTTCGACCTGACCACCGGCGCACGTTTCCATCCGTTGGAGATCTTGCTGTCGCTGGTGATCAAGCTGGGCGTCATCGTCGCGCTCGGCGCGCCCGCAGTTGCGGTGCTGGCGTTCGAGGTCGTATTGAACGTCACCTCGATGTTCAACCATGGCAACGTCCGCCTGCCGCAGCGGCTGGACCGCGTGCTGCGTCGGTTACTGGTCACGCCGGACATGCATCGCGTGCACCACTCCTGGCATCCGGACGAAACCAACTCCAACTTCGGTTTCAACCTGTCGTGGTGGGATCGTATATTCGGTACCTATCGGGCGCAGCCACGGGATGGCCACACCGGCATGACGATCGGCATCAATCAGTTCCGCGACCCGCGCGAGCTGCGCCTGGACCGGATGCTGTGGCAACCGATGCGCGGCCCCGTGGACAGCTATCCGATCAACAGCGACAGGGAAAATCGTAGCTGATCCGGCGGGCGCCGACCGAGCTGCCCGGCATGATCGAGCCCTGTCGTAGGCATCCTGAAAGCACTTTATTTCAGATGGATTGCGTCAAACGCCGAAAATTTCGCTACATTGTGCAGGCCGCGAGGCCTCCGAGCCCTTCAATGCCGGAGTTTCCCACTACCGAGATATTATCCATGGCTACCAAAACCACTGCCAAGAAAGCTCCCGCCAAGAAGGCTCCCGTCAAAGCCGCCAAGGCTGCCGCACCCGCCAAGGTCGCCGCACCCGTCAAGCCGCTGAAAGAAACCTTGTCGAAGTCCGCGCTGATCGCCCATATCGCCGCCGAGACCAATGTCGAAGCGAAGTCGGTCAAGGCCGTGCTCGCCGGCCTCGAGGCGGCTGTGCTCGCGTCGGTGCACAAGAAGGGCGTGGGCCAGTTCACCTTGCCCGGCCTGTTCAAGATCAACGCGGTGAAGGTGCCGGCCAAGCCGAAGCGCAAGGGCAAGAACCCGTTCACCGGCCTGGAACAGGTGTTTGCGGCGAAGCCCGCCACCGTGAAGGTGAAGGTGCGCCCGCTGAAGAAGCTGAAGGACGCCGCGGTCTGATCCACACCGTCTGATCCACACTGTCTGATCCAACCGCACCGCCGCTGCCCGGCAGAGTTTTCCGGGCGGCGGCGCTGCAACCGCGATAAAGGCCAAGACGGATTTTCTAGCGGAACCGTCGGGTTGCATTCATGCCCGTATCCACTCCCGTTTTTCGTCCGGCGCCAGAGACTCCTGCTTTTCGCAAGCAACGAGCTTCGCCATGAAGAACCCATCACCACGCTCGCGTTCGCGCTCACCGTCGGCGCGCTGTCGCTGTGAGCGAGTACCTCCGCGATGACGCAATAGGCGCCAACCGAGCCACAGGTGCAGGGCAGGCTCACCAAACGCGGCTATTACCAAGGTGCACGGCTTGAAGTTCAAGGGCGGCATGTGGCACGCCGAAGCGAAGAGCGCCAACGGCAAGCATGTGGATGTTCGCATCGACGCCAGCATTGACAAGGTCATCGGGATTCATCGATGTCAGGCGCGGCAGGTTTGCCCGCCAATAGACCGGCATCGGGATGTTCACTAGTATCGAGAGTCTCTCCCCCGAACTGGTGACTGCCCGTGAAGCGACTGCTCCTGTCCGCGCTCATCATCGCCGCCTGTGCCAGCGCGCAGGCGACCGATACGCCAACCTTCAGCCCGCAGCGCTTGTCCGACCAGGTCAAGACGCTTTCCTCGGATGCGTACGAGGGCCGCGGCCCAGCCACGCCGGCCGAGACAAAAACCATCGACTACGTAGTGACCCAGATGAAGGCCGCCGGACTGCAGCCTGGTGGCGATCTCAAGGACGGCGAGCGGCTATGGACGCAAGCGGTGCCACTGCTGCGCACCGAGATCATTGGCCAACCATCACTGGGCCTGAAACTGGGTAACCAGACGGAAGCGCTGACGCAGGGCGAGCAGATCGCCATTCGCGCGCCGATGGATGGCTCGAACGCGGTGGACATTATCGACGCCCCGCTGGTCTTCGTCGGTTACGGCGTCAAGGCACCGGAGCGCAACTGGGACGATTTCAAGGACATCGACTTGCACGGCAAGATTGCCGTCGTGCTGATCAATGACCCCGACTTCGAAACCGGCCACGGCGACTTCGGCGGCAAGGCGATGACCTACTACGGCCGCTGGACCTACAAGTTTGAAGAGGCCGCGCGCCGAGGCGCGCTGGGGCTGCTGGTGATCCACGAGACCGCGCCGGCTTCGTATGGCTGGGCCACGGTGAAAAACTCCAACACCAACACGATGTTCGACATCGTGCGCGACAAGCCCGCCGAAGTACATCCGCCACTGGAGGGCTGGATCCAACGCGACCTGGCGGTGCAGATGTTCACTCACGCCGGGCTGGACTTCGACAGCCTGAAGAAGCAGGCGCAGACGCGCGCATTCACGCCGGTCACGCTCAAGGGCGAAAGCCTCTCGGCAAACTTCAAGGTCGACAAGAGCGTGATCACCTCGCACAACATCGTCGGCCGCGTGATCGGCAGCAAGCATCCGGACCAGACCGTGATCTACAGCGCGCACTGGGATCACCTGGGCGTAGCGGCGACCGCATCTACAACGGTGCGGTCGACAACGCCACCGGTACCGCGGCGCTGATCGACATGGGCCGCGCCTTCGCGGATGCACCGAAGCCGGAGCGCTCGGTCGTGTTCCTCAACGTCACCGCCGAGGAGAAGGGTCTGCTTGGATCGGAGTACTACGCCACCCACCCGCTGTATCCGCTGGCCACCACCGTCGGTGTGATCAACATGGATGCGCTCGATCCGAGCGGTCCCACACGCGACTTCACCATCTCGGGCAATGCCAAGCTCGGCCTGCTGGACGACCTGGTGGCTGCCGCAAAACAATTCGACATGGTCTATACACCGGACCCGAAGCCTGAAGCGGGCTATTTCTTCCGCTCCGATCACTTTTCCTTCGCCAAGCGTGGCGTGCCGGCGATCTCGTTCGGCTCGGGTATTGACTGGGTCGACGGCGGCGTGAAGGCAGGCAAGGCAGCCGCAGAGGAATACACCAGCAAGCACTACCATCAGCCCTCCGACGAGTGGCAGGCGAGCTGGCCGTTCACTGGCATGGCGCGCGATCTGCAATTGCTTTACACCGTAGGTAGCCAGCTCGCCAACTCGGACCAATGGCCGGGTTGGAGCAAGGATTCCGAGTTCCGCGCTGCACGCGAGACCACGGGCGACCAGCGCAAATAAAGCGGAACACCTTCCGTCACGATGTCTTGTGCCGCGCCGGTCATCCGGCGCGGCGTTTCTTTATGCGGCCGGCGACCGGCGCCTCAAGCGAGCTGGGCGAACCATGCGCCGTGACCGGGCAGGTGCAACGCGTCGCCACGATTTGAACCCTCCTCCAGACCATGGCCGTCAAGCCATACTTATTGCTGACGCCGGAACATCAGCGCACTACGTGACAGCGCACTCGTAACCAGCGGCCTGCACAATCTGCGACGCATTACCTCGGAACCGCACGACGCCAACGGTGACGCGCTGGTCGTGCACCATCTGTCGGGCCGCGCGCACACGATCCGGCTGGATGCACTCGACCTGCAACACTTTGCTCGTATCAGCAAGCACACGGCATGCGATACCACGCTTGCGAAGGTTACACTCCACCTCGCTGCCTGCCGCTCGGCAATCTTGCAACTCGCGTCAGGCAACCACCGCCAAACCCTCTTCCTTGCCGGCACCACAGGGCCGGCCCACCTGCGGAGTCAGCCCGTGATCCGATCATCTGTCCTGTTCCCCTGCGCGCTCGCCACGGTTTTGTGGTTGGGTGTGTCGCCGAGCGTCGCGCTCGCAACATCACCGGTGGCGGCGGTCGCCAATCCAGTGACGACGTCCCGGATCGATATCCCTTCAGACGCTGGATCGGTGCGCGTGACACTGACCGCCGCGAATATCGTGCATCTCAGCTTCCTGGCGGACGGCAAGCCATCCGCGCGCAGTGTGGTGCTCGACCCGACGCGCCATCCAGCGCCGTCGGATGCCGGCAAGGCGTCGACGACACTCACCCTGGATACGCCGCAGCTTCACGTACGCTACGACCACGCCAAGCACTCCCTGTCCATCGCTGGCGCCGACCACCAAGTCCTGTTGCACACAGACGATCTCGCGAGCATGGCCGAAGGCCGAGTCACGCTTACGCACGCGGCAGGCGACCCCATGTATGGCGTGAGCGGTTACGGCGCCTTCGAGAAAGACGTCAGCGCCGGCATGTTGCGTCAGGGCAAGCTGGAGGCCAAGGCCGGCGAGCAGGGTTGGACCGGCGCGCCGCTGGCCTGGAGCACCGCCGGTTACGCCGTGCTGGCCGACCTCGAAGGTGGCCAGTTCACACTGGCGCCGGAGAGCATCAACATCGCCGCACCGACGAAACAACCTCTGGATGTCTACGTGATCGTGGGTTCGCCCAAGGCGATCTTCGGTGCGGTTGCCGAGCTCAGCGGCCACACGCCGCTGTTTCCGAAATGGGCGATGGGCTTCACCAACAGCCAGTGGGGCATCGACCAGAAAGAGCTGTTGCAGATCATCGACACCTACCGCACCAAGCACATCCCAATCGACAACTTCACCCTGGACTTCGACTGGAAAGCCTGGGGCGAAGACAACTACGGCGAGTTCCGCTGGAACCCGGTGAAGTTTCCCGACGGCCCCACCGGCGAATTGACAAAACAGCTGCGCGCGCGCGGCCTGCAGCTCACCGGCATCATGAAACCGCGTATCCACGTCGACACGGTCGAGGGCCGCTACGCTACCGAGCACGATTTCTGGGTGCCTGGCCAGAAACCAAGTGACGAGGCTGTCGCGGACACACCGGTGAAGGATCCCGACTCTGACATCCAGGCCGCACTCGCCTGGGTCGGCGATCTGGCCGCGAAGTACGGCGTCGACCTCGGCGGCCAGAAAGTCAGCTACGACTATTTCTCACACAAGCCAGTGAAGGACATCGACTTCAACATCCCGGCCGCACGCACCTGGTTCGGCGATCTGGCGATGAAGTACGGCCTCGATTACGGCATCGTGGGCTGGTGGAACGACGAGGCGGATACCACTGGTAGCGACACCGAGTTCATGAATATGCAGCGCGCGCTGTATGACGCGCAGCGGCGCGCTTCCAGCCTTCGCGTTTGGTCGGTCAACCGCAACTTCTACCTCGGCTCGCAACGTTATGCCTACGGCGTTTGGTCGGGCGACATCAACACCGGTTTCGCCAGCATGGCTGGCCAACGCGCGCGCATGCTCAGCGCGATCAATGTAGGCGCCATGCAATGGGGCATGGACGGCGGCGGCTTCAGCGGTCACCCATCGGACGAGAATTACGCGAGGTGGGTCGAGTTCGGTGCGTTCACGCCGATCTTCCGCGTACATGGCACGTTCAATGAAAAGCGCCAGCCCTGGCTCTACGGCCCCGTCGCGGAAAAGGCCGCCACTGCCGCGATCCGCCTGCGCTACCACCTGATTCCCTACATCTACAGCTACGAATACCAACGCCATGTCAGCGGCATCGGCCTGGTCCGGCCCCTGCTGTTCGGCTGGCCGCACGACCCGAACGTGCGCAACCACGTCGACAGCTGGATGTTCGGCGATTACCTTCTGGCTTCCCCCGTGGTGCAGCAAGGTCAGAGTGAAAAGACCATCTACCTGCCTGCTGGCGAATGGACTGACTGGTTCAGCGGCAAGGTCTACCCGGGCGGCCAGACCGTTCGCCTCGCGATCGACAGCAAAAGCTGGGCCGACATCCCGCTGTTTATTCGCGCCGGCGCCATCATTCCGACGCAGCCGGCCATGGATTACGTGGGCGAAAAGCCGCTGGTCGAAGTCGCCGTGGAAGTATTCCCCACCAGTGAGCGCAGCCATTTCGACTACTACGACGATGACGGCAGCAGCTACGCTTACGAACACGGCGTCTGGTTCAACCAGCGGCTCAGCGTGCAGCGCAAAGGCGACTCGGTACAGTTCGAACTAGGCGCGTCCGAAGGTCGCTACAAGCCGGCACTGAAGTATTACCTGTTGAATATCCACGGCGACGCCGCCATGCGCGTTGGCGGCACCACGGCACTCCATTCGTTCGACAGCCTCGAATCGCTGGAACAAAGCGACGGCGAAGGCTGGGCCACGGGCAAGGATCGGTTCGGTCCGGTCACCTACGTCAAGGTGGCGGCAGCCAAAGCGCGCAAACTCGCGCTCACATGGGGACAAACGGACTTGTAGATTTTCGAGCCGCCCATCCACTTGTAGCGACTTCAGCATCACGTGGCGCCGGCGTTGTGAAACCCGGCCCCGTCCGCGGGCCGGGTGGTATCGGCCCGCTGTCGTTCCTGGTGATCCGCGAACCGGATTGGCTCATCGGCTCGATGGTCGGCGTCGGCTTTGTCTGGGCGTCGATCCTGTCACCGCCGCACGCGACGCTGTCGGACAACCTGCCGACAGCGAAGATGGGCATCTTCAACTTCTTCATCGTGCTGTCGTCTGCTTGCCGCCCCTGCCAACGCCTGATCCGGCCAGATACCGCGCCGCCGCCGGTCAGACGTACTCGACAACTTCCAACCCGAAACCAGCCAATCCAACCAGCTTGCGCGGCGTACCCAGCACGCGCAGACGGCGCGCGCCGAGGTCCACCAGTATCTGCGCACCCAGGCCAAGCTGGCGCCACTCCTGTTGTTCCGCATCTTCCGGTGCCTGGGTGCTGGGCTGGCCCTGCAGCCGCGCCAGCAAGGCCTCCGGAGTGTCCTCACCGGAAAGCACCAGCAGCACGCCGCGATCCTCGTCGGCGATCTGGCGCAGGGCCGAGGTCACGGTGAGGCCGAGCTCGTCGCGCTTCAGATGCAGCACGTCAGACAGGGTGTTGCGCACATGCACGCGCGAGAGCACCGGTGCACCGTCATCGACGTTGCCACGCACCAGTGCGAAATGCAGGCCGCGGCGAATCACGTCGCGATAGGCAACCAGACGGAAAGCACCGAACTCGGTCTCCACCGCCTCCTCGTGCACGCGCTGCACGGTCTTCTCGGTTTCGAGGCGGTAGCGGATCAGGTCGGCGATGGTACCGATCTTCAATCCGTGTTTGGCCGCAAAGACTTCCAATTCCGGGCGACGTGCCATCGAGCCGTCTTCGTGCAAAATCTCAATCAGCACCGCCGACGGCTCCAGCCCGGCCAGTCCCGCCAGGTCGCAACCGGCCTCGGTGTGGCCGGCACGGCTCAGCACGCCACCGGGTTGCGCGGTGAGCGGAAAGATGTGGCCGGGTTGCGCCAGGTCCTGCGGCTTCGCATCGGACTTCACTGCAACCTGAATCGTGCGCGCGCGATCATGCGCCGAGATACCCGTGGTGACGCCTTGAGCCGCCTCGATCGAGACGGTGAAATTGGTGTGGTGCAAGGCAGTATTGTCGCTGACCATGGGACGCAGTCCGAGCTGGTGCGTACGCTGCTCGGTGAGGGTCAGGCACAACAGACCACGCGCCTCGCGCACCATGAAGTTGACGTCTTCCGGCCGTACCATCTGCGCGGCCATGATCAGATCGCCTTCGTTCTCGCGGTCTTCGTCGTCAAGCATGACCACCATGCGACCGGCGCGGATGTCTTCGAGGATTTCGGGGATGGTGTTGAATGGCATAAGGGATATTCCAGCAGTGAAGGATGTTCTACCGTCATTCCCGCGCAAGCGGGGTTTTCAACAGACGAATGTCTAGCCATCCATTGCGCTTTCGCACGCTGGCGGCAAAATCAAAATGGGTTTCCGCTTGCGCGGGAATCACGTCGGCTCCGTATTCGCCTTATACAAAGCCGTGCTGCTTGAGGAATGCATCGTCCAGCTTCGACGCTCCGCCGCTGGCCAGCAGCCGCTCGACATAGCGCGCGATCACATCCACTTCGATGTTCACTGCATCGCCGCGGGATCAGGTTGACACCAAAACGGTGCCCGGCGACCTCGTTGACAGTGAGGCTGGTGCCGTCAATGCAGACCGAACCTTTCGCCGCGATGTAGCGTGAGATCGTTGCGGACACCTCGAAGGTCCAGCGTTGCGATCGCCCATCGGGCACGATCGACACCACCTTGCCCAGTCCATCGACATGACCGGAGACCAAATGCCCGCCGAGCCGGTCGGCGAGTCGCAGTGCTTTTTCAAGGTTCACCGGGTCGCCGGCCTTGAGCTGGCCTAGCGAAGTCAGAGACAGTGTCTCGTTGGAGACATCGGCACTGAAACCACGCGTTTCCAGCGTGATCGCGGTGAGGCAGACGCCGCAAACGGCGATCGAGTCGCCCAGCTGCACGTCGGCCAGGTCGAGGTCGGCGGTATCGACGTGCAAACGCACATCGCCGCCACGCGGTTCCAGCCGTGCCACGCGGCCGACCGTCTGAATGATGCCGGTAAACATCTAGCAACCCTCCGCAAGGAAGGCGCTGATCATGGAGCGCTGGTTTAAGTACATGACACGTTTCCCGCGGCAGTAAAGGCGAAAAACGCCTCAAGGGCGCCAGGCACACGCAAACCCTGCAGGGTTCGCGTGTTGCCGTCTTCTTTCATCCGGACTATGCACAGCTCACCGTGAGGAAAACTGTGTGGACCGTCGGCTCCGGCATCTGACCGGATCTGCTGACCCCTCGACAATCTTGCCGAAGGCGCTCGCGGGCTTGTGGTCCAATTCACTGGAGCACCTACCGCCGGTGGGGAATCTCACCCCGCCCTGAAGACGTTAAAATCCGGCCAGGCCGGACGGTGCACTCTACCACGGCATCGTTACGCCCCATGGTGGCCCTGCCACCGACATCACCACAAACGCGACTTGCGGCATGATTGCGCAGTGGCCATCTCAGGGAGTCGCTCATGCCAAACCACCGTACCGGATGGATGCTTTTGCTCTTCGCCATGCTGACCGCAGGCGGGGTTTCGGTGGCATGCGCCACTGACAAGCCGGCGACCGTCTACACCGGCACGATCGGCAAGCAATCCGTCGTATTCGAACTTGGCGGCGGCGCCCATGAATATTCGGGTTTTCGCTACTTCTACACGCGCCACCACCGCGACCTGGAGCTGGATGGAAAGCTCGAAGCCGACCATGTGGCGCTACGGGAGGGCTCGGACGGCGGCGATTCGCGCCCGCTCATTACGCTGGACCGACAAACTGATGGCGGCTGGCGCGGCAGCTGGCAAGGCGCCAACGGCAAGTCCCTTTCGATCGTGCTGCACCCGGCAAAACCCGCACCGCCAGCCGTAGACGCCGTGTCTTACCTCAAGCAGTTGTACGCCAATGACACCTACGAATATCTGCGCCTCACCAGCCTGAAGCCGCAGCCCGGCAAACAGGAGCAATTCATGGGCTACACCCTGCAATGGTGGTCAGTGAGTGATGCCGGGATCACGTTCTTCGAAGTCATGGATGGCTACCCCGACGCCGAGCGCCGACGCATCAACCGCGTACTGATGAACAGGCTATGGCAAGAAACCAGCGCCTATTACGCCTGCGTCAACATCCCTGCCAACGGCGGCGATTTCGAACAAACAGTGACTCCGCGCTTGCTCACACCCCACCTGGTGAGCGTGAGCGTTTTCACCAGCTACTACTGCGGCGGCGCTCATCCCGATTTCGGCGACGCGCCGATCAACCTCGATGCCCGAACCGCCAAATCACTGACACTGGAAGATATTCTGTGGGTGGGCGAGGGCAAGCCACCGCACTATGTGGAGGCAAGCTACGCCCCCGGGACTGCAGCGGATTCGACCACGTTCGACGCGTACTCAAGGTACCGCGACAGCGAGTTTCCGTCTTGGCTGATACGGCAATGGAACGACCTGTACCCGAACGAGATGCAGGCGCCGCAAAGTGATGACGATTGTGACTACGACGTACCCGGCGCTTGGCAGTTCGTCAGCTGGTACATGACGCCAACGGGCATCTTCGTCATCCCGTCGCTCGACGGCGCGGTTCGCTCTTGCAGGCTCAACGACGACTGGTCGGTTCTACCTTGGAGCATCGTGCGCAAGCATCCCGGGCGGCTTGGGCTCACGCCGGCATCATGACTGCAACCTCTTTCGCCTCCACAGCGCCTGTTCCATGCCACATACTTACGAGCGAGCTGTTTACTTCCCGCTTAGCAAGTTTTTCGGATCACTTGAGCGCAGTTCCACCTGCGCGCGATGGCGCCTCAGCTCCAGTGTCGCGCGGGGGGTTGGATGCATCCTCTGCGCACACAAGAATCGGCAGCTTCGAAAAGAATTCACCTGCCGCCACTAACCGACGTGAGCTCCCGATACGTTCGGTCTATTTCGGACCAAAGCCGTCGCTACGGGCATTTTCTTTCACACGCTTTCAGGGCTACAGGAAGGGTGGGCATCACGGGTCCAGCTCACCATGGTGCACGAAGTGCCAGCTCAGTTCGGACGCAGGCGCAACCGTAGGTCCTCGCCGAGCACAATCCGCTCGACCGTGCGCAGCTGCCAGCGCGAGGCCATGTCGCTCAAGCCGGGTAGGTGCAGTAACGGCCGCGCGCTGTCACCGAGCAGTACCGGAGCCACGTACAGCAGCAGCTCGTCGACCAGTCCGGCGGCGAACAGTGCACCGCACAGCATCGGACCTGCCTCCACCTGCACTTCGTTGCAGTTGCGTCCGGCCAACAAGGACAGCACGGCGTGCAGGTCCAGCCGGTCGCTGGGGCTGGGCAGCACCGCGCGCTCGACCCGGGCGAAGCGTTCATCCGTGACGAACGCTCCGCCCGCGTGTAGCAGCAGGGTCGGCGTCTCGCCATCGAGCACATGGCTGCCGGTCGGCGTGCACAGGCGACGGTCGAGCACGACACGCAGTGGCGAGAAGAATGGTTCGCCCGGCGGCAGTCTCACCGTCAGCCGCGGATTATCGGCGAGCACGGTGCCACTACCACTGAGAATGGCCGAGCTGCGCGCGCGCCAGCGCTGCACGTCGGCGCGAGCCGCTTCGCCCGTGATCCATTTCGATTCGCCGTTGGCCAGCGCGGTGCGCCCGTCCAGGCTCATGGCCAGCTTCACCCGGACGAACGGACGGCCGCGTTCGATCCGGCTGAAGAAGCCGATATTCAATTCGCGCGAGAGTTCGCGCATCAAGCCCGTCTCGACGGTGATGCCCGCCGCACGCAGCGTGTCGATGCCGCGCCCATTGACCTGCGGAAATGGATCCTCGCTGGCGATCACTACACGCCCTACCCCGGCAGCGATCAGTGCATCCGCACACGGCGGCGTGCGCCCGTGGTGCGCACACGGTTCCAGCGTCACGTACGCGGTGGCACCGTGTGCCGCTTCGCGTGCTTCGCGCAGTGCGAATACTTCCGCATGGGGTTCGCCAGCGCGCTGGTGGAACCCGCTGCCGACGACATCCTCGCCATGCGCGATGACGCAACCTACACGTGGATTTGGATGCGTCGTGCACAGGCCGCGCTCGGCCAGACGCAACGCGTGCGCCATGTGTGCGTGGTCGGTCGCATTGAATTCCGTCACGACCCCGATGCCCCGGTGAGTTCGGGAAACGGCGCCCAGCAATCCAACACGCCGTCCAACTCCTCATCCGGCATGCGTTCGATCACGGCCAGCCGCGCGCGCTCGCTCATTTGCGGTTCGGCGTCGCTACCATCAAGGGCCCCGAAAAAAACATCGCGTGCCTCGCGGGATGGCCAGCGCGCAATAGCGACCCAGACACCCTGCGCGTTCCTGAACAGGCTTGACCCACCCGAACCCCCGGCGAGTCCGCCCAGGGTTATGCGCTGCCAGTTGGCAACGAAGTCCTGCTCCCGCTCTGGGTGCAGACGCCAGCGATAGATGGCTACGAACATCGTCACTCCTTCGCCCAGCGGCGACCGCGGTCAGGTTGCAGAATCCAGCTCACCATGCATTTTCTTCGGCGTGACCCGACGCCAGGCATCGCGCAACAGCCGATCCACCCAGGCGTCGTCCATTTTCGCGATGCGCACATGCGTCCAACCATGCTTGCCCCAACTCGGGTCGGGTATGAACAGGTCACCGGCCGACATGCGCAACACATCGAGTTCATCGAGAGAGAACTTGAAGATCGCCTCATCACCGCCACGCGAGAATTGCGCAAAAATCTTGCTGCGTACCCGAAACGACGGCGTGCCGAAATGATCGCGCTCCTCAACTTGTGGGAGCTGCAAGGCCAATTCGCGAAAGCGCTCCAGCGTCACCATGCTTCCCGTCCCGCATTCACTTGCCGCGTTTGACTTCGCCAAGCAGCGGCAACTGCAACCCATCGAGTTCCGGCAGATCACGTTCTAATTTCTCGATCTCCTCGCGAAACGCCTGCACATCTTCGAACTTGCGATAGACCGAAGCGAAGCGCACGTAAGCGACCTGATCGAGCTTCTTCAGCTCACGCATCACCAGCTCACCCAACTGACGCGACGGCACTTCGCGATCACCACTCTTGCGCAGGTCGTTGACGATCGCGCGCACCGAGCTGTCCACGTCATGACTGGGCACCGGCCGCTTCTGCAATGCTCGCTCGAAGCTCACCCGCAGCTTGCGTTCGTCGAACACCTCGCGCCGCTCACCACTCTTCACAATGGTTGGCAGTTTCAGTTCAGCCGTCTCGTACGTGTTGAAGCGCTCGCCGCACTGCGGGCACTCGCGCCGGCGGCGCACACTCGAACCGTCCTCGGTCAGGCGCGAATCGATCACGCGAGTGTCTTCGTGCTGGCAGAAAGGGCAGTGCATCTCAGAGGCTATATGGCAGGCAGGCTTTCGGTCGATAGTCCATATCGACGGTGCCGTCAGTACAGGACCAGTCACTGATGATCACGCTACCGCTCGGCTTCAATATCAGGGTTTTCCCTGCAAGACGGTCCTGGTCCGGATCAAACGTGAGGATGAGCTGCCCATCAGAAAAATCAGTGTTGAAAGCCGCCCCGTGTGCCGTCACATGGGGCTCCAGATGCACGTCGTAGATGCTTTCCGGCCATTCGTGGTTCGCTTCCTTGTAATCCAAGGCGGCCTGTTCGACCGATTTCGCCTCCGCCAGCGCCGCCACGATGTGCTGTCTGGCCTGACTGGTGACGGCCAGCCGGTGCGCGAAATAGATGAAGATCGCGCCCGTTAACACGGCCATGATCAATATTTCGCTTTGGGCACGCCCGAAAACTTTCCGTCGACTGTGCATGGCTCAGCCGTAAACCGGAAACTTGCAGCACTGCGCTGTCACCGCATCGCGCACGCGGGCGATGACTGCTTCGTCGTCCGGCGTATCCAGCACGTCGCAGATCCAGTTCGTCAATTCGATGCAGTCGACTTCGAGATAACCACGCGTGGTGACTGCGGGGGTGCCGATGCGCAGGCCCGAAGTAACGAACGGCTTGCGTGGGTCGTTCGGGACCGCGTTCTTGTTGACCGTGATGTGTGCCTTACCGAGCGCCGCTTCCGCGTCCTTGCCGGTGATTTCCTTGCCGATCATGTCGACCAGCATCAGGTGGTTCTCGGTGCCGCCGGAAACGATCTTGTAGCCGCGGGCGATGAAAGTCTTCGCCATTGCCTTGGCGTTCTTCACCACCTGGGCCTGATAGATCGTGAAGCCGGGCTCCAGTGCTTCCTTGAACGCCACCGCCTTGGCGGCGATCACATGCATCAGCGGCCCGCCCTGGATGCCGGGGAACACGATCGACTGCAGCTTCTTCTCGATCTCCTCACCGGCTCCCTTTGCCACGATGAGTCCGCCGCGCGGACCGCGCAGGGTCTTGTGGGTGGTCGAGGTGACTACGTGCGCATGCGGCAACGGACTTGGGTACACGCCTGCGGCTACCAGACCAGCCACATGGGCCATGTCGACGAAGAAAATCGCGCCAACCGAATCGGCGATCTGGCGCATGCGCGCCCAGTCGACCACCTGCGAGTACGCGCTGAAGCCGCCGACCAGCATCTTTGGCTGGTGTTCGGTGGCCAACCGCTGCACTTCGTCGTAGTCGATCAAGCCCTGCTCGTTCACGCCGTACTGCACCGCGTGGAACAGCTTTCCGGACACATTGACCTTGGCGCCATGGGTCAGATGGCCACCATGGGCCAGGCTCATGCCCAGGATGGTGTCACCCGGCTGCAGCAGCGCCAGGTACACCGCCTGGTTGGCTTGCGAGCCCGAATGCGGCTGCACGTTGGCGTAATCGCAGTCGAACAGCTGCTTCAGGCGCTCGATAGCCAGCTTCTCGGCCACGTCCACGTATTCGCAGCCGCCGTAATAGCGCTTGCCGGGATAACCCTCGGCATACTTGTTGGTGAGCTTGGAACCCTGCGCTTCCATCACCCGCGGGCTGGCGTAGTTCTCCGAGGCGATCAGCTCGACGTGATCTTCCTGGCGCTGGCCCTCATCCGCGATGGCCTTGGCCAGTTCGTCGTCATAACCGGCGATCGTGCAGTTCTTCGGAAACATTCTGGCCTCGGCATATAGGGAGCGGGTTTAGCCGGAAAGTGTAGCGCTGCCGCACCTTTGCGGCCAGCCGGCGCGCGGGCTGGAGTCAGAGAGCGTTTTCGTCAGGACGAAAAGTCCCTCTGACTCCTCCTACCTCAACCGGCTATAATAAGCGGTTTGACGAATTCCCTTTCCGCGCCCGCCTTGCCGGCGGCGCGGCGCACGTTGTCGGAGGTTGCATGAGCTCGCAGTACATCTACACCATGAACGGTGTCAGCAAAATGGTCCCGCCGAAGCGGCAGATCATCAAGGACATTTCGCTCAGCTTTTTCCCCGGCGCCAAGATCGGCCTGCTCGGTGTCAACGGCGCGGGCAAATCCACCGTATTGAGGATCATGGCCGGCGTCGATACCGATTTCCAGGGCGAGGCGCGCGCGCAGCCGGGTACGAAGATCGGCTACCTCGCGCAAGAGCCGGACCTGAACCCGGAGAAGACCGTACGCGAAGTGGTCGAGGAAGGCGTCTCGGAAATCCTCGATGCGCAGAAGCGGCTGGAAGAGGTCTACGCCGCCTACGCCGAAGAAGATGCGAATTTCGACAAACTGGCCAAGGAACAGGAGAAGTTGGAAAACCTGCTGGCCGCGAACGACGCCCATGCGCTGGAGCGCCAGCTGGAAGTGGCCGCTGATGCACTGCGCCTGCCGCCGTGGGACGCGGCCATCGGACCGCTGTCCGGCGGCGAGAAGCGCCGCGTGGCGCTTTGCCGATTGCTTTTGTCCAAGCCGGACATGCTGCTGCTGGACGAGCCGACCAACCATCTGGACGCCGAATCGGTGGATTGGCTGGAGAAGTTCCTGCACGACTATCCCGGCACCGTCGTGGCAGTCACCCATGACCGTTATTTTCTCGACAACGCCGCCGAGTGGATTCTCGAACTGGACCGCGGCCGCGGCATTCCGTGGAAGGGTAATTACACCGACTGGCTGGAGCAGAAGGACGCCCGCCTGAAGCAGGAAAGCAGCTCGGAAAAATCGCGCCAGAAGGCAATCGCCAAGGAGCTGGAGTGGGTGCGTTCAGCCGCCAAGGGCCGCCAGTCCAAGGGCAAGGCTCGCCTCGCTCGCTTCGAGGAGCTGAACTCTGTCGAGTACCAGCGCCGCAACGAGACCAACGAAATCTTCATCCCGCCCGGCGAGCGTCTGGGCCAGGAAGTGATCGAATTCAAGAACGTCACCAAGTCGTTCGGCGACCGCATGCTGATCGAAGACCTGTCGTTCAAGGTCCCACCGGGCGCGATCATCGGCGTGATCGGCCCGAACGGCGCCGGCAAGTCGACCATGATGAAGATGATCATGGGCAAGGAAACGCCGGACTCGGGCGAGGTGAAGCTCGGCCACACCACCAAGCTGGCCTACGTTGACCAGTCGCGCGACGCACTCGATCCGAAGAACAACGTGTGGCAGGAAATCTCCGGCGGCTCGGACATCCTCACCATCGGCAACTTCGAGATCCAGTCGCGCGCCTATATCGGCCGCTTCAACTTCAAGGGCACCGACCAACAGAAGATCGTCGGCAGCTTGTCCGGTGGTGAACGCGGCCGTTTGCACATGGCCAAGACCCTGCTGCAGGGCGGCAACGTGCTGCTGCTCGATGAGCCGTCCAACGATCTGGACGTGGAAACCCTGCGCGCGCTCGAAGACGCGCTGCTCGAATTCCCTGGCTCGGCCATCGTGATCTCGCATGACCGCTGGTTCCTCGACCGCATCGCCACCCACATCATCGCGTTCGAAGGTGACTCCCACGTCGAGTTCTTCCCCGGCAACTACAACGAGTACGAAGCCGACAAGAAGCGCCGTCTCGGTGACGAGGGCGCCAGGCCACGGCGGGTGAAGTACAAGAAGCTGGCCTGAAGTAATTCCCCTTTCCCTTCGGCGACCGTAGGGAGAGGGGTTTCATTGAGGCAGTTCGGAGACTTTCGATGCACTTCATGCACTCCCTGCAACAAGCCTGGAAAGACCACGACTCTCTCGTCTGCGTCGGCCTTGATCCGGAGCCGGCAAAGTTTCCGGCGCATCTGCGTGACGCGCCAGACGCCGTGTTCGATTTCTGCCGAGCCATCGTCGATGCCACCGCAGATCTGGTCTGCGCGTTCAAGCCGCAGATCGCGCACTTCGCCGCACTACGCGCGGAAGATACGCTGGAACGGCTGATCGCGCACATCCACGCCCGGCATCCCGGCGTACCGGTGATCCTCGACGCCAAGCGCGGCGACATCGGCAGCACCGCGAAGCATTACGCCAGCGAGGCGTTCGATCGTTATCGTGCCGATGCAGTCACCCTTAACCCCTACCTCGGTCGCGATTCGATCCAACCCTTCCTGGATCACGCCGACAAGGGCGTGATCCTGCTTTGTCGCACATCCAACCCCGGCGGCGCCGATTTCCAGGCGCTGGATTGCAGCGGGCAACCGCTCTACGTGCGCGTGGCCGAAACCATAGCGCGCGACTGGAACGCCAACAACAATTGCGCCTTGGTCACCGGGGCCACCTGGCCGGAAGAGCTGGGCAAGGTGCGCGCGGTGGTGGGCGACATGCCGCTGCTGGTGCCGGGCATCGGTGCCCAAGGCGGAGATGTGCGAGCGGTGTTGCAACACGGTCGCACGGCCGACGGCAGCGGATTGATGATCAGCTCGTCGAGGGCAATTCTCTACGCCGGAAAGGACGAGAACTTTGCGCTGGCCGCACGCACCGCCGCCAGCGAACTACGCGATACCATCAACCGTTATCGGCACGATTGATGCGATGCTGCGCCGGCGCGTCGCCGGCGCATGCTCAGGCTTCGGCGGACTTCGCCGCCTGCAGGGTCTTCGCCTTCAGATCCAGCGCGTCGGCAGCATCCAGCAGTGCGCGCGCAAAACTGCGCACTTCGGCCGGACGCAGGGCGTACCAATTGCCGGTCTTGCTGATAGCGGGCACGGCGCGCCCGGTGCGCGTCATGCAATGTGGCCGGAAAATAACCATCCCGGTCAGTGACTCCGAACTGATATCGGCAGACACAATTTGCATGTGCGTTTCGTCTTCTTTCTTCACTGCACATCTCCTGGGCGAGGATTCGCCCCATGCCAGCTTACGCCCTCTCGGGTTTACGAGTTGTTGCAACGATGCTGATGCGCAGCTGATCCGCCGGTAGCGGGTCAGCTGCGGAGCTACCACGCGTCGTGCAATCGTTCGACAGTTCCACACGTACGACGTCTTGCTCTGGTGCCCGGCGATAATCCGCATGGGTCCTCATGCACTTCACCACACGAGGAATTGTCACCCATGGCTGAACCCATCAACGACCGCGCCGAAGGCTGAAGCCGAATGCGGTAATCTTACCGATGCACGGCGAGCGGCTGCGCATCGGTATCAATCGGCCACGACCTCTGCCGCCCTCCGAATCTCGCCAACCTTTGGAGCGCGCAACAGGCGCACGCGCAGCCATCGCTCGCAGGGTACCGACAACCAGCGCTCCACCGCCGCCCCGAGCAGCCAGCACAACGGCAACGCCAGCAGGTACCAGAGGAAGCTCCAGCGTGGATCACCGCCGGCCATGCGGAAAAGCCGCACCACCGCATACACGACGAACATATGACTGAGGTAGATCTCGTAGCTGAGCCGCCCCCACGAACGAAGCCAACCCAGGCCACGCCATGGCTGCCATGCACCGCGACGCTGGCGTTGCTCGCAGGCCAGCAGCAAGCACAGCGCCGACCCCGCCAGAAGTAGGATGTAACCGTCGCGAAGCAGGTGCCACACCGCCGCACCGTAGATGGTTGCCGCCGTCAGCCCCATGGCACCCAACCACCCGAGCAGAATAGTGGTGCGCGGCGATGGCACGCGCCAACGCGACGCAAGCATCGCTCCGAGCACGCCGAGGGCAATCGCCGACATACCAGGCAAATAGGCTTTCTCCTGCCAGATCTCGTTGCCGCGCAAGGCTGCGTGCGTCCATGGCATCGACAACGCGAGCACGGTCAGCAACGGTACCAGCACCCAGCGTCGACGCGTCGCCAGGCAAACCACTGGGAAACCGAGGTAGAACACTTCCTCGATCGAAAGCGACCACAGCACGTCCCAATTGCCTGGCAGATAGCCCGTGTGTCCTTCGTACCAGTTCAGATGCAGGCTGATTGCGGCCCAGATCGCACCGGGCAAGGACTGGCCCGGACGACTTATGGTGTAATCGGGCACTGCCAACAGATGCAGCACACTGAGCACGCCAATCAGCGCCAGCAGACACGGCACGATGCGGGCGAAGCGTCGCCCGTAGAACGCGCGCATGTCGATCCGCTCCAGACTGCCCCAGCGGCGCAGCGCATTGCCCGCGATCAGGAAGCCTGAGATCACGAAGAATACGAACACCGCCTCATAACCGTTGTAGTTCAGGCGGCTCAAAAACCATGCTGGCAGTACGTCGGCCAGCGCCGTCTGCTTCAGCGGAATGCGCAAGCCGAGGTGATTGAACACCACCAGCAGAACCGCCAGACCTCGCAGCAAATCGATGCCGGGATTGCGCGCGCCGCCGCCCGACTCAGATGCACCGATCACGAGTGACGTCGAGCATCGGTCACGAGAAACGCGATAGCAGCTGCCCGTAAGGACACGCAGTCGCGATGCACGAACGAATTCATTCCACGACCTCGACGCCCTTCCAGAACGCCACCCGTCCGGCGATCTGCGTTGCCGCATCTTTCGGCTGCGGGTAATACCAGGCGGCATTCACATTCGCCACGTCGCTGGCAACCACGTCGTAATAGTTGGCGGTACCCTTCCACGGGCAGACGCTGTGATGCTCGCTCTCACGAAAGTACTCGCGTCGAAGCGAGTCAGCAGGGAAATAATGGTTGCCTTCCATCACCACGATGTCGTCGCTCTCGGCAAGCACCGCGTCATTCCAGATTGCCCGCATCAGTCGCTTTCCTGCTGTTCGCCCGGAAACAGCACATCGGTGTAGCCAAATTGGCTGAAATCAGTGATTCGCGAAGGATACAGCCGCCCGATCAGGTGATCGCATTCATGCTGCACTACCCGCGCATGGAATCCCTCGGCGTTGCGCGATATGCGCTTGCCTTGCGGATCCACGCCCTCGTAGCGGATCAGCGAAAACCGGCTCACTGCCCCACGCAGGCCAGGAACCGACAGGCAGCCCTCCCAGCCTTCCTCCATGTCCTGCGAGAGCGGCGTGATCATCGGGTTGAGCAAAATCGTTTGCGGCACTTCCGGAGCGTCCGGATAACGCTCCGAGTGTTCGAAACCGAAGATCACCAATTGCAGGTCGACCCCTATCTGCGGCGCAGCCAGGCCCACGCCCTCGGCATCGTGCATGGTCTCGAACATGTCGAAGATCAGGGTGTCCAGATCGGCGCTGCCGAACATCGACGCGGGTACCTGCGGTGCAATGCGCAGCAGGCGCGGGTCGCCCATCTTCAGAATTTCACGAATCATGAGTACCTCGCCGTTGCCAGTCGTTCCGGTTGCATAGGCTGACTGCCAGCGCGTGAACGCGACATGTGCCGCTCTAGCTAGCTACCGCCAAACACCTTCTTCAGCAGGCCGGTGGTGCGTGCAGCGGGGTTGGTGCGGATGGATTGCTCCTGCGCGCCGATTTCGGCAAACAAGCCATCGAGTGTTTTCGCCGTCACATAATCATCCAGATCCAGCGGACTGGCGCCGTGATTCGACTTCCCGCCACCGAACTTGCCCAGCAAGCCACCCAATGCGGCGCTACTGCCGCTGGAAGTGAATGACTTGTACTTCTGGGTCACGCCCACGCTGTCGGTAGCTTGGGCGACGATCGGATGGATGCGTGCGGTCAACGCGTCGCCTGCCACCCGGCGAAAATAGTCGGTGGCCGCGTGCTCACCGCCGGTCAAAATCCCGCGTGCGTCATTCAACGTCATCTTGCGGATAGCGTCGCCGAAGATCTGCGCCACCTGTGGCACGGCTTTCTCCGCGGCGCGATTCATGCTCAGCTGGAACGCGTCAACCTTGGCACCCTGCCCCAGCTGGCGCGCCAGTTGGCCAGCCTGCTCCAGCTTGCCAGGCAGCGGAATACGTACCTTCGGGTTGTTCCAGAAGCCGCCGTCGCGACCGAGGCTGTTGATCGCGTTGGTCGTGCCCTTGGCCAGAGCCTCTTTGAGGCCGGCGGCGATATCGCTGGCTGGCAGGTTACTGCCCTGTTGCGAGGAGGCGTCATGCTGCGCCGAATGCTTAACCCTGTTCAGCAGATCCTTGAACTGGCCGGATCCGGTGGCTGCCGCCGGCAGCGCCGCGATGGCAGCAGCAAGACCGAAGGCGAGACAACCCATCCGAATTGCCATGACAATCTCCTTAGATGGTCCACAGGTGAGTCAGTGTACGCCCTTCCAGATCATGAGGCCGCGCCGGTCCCTTCGGTCAGCAGCGGTACGATCGGGCATTGTTTGTTGCAGCGGTCACGCAGCAGATCCTCACCAACAACTACGTCAACATGACGCTCGCCGCCCTGGTCAGTGACGCAAATCCTCGCTCGCGAACAGGAGCATCGCCCGCGAGCGGGCTCCTACGACGAGGCGCTCAGCGCACGTGCCTCGTACACGCCAGTGCCCGCGGAAGAGGAGAAGATCTTCGTAGTGGCCTCAGGGTTTGCGCGCGACGATGATCTCGCTGATCGGCATGAACTCGTCCAGTTGCTGCTTGAGCTGATGGCCTTGCGGCATGTCCAGCAACGCTTGCCAGGCGGCGGTCCAGTGATCGAGCACCGGGTGCGCGGGGTCATACAGCTCCACCTTGCACCCCCAGAACAGTGCCCACCACATCGACCAGAAAAATCCGTTCTGGGTGTGCTCCACCACCTCCAGGCCAGCCTCGGTTACCCATTGCGCAAACTCGGCACGGTCGATCACCCGCAAAGCGCCACCGGGTAGTGCGCGGTACTCCGGCGGCAACACCTTTTCCTGCAGTCCCTCCTGCAGCGCGCCAGGCACGCTAAGCAGATAGATGGCGCCGGAAGCACCGATCCGCCACAGCTCGGCCAATATTTGTTGTGGATCATCCACGTGCTGCAACACCTCCGTGCAGATCACCCGCGTGGCCATACCGTCGTCCAGCGGCAACGGATTCGCGTCACTGACCAGAGCGGTGTGCTTGCCGCTGCCTTCGATGCTCAGGCTGGCGCGCAGTTGACGAATCAGCTGCGGCTCCCGATCAACGGCATGGACCTGCGCCCCGTGACGCGCGCAGAACAAGCTGTTGACGCCGGAGCCGCATCCGACATCCACCACTACGTCGTCGGGACCTATCGGCATGCCGCGAAACAACTCGCCCGTGTCCTCGCGATACCAACCGCCGAGCTTCGCGTCACACAGGCCGACCGCAGACGGACCATGGGGCTCGTCATCGGCGTGCGGCACCGGTTCGCCTGAGGTAGGTGCAACGGTGGAGGAATACTTGGTGGAATCGGACATGGTCGGCCTCTGAAACAAGAGAACGGTGGCTAGGAGCCTGTCGGGCTTTGGTGGTCGAGTCGAGAATTCGGCTGGGTGCGGACAGATTTTCGCCGGTTCTCAGGTCCATAGTGGTTCTATGGACCAAGAATCGGCGGAAATATGGACCACTCAGGTGGATTCGCAGGCCGGCCAACCAAAGTCCGACAGACTCCCAGGGCACCAGCACGCGTGATGGACACCATTCAAACATACGCCAGCAAAGCCTGAGCCGGGATGCGCCTTTTTCTCTTTCTCGTTCGACGCAAGCGTAAAATT
>CAJDWH010000003.1_pt1 | contig 47796 bp, 39 predicted proteins | sample 7391531 | NCBI WGS metagenome assembly CAJDWH01 (sample SAMEA7055715, study PRJEB34461) | soil metagenome | biome: terrestrial ecosystem; feature: Peninsula; material: soil | place: Antarctica | collected 2016
GGCCAATATTCGTGGCGGCGGCGAGTACGGCCCGCGTTGGCACAATGCAGCGCTGAAGGCGAATCGTCCGCGCGCGTACGAGGATTTCGCCGCAGTGGCGGAGGACCTGATCAAGCGCGACGTCACTTCGGCGAAGCATCTGGGCGCCGAAGGCGGCAGCAACGGCGGCCTGCTGATGGGCAACATGTTGACGACCTATCCGCAATTGTTCGGCGCGATCGCTTGCGAAGTGCCGCTGCTGGACATGAAGCGTTATTCGCACCTTTCCGCGGGCGCCTCGTGGATGGCCGAGTACGGCAATCCGGACACCTCGGACTGGAACTTCATCAAGACCTTCTCGCCCTACCAGAACGTGCAGAAGGACGGCCATTACCCGCCAGTGCTGTTTTACACCGCCACCAGCGATGATCGCGTCGGTCCGGTGCAGGCGCGCAAGATGGCGGCAAAGATGCAGGCGCAGGGGCATCCGAACGTGTGGTTCTATGAGAACCTGGAAGGTGGCCACGGCGCCGGTGCGGACAACAAGCAGTCCGCGCACATGCACGCGATGGCCTACGACTTTCTGTGGGATGAGCTGAAATAAACCGGAGCGCTGCACGTCGGTTCCGCGCCGACGTGCGGCGGCAATACTCACTGAAGTATGCTTCGGCGCTACTCGAACTTTTCTGCCGCCATGCCTGTACGAACCACCATCAGTCCTGAACTACGCGAATGGGTCCTCGCTACCACGCGCGCCGGTCACAGCGTGCCCGACATGCTGCGGTTGATGAAGGAGAACGGCTATAACCCGCGCCAGAGCCGCAGCATCGTCGCCGAAGTACTGAAGCTGCCGCTGGCCACGCTGACTGCCAGCACGACCAAATCTGTGCCTGAGGGGCTGCGCACGAAACACCCCGAGGCGCCATCGGTCGACGTTGACGGACATACCATCGGCGTGTCGCTCTGCGTGGATCAGCCGCCGCTGCGCGTGCTGGAAGGGATTCTCGGCGAAACGGAGTGCGCGGAGCTGATCGAACTCGCGCGCCCGCGGCTGCAACGCGCGCTCACCGTCGACGACGACGGCAAGCACCAGGTGGACCAGCGTCGCACCAGCGAAGGGATGTTCTTCTCGATTGGAGAATTACCGTTGATCCGCCGGATCGAACAGCGCTTGGCCGGGCTGCTCGATCTGCCCGCCAGCCACGGCGAGGGGCTGCAGATTCTGCACTATCAGCCGGGCCAGGAGTACGCGCCGCACTTCGACTGGTTCGATCCCGAACTGCCCGGCTTTGAACGCATTACCCGGGCCGGTGGCCAGCGCATCGCCAGCGTCGTGATGTATCTGAACACGCCCGAACAAGGCGGCGGCACGGCATTCCCCGAACTCGGCCTGACAGTGACGGCGCGCCGCGGCTCCGCCGTGTATTTTGCTTACGAAGGCGGTGACCCAAGTTCACTGCATGCCGGCCTGCCGGTCATTCGCGGCGAGAAGTGGATTGCCACCAAATGGCTGCGCGAACGATCTTACCAAGGTTCAACGCAGGCCTGAGCGTGCTCCGCCGGCTCGTGGTTGCTGCGATGCAGCAGCGTTTGGCGTATCCTAGGTCAGTATGTTTTCCCCCTATATTCAAGGATTCCCATGGGTCTGCATCTGGTCTCTGCTGGTCGCGACGTTCCAAACGAAATCAACGTCATCATCGAAATTCCCAAGGACGCCGAGCCGGTCAAGTACGAGGTAGAGAAAGAGAGCGGCGCGATCTTCGTCGATCGCATTTTGTCCACGCCAATGCGCTACCCGTGCAACTACGGCTATGTGCCGGGCACGCTGGGCGGCGATGGCGACCCGCTGGACGTGGCAGTGATCCTGCCGCTTTCACTGATCCCCGGTTCGGTGATTCGCTGTCACCCGGTGGGCATGCTGCAGATGAGCGACGAGGCCGGCAGCGACGAAAAGCTGATCGCGATTCCCTCGCCCAAGGTGTTCCCGGGCTATGCGCACATCAACGACATGAATGGCGTTTCGGCGCATTGGCTTCAGCGCATCGGCCATTTCTTCGAACACTACAAGGACTTGGAAGAAGGCAAGTGGGTCAAAATCGACGGCTGGGCTGGCGCCGACGAGGCCAAGGCCGAGATCCTGGCGGGCATCAAGCGTTATCAGGCCACCAAGGCCTGAAAATCTCAACGGAAGACGGCGCATCACTTCGCGGTGATGCGCCGTCTTCCGTGTGTTACTTGGCCTGAGTAATCAACCGCGTTTGAGCAACTCGCGCAGGTCGATCAGCGCGGCGTTGGCGCGCGACACGTAATTGGCCATCACCAATGAGTGGTTGGCGAAGAAGCCGAACGGTGATCCGTTCAGTACCATCGGGCTGTGCAAGGGACGCTGGGCTTCTTCCAACTCGCGGATCACCTGCTCCAGGCTCACGTCGGCATGCTTGCTGCGCAGGATCGGCCCGAAATCGCGCTGGATCGCCTTGAGTTGTTCCAGCAAGGTCCAGGTGTAGCCGCGCGCCTCGTAGAAGTTGTCGTCGATCTTCGTCCACGGCGTCTTTACCAAGCGGCTACCACCCGGCGCGTCCGCCGTACCCACGCTGGCCGGATCGGAGGCATCCACGTCTCCAACACGAATCTGACCTACGCTGGCCGACAAGCGCTGCGACAACGAACCCAATCGTGATGAAACCAGTTGCAGGTAATCGGCGAGATTGTCGGCACGTGCGTAGAAATGTGCGTTGCTGTCCTCGGCGTCGCCGAGGCGGTTCAGATAGCCGTTCAGATGCTTGATCGCCTTGCGGTACTGGCTCTCCGAACGAGGCAACAGCCAGCGATCATTCGGGCTGTTGAGCAGCGGATCGGCATCGGCCAGATCCTTGTCCTCGGTCGATTGCGCCTGCGAGCGGCTGAAATCGTTGCGCAACGCGCGCACCAAGTCGCGCGATGCGGTCAGAGAACCGAATTCCCAGTTGGGCACGTTGTCCATAAACACGCCCGGCGGCAGCTTGTCATTGCTGAGATAGCCACCGCGCTTGTCCAGCAGTGTCCGCACCGAGGCGATCAGAGTGACCGTGGTGGTCGCGCCGGTGCTTAGCGGGAGCTTCATTTCCTGCATCTGCGACTGCGTCACCGTCAACGGATCGAACAACGCCGGCTCGGCGTCCCACCACCACATCAAGCCGACGATCAGCAGCACCAACAACGCGACCAAAGCGAGGATCGCGCGGCGGATGCCTCGGTGTGACTGGTCTATCGTGGCCGGGGGTGTCATCGGGTGATTCCTGCAAGCGGGCGAAGGGGTGCGCTCAGCTTACAACCCTGACGGTCTTGACCGCCGGGTTGCGCCAGCGAGGTCAGCCACATGGCACCGCGCATGACGCAAGCAGCATGCGCGGCAATCGATCAGCCGCGCTTGCGGGCATCCGCCTTGGAGGTGGGTCTGGGTTTGGCTGGCTCGCCCTTCTTGCCGAGCTGCTCCAGCAAGGTATTCATGTCCTCGGCGTGCTCTTCCTCCATCGCGAGGATGCCTTCCAGCATGCGCCGGGTGGTCGGATCGTCGGTGCCGACGTAGGTGATCATCTCGCGGTAGCTGTCGATCGCGATGCGCTCGGCCACGAGATCCTCCTTGATCATGTCGACGATATCCTCGCCCTCGACGTAATCGGCATGACTACGGCTGAGCATGCCTTCCGGCGACAGGTTCGGCTTGCCCTCGAGCTGGGTGATTCGCTCGGCGAGCAAATCGGCATGACCTTGTTCTTCGTTGGCATGTTGGAGAAACTCGGCCTTGATCGACTGCGAATTGATGCCCGAGGCCATGTAGTAGTGGTACTTGTAGCGCAGCACGCAGACCAGCTCGGTAGCCAGCGCCTGGTTGAGCAACTTGACCACGGTCTCGCGGTCGGCGCTGTAGCCTGCGGTCATCGCACCCTTGTCGATGTCCTTGCGCGCACGCTTGCGGATGTTCTCGATGTCGCTGATGAACGGCTTGGTCTTGGCCATGGTTTGCTCCTGCGAGAGTGTGTAACGGCACCGCCGGATCATCGCCGCTCGATGCCGCTGTACTTCCGAAAGCTTACCGACGCGGGTGAAAAGGCCGGGTGAAGATAACCGTGATCGACCGATTGACCATGCGACGGTCCGGTCAACGGTCAGGCCGCAGCGAAACGCCTCGCTCGCTCAATCGTGGCTTGCATGCCGCCCAACAACGGTTCGATCAGGTCGGCGTGCCGCTTCCACTTGTCGTCCGACGGCGCTGAAACCGTGAAACGCGACAACGGCAGCTCACCGTCGATGGGTCGATCCCATCCAAATCCGAGTGTTTCGGCCAAACGCGCCACTTCGGCTCCCGGATTTGCCAGCAACGCGTCGTAGCGCACCACATGACAGCGATCGGCGGCAATCGCAGCGAAGTCGTCGAGCAATATGCGGGTCGTCGTTTCCCATTGCGTGGCCACGATCTCGGGCAGCGAGTGACCGATCAACTCGCGCCACCCCGGTATCAGCAGCAGCGACCATGGCAGACCGCTCCAGCCCGGCAATTGTGGATAGGTGCGAAAGCGGCCCGATTGCCACGCCTCAAGCATGCTGCTCAGCGTCTGCCGCGGATCACGATGCAGGAAGACAAAATGTGCCTCCGGAAAAATCTTCGCCAGGAACGGCACGCGCAAGGCGTTTTTGGGCGTCTTTTCCAGCAGACGCACTGGCTGTCCGGTCGCCGGACACCCATCGCGGTCTCGCAGTTCGGCGAAGAAACGTCGACGCAGTTCCTCCGCCAGTGCCGGCGTCACGATCGCCTCGTCGAGTCGATTGGAATCAAATTGTCGATACCCCGGATGCAGCTCCTGCAGGCCCTCGATCAGCGCATGACTCTCATGACCGATGGTGCACAGGCCGGGGGCGTTCGCCAACGTCTCGAAAAGCAGGGTCGACCCGGCGCGCGGCGGCGAAATGATGAATACGGGACGATCGAAGAGGGGGTCACGCTGTGCCTCGACGCCTGGCCCGGCCACCAGCGCACGCGCTGGCGCCGGTGGGCGCGGTTCGTACGCACCTACCGCCGCTCCGTGATCGGCCAACGCGACACGAAGGATCATCCCTCTCAGCGTGTTCATGAACATCGCGCCGTTGACCAACTCCAGCGATACCGCGAATCGCTCCATGTACGTCTCGAACGCATCCAATGCGTGGCGATAGGCTGGGAAGCCCGCACGATCCACCCCATGCTCGGCCCACAACGCGTGCCAGATGACCAGAAAGTGGCCCGCTGCCTGTTGAGCCGCGGCGAGTTGCGGATGCGCACATACGTGGCCAAGCAGGAAACCGAGGTGTTCGCGCAACTCCCAGGGTGTCATCACCACGGGCACATTGATTGATTCGTAGCGCAACACCGAATTGGCATCAGTTGTTGGCGCCACCGGTTCCGCCTGCCATCCCGCGAATTCCCCGTGACCCGGTGCGCGGCCGCGCCTGACCAGATCCGCGAATTGATCGCTGCCGATCGTGTCCGCGACCAGGTGGATCCGCTCGTCGTCCGCCGCGTTGAGCACCTGATGGGTGCGCCAGGTGTCGAAGATCCAGCATTCGCCCGCAGCCATGTTGACTTCAGCGTCACCGCAAAGGAAACGCACGGTCGGCCGAGTCGCGATCGGCACGTGCACGCGCACTCGTTCACGCCAGTAATAGTTGATGTCGGCATGCGGGGTGACCTCGGCATGACCGCTGAGCTTCATTAATCGGGTACGGCCCCATACGGCACCGATGCGACCGAGTACCTGCATCAGATAAGGACACTTTGCCAGCGATAGCGTGGGGCGCATCGGCCCGGCGATCGCATCGCTATGCGGATCGCCGCCTACCGAAATTAGCGGCAACGCGAAATTTCCGGGAAATTTCTGCGGGTGCTCGAGCCAGTGGTCGGCGTCGAGCGCGCTCACTTCGCTCATCAAGCGCGCGGCATCAAACTGCAGCGGTAACTGCACGAACGGGACGGGTAGCTTCATTCAGAAAACCTTCGATCCTTGTGGTGGGCGGCGCTGCCCACACCTAAACCATCGCCGAGAATTCTCTCACACGCCCGGCATTGACCCCGGGAGGCGACCCAAACGGAATTCCGCGACGATATCTCCGATGACAGGCCGCCTCCCGCCCCGCAGAAACGTGCACGGAGGATTTGTTGAAGGTGCCTTCAGCGTCCGGTGAAACGTTCCGCGCGACCGCGTGTGGCCTGCAAATCGGGCAAGACTTCCTCGATCAGATTGGCATGACGGCGCCACTTGTCTGCAGCAGGCTCGGAGACGGTATAGCGCGACAGCGGCAGCGCCTTGTCCAGCGCCCGGTCCCACGGCAGGTCCAAGCTTTCGCACAACCGCGCCACCTCGCTGGCAGGATCGGCCAGAAATGCGTCGTAATGCACGACCTGGACACGTTCGGCAGGCAAGGCACTCAAGTCGTCCAGCAGGGTTTGCATGGTGATATTCCATTGCGCCGCCACGACCTGCTGCAGTGAGTGCCCCTTCAGGTCGCGCCAGCCCGGTACCAGCAGCATCGACCAGGGCAAGCCTTCCCAGCCGGGGAGATTCGCATAAGTGCGGAAGCGGCCCGATTGCCAGGCCTCGATCATGCTGCTGAGCGTGTCCCGTGGATCGCGATACAGGTAGACGAATCGCGCCTGCGGGAACACCTCGGCCAGGAACGGTACCCGGAGGGAATTCTTCGGGGTCTTTTCGAGCACGCGCACCGGCGCGCCCGTCGGCGCGGCGCCATCACGATCACGCAGCTCGGCCCACATGCGCTGGCGCAATTCCTGCGCTACGGCTGGCGTGGCTGCACTTGCCGTCAGTCGGTTGGATTCGTAGCCCAACTGGCCGGGATTCAACGCCGCCATGCCTTCGATGAGCGCATGGCTTTCCTGACCGATCGTATACAGCCCGCCGGCTTGCGCCAACGTCTCAAACAACAGGGTCGAACCTGATCGAGGCGAGGAGACGATGAACACGGGACGATCGAATACCGGATCATGTTCGCTCGACGCCGGAGAGCCGAGCGGGGGCGGTCGCGTCTCGCGGGCACCGGAATCCTGGTTACGGTCTGCCAGCGCCACATCAATCACGCCCGCGCGCAAACCCGTCATGAACTGCGCTCCGCAGGCCAGTTGCAAGGGCGCGGCGACGTGTTCCATCTGTTGCATGAATTCGTCCAGCGCCCTGCGATAGGCCGGCCAGCCGCTCCGGTCAGCGCCGAATTGCGCCCACAGCGCCCGCCAGACGAAGGTAAAGCGTGTCACCGCGCCTCGCACAGCGGCCATCTGGGGATGTGGCCGCGCATCGGTGAGCAGGAACATAAGATGTTCCCGTATCTCCCATGGCGTCATCACCTGCGGCACGTTGACCGATTCGTACATCAACCCGGGATTGTGGTTCGGCACCGGCATCACCGGTTCGGCGCGCCAGCCCTGCACTTCACCTTGCCCGGGCCCCGTGCCGGCCCCGACCAGTCGCCAGAACGGTTCGCTGCCCACGGTGTCTGCGACCAGATTAATCCGCTCGTCGTCGTCGCCATTGACGACGCGATGACTGAGCCACGTGTTGAATATCCAGCACTCGCCCGCCGCCATGTTCACTTCACTGTTGCCGCAGAAGAAACGCACGTTGGGCTTGGTACGAATCGGGACATGCACGCGCACGCGCTCGCGCCAGTAATAGCTGAGATCGGTATGCGGGGTGACTTCGGCGTGGCCGCTGAGCTTCATCAGGCGGGTGCGCCCTCACACCGCACCGATGCGATGGAGCACCTGCATCAGATATGGGCACTGAGCGAGCGAGGGGGTCGGCAGCATCGGTCCGGAAATCGCATCGCTGACGGCATCGCCGTTGACAGAAATCAACGGTAGCGCGAAGTTGCCGGGAAATTTTTGGGGCTGCTCGATCCATTTGTCCGCGCCGAGCGCATCAATCTCGGCCATCAACCGGGTAGCGTCGAACTGCAGGGGCAGTTGCACGAATGGTACGTGAAGCTTCATCGGGCAGCCTTCGATCCAGAAGATGAATGCTTGAAATCTCGCCACACGGTCTCGCACACCGCGCGCCCTGCCTCAGCCATCAGCTCTTGCAACGCCGCGCACGACCGAAGACATCGCTGACGGAACCGGCGAAGTCACACCGAACAAGGGTCAACGGAAAAATCAGTCGATATCGACAGGGATCAGTGTGCGCGGGGCAGAAACGCGCGCAGGAAGGTGGCCACGCCGGCCCGCGCCGTCGCCTCGATTTCCTGGAGATAGCTTTCGGGGCAGTCCGTGCATCCGAACATCTGGCGCATCATCAGGTTGCCCTTGATCAGGGCAAGAAACTGAGTGCTCGCACGCGGCACGTCCTCGATCTCCAGTTGACCTGCGTCCACCGCCTGTTGAAGCAGGCTCTCCATCAGCCCGTGCGTACGCGTCGCACCTTCTTCCCAGATCAGCTTGCCATAGCGCGGGTTGCCTTGGCGACAGTCGCTGAGGATGGCGCGCACGGTGCCCACGGTTTCCGCGTTACAGTCCAGATGGGCATGCGTCAGCGCCACCCGCAGCAAGGTCTCGCGGAGATCTGCATCCGGGTCGAAACGATAGGTTTCTTCCGGCAACAGGTCCTGAATACGCGATCGGATCACTTCGCGAAACAGGTTATCCTTGTCGCCGAAATGGCTGTACACAGTGAGCTTGGACACGCAGGCGTCGGCCGCGATTGCGTCCATGCTGGTGCCAGCAAACGCGTTGCTGATGAACAAGGCCTTGGCCGACGCCAGAATCGCCGCCCGCTTTTCCATGTCCTTCGGACGACCGGGTCCCTGGGCTCTGACTGGCGCGCTGGTACTCATGCCTCCACCTTCACAAACGATAAATCGAGCTTTATTATACGTCTCGGTTCATTTATTTGCCATTCGACTGCGCTTCGGCTATGTCAGTGTCGGCGCATGCTCACGGCACGGATGACTTGCGTCAACAGCAGGCGGTGACTTCCGGCACTTCGTGTACTGCAGCGCAACCGGCAAGCTAGGCCTCAGGCGTGCATGTCATTGCGTGCATGTGATTGTAGGACCGGTTGGCAACGCTTATTCTTTTGAGTCTTTTTGATCAGCACAGGGCACGGGCAAATGGCGATGAATTTCGAACAGGCGCGAGCGAACATGGTGGAAAACCAGGTGCGCCCGTGGGAAGTGCTCGATGGCCGGGTGCTCGACGTGATCAGTCGCGTGCGCCGCGAAGACTTCGTGACAACCGAACATCGGCAACTGGCGTTCGCCGACCTTTGCCTGCCGCTGGGTCACGGCGAGGTGATGATGAAGCCGGTGGTCGAAGGCCGCGTGCTGCAGGCGCTGGCGTTGCAACCTACCGACCGAGTGCTTGAAATCGGTACCGGTTCGGGTTATCTCAGCGCCTGTCTGGCCACGTTGTCGGCACACGTGACCAGTGTCGATATCCATGCCGACTTCACCGCAACCGCCGCCGAACGCCTGCGCCACGCAGGTATCGACAATGTCAGCCTGATCACCGCGGAGGCGGTCAAGGCCTGGCAACCTGATGGACAGTTCGACGCTTTGGTCGCGACCGGTGCGGTCGCGGAAATTCCGTCGCACTGGCTCGCCTGGCTCAAGCCTGGTGGTCGTGCGCTGGTTGTGCGTGGCCAGTCGCCTGCACAGCGCGCCACGCTGTTGACCCAGGAGGCTGTCGGCGGGTTTCGCGAGGAAGGCCTGTTCGAGACTGACCTGCCCTACCTGATTCACGCCGAACCGGTGCCCCGGTTCGTATTCTAGATTTCCCCGACCGCCCCCGACCGATTGACACGAGGCATCCCATGCGTTTGAAGCTACTTACCCTGGCCCTGGCTCTGGCCGCCGTCTCCTTGCCCAGCCATGCTGAGGACTTGGTCGATGCCTATCGGGAAGCGCGCGCCAACGACCCGGTGCTGTCGCAAGCCGATGCCACTCGGCTGGCCACTGGCGAAGGCGTGCCGCAAGCCCGCGCGTTGTTGCTGCCGCAGGTCAATGCATCTTTCTCCCTGTCGCAGACACTTGTAAAGCAGAGCAGCTCCGGACAGGATGATCCTGAATTCTCAGCCACAGACTCCTACCTGTGCAGCGGCATCGCGGCTGGCGTGGGCAATTACAGTTGCATTGGGCTGCCGAACCAAGTGTCGGACACCGGGGACGTGCGCACGCGCAGCATCGGCGCAACGCTGAATCAGACGGTTTTCGACTTCAGCAAGTACGCGAATCTCAAAGCCGCACACTCCGCCGCGAATGCGCAGGATGCAACCTATCAGGCCGCGCTGCAGAACCTGCTGATACGCGTTACTGCGGCCTATTTCACAGTGCTGAACGACGAGGACCAGCTGACCTTTGCCAAGGCCAACGAAGACGCCTTCAAGCGCCAGTTCGATCAGGCCGACCAACAGTACAAAGTGGGCCTTGCGGCGATCACCAACGTGTATCAGGCCAAGGCTTTTTACGAGAGCGCCAGAACCGATACGATCACGGCGCAGAACACGCTCGACAACGATAAAGAGGCGCTCCGCGTGATCACCGGCAAGCCAATCGGTGATCTCAAGAAGTTGCGCGACGATCTGCCACTGCAGCCGCCAGCGCCCAACGATCCGGATGCCTGGGTCAAGACGGCGGAGCAGAACAACCCAACGCTGCTGGCGCAGAAAGAAAACGTGGAGACTGCCGAGCACAACATCACCTCGGCGCGCTCCGGTCACCTGCCCACGATCACGGCCAATGTGAGCTACGGGAAGGACACTAGTTGGTATCAGAACCCGGTCCACTTCGGTAACAACCGTCCCGCATCCACTGTCGTCGGTCTGACCCTGAACGTGCCGATCTTCTCCGGCGGACTCACCCAGTCGCGCGTACGCCAGTCGATCTATCAACGCGACGCGGCCACCGACGCGATGGAATTGCAACGCCGCCAGATCGTGCAAAGTACCTTGAATTTTTATCGTTCCGCGATCGCCGGCATTTCTCAGGTTCAATCGGGCAAGGCGTCGGTTGATTCCGGACAGAAGGCTCTGGAAGCCACGCGCGCGGGCTTCGAGGTTGGTACGCAAACCTTTACCGATGTGTTGCTCGCCATCCAGACTCTGACCCGGTCCGAGAGCGCCTATTCGCAGGCACGTCACCAGTTCATCCTCAACAAACTGTTGCTGGAGCAGGCTGCCGGCACGGCCGACTTCAAGGATCTCCAGGCGATCAACGCCTTGCTGCAGTAAGCCGCGGCGCGCCGGAATTGTTCCCGCGGGTTATTCCTGCAGCAGGCTGTCGATCAGCCGCATCACCAGCTGCACGGCACCGCGTTCGCGTTTGAAAACCTGTTGTGCCGCCTGACCCATACGTTCGCGTTTCGCGCTGTCGAGCAACAGCCGCAACGCGTTCAGACCGAGTTGGCCGGCGTCCGGAACGCGTTCGGCGCCACCTTGTTCGATCAGGATGCGGGTGATCTCTTCGAAGTTGAACGTATGTGGTCCGACCAGCACGGGTACCGACAATGCCGCCGGCTCCAGCACGTTGTGACCGCCGACCGGCACCAGGCTACCGCCCACGAACGCCACGTCAGTGGCGGCAAAGAACGGCATCAACTGACCCATCGCGTCGATCACGCAAACCTGGTGCATCGCCGAAGGCACGCCCTCGCCGCTGCGCGTGGCCGCCTTGAAACCGAGGCTGCGCACCGAGTGTTCGACCGCGCGAAAGCGTTCCGGATGGCGCGGCGCGAGCAGCAATAGCGCGTCGGGCAGTCGCTGAAGTACCTTCAGATGCGCCTCCAGCACCGGCAGTTCCTCGCCCTCATGCGTGCTGGCTGCCATCCACACCGGTCGTCGAGGTCCCCAATGCGCACGCATCGCCGCACCTTCGGCCAGCGCGCCTTCAGGGATCGGCATGTCGAATTTCATGTTGCCGCTGACCAGAATTTTGTGCGGATCGGCGCCCAGCAACCGGTAGCGCGCCGCGTCGGTTCGCGACTGCGCGGCGATCAGATTCACGCAGTGCAGCGCGGAAGAAACCAGCTTTCGCAATGGTTTGTAGCCGCGCATGGAACGTGCGGACAGCCGTGCATTGACGATCATCAACGGAATGCCGCGGCGGCGGCAGATGAAATAGAGATTCGGCCAGATCTCAGTTTCCACGATCAGTGCCAGTCGCGGACGAATCCGGTTCAGAAAACGACGCACCGCGAACGGCAGGTCGTACGGCAGGTAGACATGGAACACGCTGTCCCCAAACAGCTGATAGACCCGTGCCGCGCCGGTAGGCGTGACCGTGGTGATCACCAACGGTGCATCCGGATAGCTGATTTGCAGGGCCTTGATCAGCGGCTCGGCAGCGTTCACCTCGCCGACCGACACAGCATGCACCCACAAGCTCCCGTCGAAGCCTGGCGCCTCGAAAAACCCGAACCGCTCCGGCCAGCGCCCACGGTAGGAACGCGAACGCAGGCCTCGGGCGAGCAGCCGCAGTATCAGCAGCGGCGTGACCAGAAACATCGCGAGGGTATACAGGAAGCGCAACGATCGATCCTTGCAATCAACGCGCGAGTATAACGACAGCCGCCGCGGCGAGCCCGCGTACTGGCGGCCGGCTACAATGCTGACGATGCCCGGCACGCCCCGCCCCAACTTCACCCGATCCCTGCTTGCACCGCGCCATTGGCTCGCGTGGCTGGGTGTGGCGGTAATCTGGCTGATTGCGCACCTGCCGCAGGCGATACTGCCGTGGCTCGGACGCCGCCTCGGCGGACTGATGCTCAGGATCCCCTCGGCGCGCCGGCGCGTTGCCGCCACCAACATCAAGCTGTGCTTTCCCGAACTCGACGCTGCGCAGCGCGCGGCCTTGGTCGCCGCGAATTTGCGGGATATCGGTTCGATGATGGTGGAATTCGCGCTGGGCTGGATGGCCAGCGACCGGCGCATTGCGTCGCTGGCGACGCGCATCGAGGGACTCGAGCATCTGGAAGCGGCACGTGCGCAAGGCAAAGGCGTGCTGCTGGTCGGCGGGCACTTTTCCCACCTCGAACTGTGCGCGCGCCTGGTCTCGCAGCGCATTCGTATCTCCGGCATGTACCGGCGCATGGATTCGACCGTGTTCGAATGGGTGGTGCTGCGCGCACGACTTCACTACGCCGCGACGATGTTCGACAAGGACGACATCCGCGGCACCGTGAAATACCTGCGTGGCGGCGGCACCCTGTGGTACGCGCCAGATCAGGACATGCGCAGCAAGGACACCGTGTTCGTCCCGTTCTTTGGCGTGCCGGCGGCGACCATCACCGCCACCCACCATCTGGCGCGAATGTCCGGCGCGGTGGTGATCCCGTTCTTCCATCGACGCCTGCCAGGCGGGGAAGGTTACGCCTTGCGGCTGGCAGCGCCACTTGAGGAGTTCCCCGGCCCGGACGTGCTGGACGATACCGCGCGCGTCAATGCCTGCATCGAACAGATGGTGCGCGAGGCCCCGGAGCAATATCTGTGGGTGCACAAACGCTTCAAGACGCGACCACCGGGGCAGCCTGCAGTCTATTGAAGTGTGCATCACCATGCGCGTGCGACCCAGCCATGCCGCGTTGAGATGGCTCTGTCCCCCGAGCCACCGGCCTCTGGCGCCCATACCCATTCAGACGGTGTCTTGCTCGGCAATTACATACAGCGCGGCGCACCACAAACCGAGCAACCACGCGAACAGCAAGCCCCACCATGCGGAATAGAACGCCAGGTGGGAGTTCAGCGGAAACAGCATCACGCCCAGCGCCAGGCTCGCCGGAAACGCACGTACACGCGCCACCTCACCTACCCGCCGCCAAGCTCGCCACGCCCAACCTGCCGCCAGCAGCCACAACAGCAAACCCAGAGCTCCGGTGCCGCTGAGGATCTCCAACACCAGTTGATGCGGATGGCAGGCGCCTTGACCGACGCCGCAGGCCTCGCCGGAAACCACGAAGTGGTCATCCGCCGGCGCATAGTTTGGATAGGCGTAACGGAAGCCACGCACGCCTACGCCGTTGACCGGGTGAGCCGCGATCATCTTGACGCTGGCATGCCAGATATCAACCCGGCCGCTGAGCGCCGCATCCAGCGATTGATCGGTGCCTTGCAACACCAGCAGGGTTCGCGCCATGCGATCCTGGAAACGCGCCGAGGTGTTCCAGGCCACGCCACCGGCAAGCACCAACAATAGTGCGGCCGCCGCGCACCAGAGCGAAAAGCGCCAGACCGAGCGCGCCTCCCGCCAGCCAAAGCCCAGCAGCACCAACACGTAACACAGCCAGGCCGAGCGCGAACCGGCCAGCAACACCGGCCCCAGCACCAGCACACTGGCGAGCAGCAAACCTGCGCGACCCCAGCGCCTATGAGCGGCCCACAGGGCGAAGGGCGACAACACTGCGAGGGTCGGACCCAGCTTCAGGTTGTCCGCGCCGAAAATGCCGGAGATCCGCTCGGCTTCGGGATGGCCGCCAAGACTCCAGCCGGTAAATGCCTGCAGCCACGCGTCGGCGCACCACAGCGCCAACACGGCGGCTACTGCCATGTAAAGCGCGTACAACTTGTTTTCGCGACGTATCGCAAAACACGCGTACAGACCCAACGGTACGTAGCGCAGCACGCTGGCGACGGTCCCCCAGCTCTTGCCAGGACGAGTCGCATCGACAGCGGAAAAGAGCGCTGCCGCCACGTAGGCCGCCAGCAACCACAGCAACAAGCGTGCACCAGGGTGCTGGCGCAGGGCGTGTGGATCGCGCACGAACAGCATGATGACGCCAAGCAGGCACAACAATGTCCCCAGCTCGGCGCTGCGACCAAACGGCAACAGCGCGATCACCAGCCAGAATGGCAACAACGGTGAACGCAGTGCGGCCTTGAGTGAACTGCCGAGGGAAGTCATGCATGAACCGTAACGGGAGCGATCACGCATTGTAGGCGAGCGCGAAGGCACGGAGCCGGCCGACGCCCACATCCCATCACGCTTGCCGCTGGCTCACTTCCTCATACAACGCCAGCGTGGCCTGCTGCATGTCGCTGAGACGGTAGCTCTGCAACGGCGAGATCGGCGGCGCCACGCGCAGCAACTCGGCGGCGCGTTCCACCAACCTTTCGCGATCACCCAGCGGCGCCCGGCCGGCCGGATACAGTTCGGCCAGCAATTCGCCTACGCCGCCATGGGCATAGCCCAATACCGGTCGGCACAGTGACAGCGCCTCGATCACCGTGCGACCAAAGGTCTCCGGCCTGTTTGACAATTGCAGTACCAACGCCGACACGGCGTAGATATCGCGGATGTCGTCGCGCGGTGGCGACAACACGACTTGTGAGGTAACGCCGCGCAGGCGGATCAATTCTTGCAGCTCGGCCACATAGGCCTCACGGCCCGGTTCGATAACGCCGAGCAGCAGCAACCGTGCTTCGATGCCGCGGCGCTTGAGATCGGCCAGCAACTCGATCGCATCATGATGACCCTTCAGGCGTGTACCACGTGCGGGCATGGTCAAAAGCGGCGCGCCACTCAAGGCCGGAAACTCGCTGAAAAAGGCTTTGTGCCACGCATCGTCCGGCCGATGTCCGTAGGGAAATGCGTTCTGGTCGATACCGCGCGGAATCACCCGTACCCGGCCCGGATCCAGCCAGCGGTAGTGGCTTAGCACGTAGTCGCGCAGAGTCTGCGAGACGACGATCACCCGCTCGCCGCGCAGCAGGATCGAACTGTAGCGACCCGGCGAATTGAATCCATGCACCGTGGCGACGAAATGTGGACGCGGAGTCATGCCTTTCAGAGCCCACCAGCCCATCCAGGCCGGCAGTCGCGAGCGAGCGTGCACGATATCCGGCTTCAACTCGCGCAACACGCGCCGCAGGGCACTGAGTCGGCCCAGCGTGCGCAGCGACTTGCGGCCCAGGTCAAGCGTGATGTGCTCGCTGCCTTCGGCCTGCAATTGCTCGACCAGACGCCCGCCAGCGGAAATCACCACCGAACGGTGACCGGCCTGTACCAGCGCACGGGCAATCTCCAGCGCCGAACGCTCCGCACCGCCAGAGCGCAGCGCGGGGATCAGCTGGATCACGGTCAGCAGCTTGGCGGGTACGGCAATGCTGGACATGAGCTCAGGACTGGAGGCTTTCATGGCGAAAGCAAAGCAAGAAAAGTGCCATCACAGGCCACTGTTTTGTTGTTTCGATCAATCGCGCAGAACGTAATGCGCACCACAATAGGCGCAGCTTGACTCGCCGCCATCATCGACGATCGGCAGATAAACCTTGGGATGGGAATTCCACAGTGCCATGCCGGGCATCGGACACGACAGCGGCAGGTCGTGCCGCGTCACTTCGTAACGATTTTCGGCATTTGCCGGCACCAGAGGCACCGTCGTGGCAAGAGAGGACGACATCGACAGACTCCAGACTGGACGGCAGATGCCAAATGGTAACAGGCTGGCAGTTACTGTCAGGCGAACGTAAGCTTGGGGAAGCAGGGAATCAGCGCCCAGACCGAACGACAGGTAGTCACAACACTTGTCACGCAATGGGGAAATCAATCACAAACCCGGCGCTTGGCGTCGGACCCACGGCACCTGACCCAGGAGTAGACCATGGATTCCGCAAACATCATCGCGCGCGTAAAGAACATCCTGATCTCACCCAAGACCGAATGGCCGGTCGCCGCCGCCGAACCCGCCACCACGAGTGGGCTGTATGTCGGCTACATCGCCATCGTGGCCGCGCTGCCGGTTATCGCCCAATTCATCAAGGGCAGTCTGATCGGCATGAGCTTCCTCGGCGTCACCACACGTATGTCCGTAGGCGCCGGCATCGGCCGGATGATACTGGGCTACATCCTGTCATTGGTGCTGGTCTATGTGATGGCATGGATCATCAATGCCCTGGCCGGAACCTTCGGCGCCCAATCGAACATGGTGCAGGCGCTGAAGACGGTCGCGTACGCGTGGACCGCCTCTTGGATCGCCGGCATCGCCGTGATCATTCCGTGGCTGGGCTTACTGATCGTGATCGCCGGCGGCATCTACAGCATCTACCTGCTGTATCTGGGTCTGCCGCATACGATGAAGTGCCCGCCGGAAAAGGCGGCTGGCTATACCGCGGTCAGCGTGATTATCGCCATCGTGCTCGGCTGGGTGGTCAGCCTGATCCTGGGCATGGTCTTCGTCGGCGCCATGGGCGGCATGCACATCACCAACAGCAGCGGTGACAACGTCACCATCGACGGCAACAGCGCGCTAGGCAAGCTTGCTGCAATGGGCCAGCGGGCCGAGCAGGCCAGCAAGGAGCTCGAGGCCGCGCAGAAGTCAGGCGACAGCGCCGCACAATCAGCGGCGATGGGCAAGATGATGGGCGCGATTTCCGGCAACAGTGGCACGGTGGAAGCGCTGGCGCCCGCCCAGATCAAGGCGTTTCTGCCTGACAGCGTGGGCAGTCTCAAGCGCACCGGCATCTCCGCCGAACGCACTGGCGCGATGGGCATGCAAGTGTCCGAAGCGAGCGGCGAATACACCGGCGACGACGACCAGCGCATCACGCTGGAAGTGAGCGATGCCGGCGGCGCCAAGGGATTCATGGCGATGGCTGCCATGATGGCTCCGGAATCGGAAAAAGAAACCGACGATGGCTACGAGAAAACCTATACCGCCAATGGCAACCTGGTGCATGAAGAATGGGACAACCAATCCAAATCCGGCGAATACAGCGTGATCGTCGGCAAGCGCTTCACCGTCAAGGCCAACGGCAGTGCTGACAGCATCGACCAGCTGAAGCAGGCAGTCGGGAGCGTTGACCTGTCAAAACTGGAGTCGATGAAGAATGAAGGCGTGAAGTCCGAGTAATCCGCCCGTCTCGCTCGATCGACCTTCCACAAGAAAACCGCGCCGTTGCCGGCGCGGTTTTCTTCATTTCTACAGAGCTTACGGAGTGGCGTCGGCTTTCGGCACGGAACCTTCGGTGGTGATGCGCACGTGCACCTCGTCGCTGACGTTCGGCACGAAGGCGCCAACGCCGAAGTCCGAGCGCTTCAACGTGGCAGTGGCATCGAAACCGATCGACTGCACTTTGTTCATCGGGTGCGGACCCACCTTGTTCAACGTGGCATCCAGCACGAGCGGCCGGGTCACACCGTGGATGGTGAGATCACCGCTGACCTTGAACTTATGATCGCCCAGCGACTCCACCTTGCTGCTCTTGAAAGTGACCACTGGATATTTCGCGGCATCGAAAAAGTCGGCTTTTTTCAGATGATCGTCAAGCGCCGTCACATGCGTGTCGAGTTTCGCCAACGGCAAAGTGACCTCGATGCTGGACTGCTCCGGATGCTGTTCGTCGAACACCACGGCGCCCTCGCTCAGACCAATGTCGGCGGTCGGGTTGGAGTAGCCGAAATGGTTCCAGCTGAACAGGACCCTGGTGTGGTTGGGATCGAGCTTGTAGGTCACCGGTGCAGCCTGCACCGACACCGCAGCGCCCAACAGACTGGCGATGGCAAGATACTTGAATGAGGACATGGCAGAGACTCCGTAAGGAAATAGTTGGCGGTTTGCCTCGGGCAATCGCACAGGCTTCAATGAAGACCAGACGCCCTCCACGCGCAAACCTCGCGCTGGCCGGCGCCAGGAGAACCGAGGCTGGCAAAGCACTCGTTGACCGGTATCCTTCACTGAAGGTGGCACCGACATAGTCATCGGAACGTGCAAGTGTACACAGCCGGCGTGAACAATCAGGTGCCAACGCAGGGAAACACATCGTGTTGATTCGGGAAACAATCCCACGACAGACTCGCGCATGTTGAAGCTGCATGGCGAATGCTGGGTGATCACCGACGCGGCGGCGGGCAACCAGCGTCAGGCGCTGGCGCTGGCTGAGTACCTGCAACTGCCGAGCCGCCACCTGCTGCTGGAACCACGGGCACCCTGGTCCTGGCTGGCGCCCCACCTGGCCGTTGGTGGCCGGCTCGCCCTACCCGCCAGCCAGCGCACCTGGTTTGCTCCACCATGGCCGGCGGTGGCGATCGGTTGCGGCCGCGCCGCGGCGCTGTTCACCCGCATGCTGCGCCCGCTATCGGCAGGCCGCTGCTTCACTGTGCAGATCCTCGATCCACGCATCGATCCCGCGTGGTGGGATGCCGTGGTCGCACCGCGCCACGACGCCCTGGAAGGGACCAACGTGCTGCAGACGTTAGGCTCGCTCAACGCCATCGACGATGCATGGCTGGCCGACGGCCGCGAGGCGTTTCCGCACTTCGACGAACTGCCGCGGCCACGCGTGGGCGTACTGTTGGGCGGCCCACGCCGCGGCATCGAACTGGATGCCGGTTACGCTAACCAACTGGCCCGGCGCCTGCTCGAACACCAGCGCCACGAGGGCGGCAGCCTGCTAATACTGGCCTCGCGGCGCACGCCGCCAGCGTTGGTGGAGGTGTTTCGGCCGATGCTCAAAGGTATCCCCGGATTGCTCTGGGCCGGCCGCGACGATGGCATCAACCCTTACCCCGGCGTGCTTGGCTGGGCTGACCGGTTGGTGGTCACACCCGATTCGGTCAACATGCTTTCCGAGGCCTGTGCGGTGGGTTGCCCAGTGCAGACCTTCGCGCCGACACCGCTGCCTCCACGCATCGAGCGCTTTCATCAGGCGTTGCGCAACGCAGGATTCCTGCACGACCTGGACCAACGCGGGCCCGACGGCGCGGCTGCTCCCCTGCGTGAAACGGCGGCCATCGCTGGCATGCTGGCGGCGCTGATTTCGACGCGACAGGCGGACCCACAATTTCTCCGAGACCCATCCCGGCACGTCTAGGAGCCCGTCGGACTTTGGTTGGCCGGCCTGCGAATTCGGCTGGGTGGTCCATATTTCCGCCGATTCTTGGTCCATAGAACCACTATGGACCCGCGAACCGGCGAAAATCTGTCTGCACCCAGCCGAATTCTCGACTCGACCACCAAAGCCCGGCAGGCTCCTAGCTGATGGTCAGAACGCAAATCCGAGCGCACTGGTCACCGCAAGTACGTCGGCACTCAAGGATTCCAATGCCGGCTCGCGCGGAGCAATCCGCGAGCGCAGGTCCAGCGTGCACGCCAGCGCCCGCTGCAGCAGATCGGCGTGCGCGGCCGCCAGCGTCGCAGCTTGCCCCGCATCGAGCAGTCCGGCGGCACGGCAGGCCTCGATCATGCGCGCATTGGCGGTCACGTCCAGCAAGTCCGGATTGCTCGACGCGTACGCCAGTGCCAGCCCCTGCAACGCAAACTCGATGTCGAGCAGACCACCATGCCCCTGTTTGAGGTCGAACTGCTTCTCGTCCGAACGGTCGCGTTCAGCGCGCCAGCGTTGGCGCATGCTGCCGACTTCGTCCAGCACAGTATGTTTATCGCGCGGTACCGCCAGGATCGTGCGGCGCACCGCAGCCAGTTCGAGGTTGAGCCCGGCGTCACCAGCCACCGGGCGCGCGCGCAGCAGCGCCTGATGTTCCCAGGTCCAGGCGCGACTCTGCTGATAGGCAACGAAGGCATCGAGGCTGCTGACCAGCAGACCCTTGGAGCCATCCGGGCGCAGCCGCGTATCCACTTCGTACAGCCGGCCGGCGCGGGTCAGCACGGTCAGCCAGTTCATCACCCGTTGGGCCAGCCGCTGGTACCACCGGTAGCCTTCGAGCGGTCGCTTGCCGTCGCTCAGCGCTTGGGCGCGGCGGCCGTCGAAGACGAAGACCAGGTCCAGGTCGGAAGCAAAACCGAGTTCCTCGCCACCGAGGCTGCCGTAACCGAGCACCGCGAAACCGGAGCCTTCGCCGGGCAGCCGACCGTGCTTGGCGACCAGGTCGCGCTCGGCCAGCGCCAGCACCGCGCCCACCACCGACTCGGCCAGCGCGGCCAGGCGGCGTGAAGTGGCCACCGCATCGACGCGTCCATCGTTAAACGCCAGGCCGAGCCGAAACGCGGTGGACGACCTGAATTCGGTGATTCGCTCCAACTCAGCCTCGGCGTCGCGCTCATCCAGCGTACCCAGCACGCGGGCGATCTCGGCGGCGATGTCGGCACGACGGAACGGCAATTGATCGATGCGCGGATCGAGCACATCGTCCAGTAGCAGCGGTTGCGCGATCACGCGCTCGGCGAGAAAGGCACTGTCGGCAAACAGCCGCACCAGTCTCCGGCGCGCGGCAGGTTGCTCGTCCAGCAACGCCAGGTAAGACGAGCGTCGAGCCACTGCCTGCATCAGACGGCACAGGCGCAGCAGGCTGGACACCGGGGCTTGAGTGGCGCGGGCAGCGCTTAGCAGTTGCGGCATGAGCCGATCCAGCCGCTCACGCGAGCGCGGCGACATCGCCCGCACCTGCGAGGCCTGCGGCAGTTTCAGCAGCGCATCGACCAGTTCGTTCGCGGGCACGAAGCCCGAGGCTTCCAATGTGGCCACATCCAGACTCTCGTCACACGCCCGTTCCCACAGGTGCACATCGGCGACCGGCGCGCCTGCCGACTTGCCGTGTTCCGGCATCAGTACCGCGTCAAAATCCTCGCTGACGATCGCGCGGTGGCTCGCCAACGCCTGGTTGAGCAGGTCCCAATTGGCGTAGTCCAGACTCAGGGCGATCCGCTCACGACTCAATGCATCGTCGGGAATGTCGTGGGTCTGTGCATCACGCAGCATCTGCACGCGATTTTCGACCCGGCGCAGCAACACATACGCCTCGCGCAGGTGGCGCGCGCGCTCGGCGCCGATATGCCCGCGCGCCTCGCAAGCGGCCAGCGCCGGCAACAGGCCACGCACCCGCAGCGAAGGCTCGCGGCCGCCGCGAATCAATTGAACCAATTGCACGATGAACTCGATCTCGCGGATGCCGCCGGGGCCGAGCTTGAGGTTGTCGGCCAGGTCCTTGCGCGCCACTTCGGCGTCGATCAACGCCTTCATCTCACGCAGACCGGCGAAGGCGGTGTAATCGAGATACCTGCGATAAACAAAGGGGCGAAGCAGCTCCTGCAGCTGCTTGGCGGTGGTGCGGTCGCCGGCCACCACGCGCGCCTTGATCCACGCGTAACGTTCCCAGTCGCGCCCCTCGCTCTGGTAGTACTGCTCCATCGCGGCGAACGACAGCGCCAGTCGACCGGACTTGCCGAACGGGCGCAGTCGCATATCGACGCGGGCGCAGATGCCATCCATGGTCGGTTCGCCCAACAGCCGCACCAGCTGCCGGCCAAGCCGCACGAAGTACTCGCTGTTGTCGAGCACGCGAGTGCCGTCGCTCTGGCCAGCTTGCGGATAGGCGAACAACAGGTCGATGTCGGAGGAAAAATTGAGCTCGCTGCCGCCGAGCTTGCCGAAACCGACCACCAGCAACCGCTGCAGGGTTCCATCGGCGCTGCGACTGTGGCCGTAGCGAGCCGCCATGGCGTCGGTGGCCCACGCCAATGCTACCGACAGCAGGGATTCGTACAGCACGCTGGTGGCAAACAGGGTTTCCGGTAATTCATCCAGCGCGTTGACGTCGCGGAATACCAGGCGCAGTGCCTCGGCGTGGCGGAAACGGCGCAACGCGGCCATGCAGCCGGCTTCGTCTTCGGGCAGCTTCAAGGTGTCCAGGCGGGTGCTGGCATCGCCGCTGGAGCGCAGACGCTCCAGGCCTTGGGGTGAAAGCAGCTGTGGCTGACGGCACCACACCTCGAACGCGAAATCGCTGGCCAGCAAGGTTCGGCGGATCCGTTCGGCCACGCCGGCATCGTCGTGCAGTGGCACGCCGGCGGCACGGCAACGCGCCGCCAATTCACGGTATCGGTCGTCGATCAGCGCGCGCAGGCCGGCGGATTCGGAAAGTGCCATCGGGTCATTGTGCCGTAGTACGCACGTGCTGCCGACTGCGCCGTGTGCGAACGGGAGCCTCATGCGTTGATTTACCCGCCTGCAGGCCCGAAACTCGCCGTTCGGCACCTAATTGCGGTTCATGCAGGCCTGATTACATTGAGCAATCGACTCATGACGAGACGTGCAGGAGCGGTATCCTTGTGAAACTCCACGACACGACCAGCAGCTGGCGCTCGCTGGCATCGCGCATCGCGCTGGTGCCGCTGCTGATACTGGCTTTTGTGCTGTTGACCGCTCTGGTCGACGGCGGTGTGGGCGTGACCGCAGCGCAGCTGATCAAGCAACCGCGCTTCCCGCTCGCCAACGCTTTGCCCGGGTTGCTGCTGGCTGGAGCCCTGCTGCTCTGGAGCCGCCGCGCGCTGCTCTCGTTCGGACTGGCGTTCGTGCTCCAGGCACTGGTCTACGGAGTCAACCAACTCAAAGTCGCCAACCTCGGCACACCGCTGCTGCCAGACGATTTCCGCATGATCGGCCAGTTGCGCAAAGGTGGCATGCATCTGCTGGCTGACTACCTGCCGCACAGCCCGTGGCCCTATCTGGCCCTACTTGCGGCGCTGGTGCTGGTGGTGCTGGCATGGCGGATGGAGCCACCGTTGTTCCGCTGGGGCAACGGCGGCAAGCGCCTGATTGCCGGCAGTGTGCTTGCCTTCTCTTTGGTCAGCATGCTGGCCGGCCTGTCCGTATGGGGAAAAATCTACAATGGCCGGGTGCTGTGGCTGGAGCCATGGTCGGCGCGCGTCACCACCAACCATTCGGGCCTGATCAGCTCACTGATGTTGTTCCACCTGCAATACGGTGGCAGCGGCCGTCAGCCCGACCGCGCTGCCGCCGAACGGCTGATCGCGCAGTCCACCCCAGCCCTGTTGCAAGCGATGCAGCAACCCACGATGTCCGTCGAGTTGCCGGACATCGTGGTGATCCAGAGCGAATCGTTCTTCGACCCCGCCATCATGCGCGGCTACGAGAACAGCGACTTCGCGCCGAACCTGCGCCGACTCTCCGCCCACGGCATCAGCGGCAAGCTACACGTGCCCACGTTTGGCGGCGGCACCATCCGCACCGAGTTCGAGGTGCTCACCGGACTCTCGCTGCGCTATTTCGACAACCTGCAGTTCCCCTATCTGCAGATGAGCCACAAGTCGCTGCCCAGTCTGGTGCGCACGCTGGAGACACGTGGTTACAGCACGCTCGCCCTGCACGGCAACGATCCTGCGTTTTGGAACCGCACCACTGCGTTCAAGGCGATCGGCTTCGAACGCTTCGTGTCGAAGTCAGGTTTTCCGGCCAATGCATCCAATGACGGCAAGTACATGGCCGACAAAGCGATGACCGACGAGATCATGGCCCAGCTGAAGAACAGCGGCCCGCCGCAGTTCATCTTCGCCGTCAGCATCGAGGCGCACGGCCCGTATGACATCGAGCCAACACATACTGCCGAGCGCGACGCGATTCCAGTGCCAGCTGGTATCACCGGTCGCGATAAGCTGGAAATGCAGACCTACCTGTACCACCTCAAGCACGCCGACGAGGAGCTGGGCCGGCTGGTAGCCTGGCTGGGCAAGCGCCAGCGACCGAGTCTGGTGCTGTTCTATGGCGACCACCTGCCCGCGCTGACCAACAGCTTCCATGCCACCGGCTTCGTCGACGACGGCGACATGCTGAGCCAGGCTGGCACCTGGCTGCTGGTCGACGCGCACGGCAAGGGCAAGGCCGAGCATGAGGACACCGCCGCCTGGCTGCTGCCCGGCCAGTTGCTCGCGCGCATCGGCATCCACGACGATCCTTATTTCGCGCTGACTCAGCTGGTCGGCCCGCAACTGGCCGCGTTGACCAGTACACCCGGCGCACCGCGGCAGGTGGAAAGCGGCGAACTGAAACAGCTCGACGACGCCATGGCCAGCGTCGACGAGCTGCGGATGAGCGGAAAGCTGGGGAAAATGATGCCTGAGGCTACGGCTCTGCCGGTCAGCACTTTCGCCCGCAGCGACGCCGTACCCGCGCAGCCACCGGCAGCCACCATCCACTGAACCGTCGGTACAAGGTTTCTGGCGGTAATTGACCTCACACTCGTCTAACCGCTATCGGCGGGCCGAATGAGCGGGCCTGCGGGATCAGCCAAAGAAAAAGCTCGCCAGATCGGCGTTGTCTTTTGCATGCAAATGGCAACCAGGACGCAAGCCCACGCCACGGTGGCACTTGGCGTCAGCGCTTTTTCTTCAGCGCCTTGGCGCAAGTGCGCAACCAGTCCATCGCACCAAGGTGCTGCCACAACGCCAGGGTTTCTCTGCGGTAGATCCAGGCCTCCTCATCACCGCCCACGGCTATACCCCATTGACTCTGCGCCGGTGGTTTGGGATCGCTCTTGAGCATCCAGGCCAGCAGTTTGGGATATGCATCCACAGCATCACGCAGCGCGGTCACGGCGAGGCCAGACTCGCCAGCAGCGAACAGTGCCAGTGCATGGTTGTATTGCATCGCGGCGAAATCATCGGGATAGCTCTCGCACAGCGCCAGTGCGTCGGAGGCTCGGCCCACCTGCAGATAACCACGCACCAACGTATGACGGAACCCTTGGTTGTCGGAGGGGTTGAGCGTAAGCACCATCCATTCCAGCCGAGCCAGATCCACGTCGTTGGGGGATTCGCTCCAGTCGATCGAAATGCGATGCCCGATCAGGTTCAACGCCGGCCGATTCTGCAGCCACCCCCATGCAAGTCGCTTGTTCTCTGCGTGATTGACACTCAGTACCTCGCGCAACATTTGCTCGGCGCGATCGAGCACCGGCAGCACGATCGCATCGATCAGCAAATCCACTCGCCACTCGCGCATGGTTTCGACAATGGTGTCGAGTACCTCGAAGGAGTTCCAGAGTATCGGCTGCTCACGCAACAATGGCAGCCAGGCGGCCATTCCATCAGGCTCGCCATCGGCACCGTCAGCGAGCGGCGAATGGCTGAGGCGCCCGGCCACGGCATACCACTGCTGCAAGGCCTTATCCAACGCGGGCTCAGGTTCGAGCGAGCCGGCGTCTTCTGCCTCGGGTGACAACGTGTACGACGAAGCAATTGGCGGCGCGGCCTGCAACAACGCCATCAACTCGCGCAGATCCGGCTCTCTGTCGAACATAAGCTGGGATAAAGCCTGTTCCCCATGCTCGGCCACTTCGCGCATCAGATCGACGAGATCAGCCAGCGCCGGATCGCGCATCGCCGTCAGGCGATGAACCCAGAAACGTGCCCGCTCGCGTGCCTGCGCATGATCCCCCTGGGAAATCAGCAAAGTGATTTCGAGATGCGCCAGCGAAGGTGATTGCGGATCCGCACGCTGCGCCTCGCTGAACATCTCCCATGCCCCCGCGTAATTGCCAACATCGGCAAGCATGGTGCTATTGCGCTGCAACGCCGCGGACCGCATGCGCTGATCACCCACGGCAATCGCGCGATTGAGCAATTTGGCTTTCTTGCGCGGCTTGTGCATCTCCGTGTAAGCATCGAGCAGCATGTCGAACAGCCCTTCACGCTTCGCCTGGAAATCCGTGTCGTCCACAAACCATGGCTCAAGCAACACGCAGGTTTCCTTTGCGCGGCCCGTTACGTTCAGCTGCTGCGCAGCATCCAATACTTGATCCACCAGCACGTGACTGCCGACGAGCTCACCCCAGCGACGCCGCGGCAAGCATTCCAAGATCGGGAGAAGCATGTTCACGTCCAATTTGGGCACGTTCTGCTCGATCAACAGACAGCACTGCTTGTATTTACGCAGGGAACCGCACGAACACGGATCGTTGCGGCCTGGCGTGGACAGCGTACCCAGTGAATAACATGCTGCCGGATGCGGGCTTTGTCGCCAAATATAGCGCGACATGCAAGAAACAAGCGGCCAGGTCGGCGTATCCTCGCGCCCTCCGGCGGGCAGTCGAGCGTACACGAGCCTCAACGCCTCGACGTAATCCTGATAGCTGACTTGACGCGAGATCAACTGCACGCAATGGTGCCAAAGTTTCTCGCTAGCCTGCTCAAATTCGGGTGATGTTTCAGTCATATCCATCACCCCATTATTACAGGAGATACATGTGTCCGGCTGACTATGTCCGTAATGACCACGCAAAGAAAAACCCCGCCGAGGCGGGGTTTTTCGTGGAGCATGCCCTTTGACGTCGCCGTTACGCGGCCACGCTAAGAGCGAACGGTGTTGGGGACTTAGAAGTCCATACCACCCATGCCGCCCATACCACCCATGCCGCCGCCACCGCCGTGGCTGTGGCCTTCGTCTTTCTTCGGCAGCTCAGCGACGATCGCCTCGGTGATGATCGCCATGCCGGCGACCGATGCCGCGTGCTGCAGCGCGGTGCGGGTCACCTTGGTCGGATCCAGGATGCCCATCGCCACCATGTCACCGAACTCGCCGGTGGCCGCGTTGTAGCCGAAGTTGCCCTTGCCTTCCTTGACCTTGTTGAGGATCACGGACGGCTCTTCGCCAGCATTGGCGACGATCGCACGCAGCGGCGCTTCCAGCGCGCGGCGGGTGATCGCGATGCCCAGGTCCTGGTCGGGGTTGTCGCCCTTCAGGCCTTCGACTGCGACCAACGCGCGGATCAGCGCAACGCCACCGCCGGGAACCACGCCTTCTTCAACGGCTGCACGGGTAGCGTGCAGGGCGTCTTCGACGCGTGCCTTCTTTTCCTTCATCTCGATCTCGGTGCTGGCACCGACCTTGATCACCGCCACGCCACCGGCCAGCTTGGCCACGCGCTCTTGCAGCTTCTCGCGGTCATAGTCAGAGGAGGTCTCCTCGATCTGTGCCTTGACCTGAGCGATGCGCGACTGGATCTTTTCCGCTTCACCGGCACCATCGATGATCGTGGTGTTTTCCTTGGTGATGACGATGCGCTTGGCGCGGCCCAGATCGGTGAGCGCGGTCTTCTCCAGCGACAGACCCACTTCCTCGGACACGACCTGACCGTTGGTCAGCACCGCGATGTCTTCCAGGATCGCCTTGCGACGGTCACCGAAGCCCGGCGCCTTGACGGCGGCGACCTTGACGATACCGCGGATGGTGTTGACCACCAGGGTAGCCAACGCTTCGCCTTCGACTTCCTCGGCGATGATCAGCAGCGGCTTGCCGGACTTGGCGACCGCTTCCAGCACCGGCAGCAGCTCGCGCACATTCGACACTTTCTTGTCGTGGATGAGGATGTACGGGTCATCCAGTTCAACCTGCTGCGAGGTCTGGTTGTTGATGAAGTACGGCGACAGGTAGCCGCGATCGAACTGCATGCCCTCGACCACGTCCAGCTCGTTGTCCAGGCCAGAACCTTCCTCGACCGTGATCACGCCTTCCTTGCCGACTTTCTTCATCGCGGTAGCGATGATGTCGCCAATGTTGGTGTCGGAGTTGGCCGAGATCGTACCGACCTGGGCGATTTCCTTGTCGGTCGCGGCCGGGTTGGAGAACTTCTTCAGCTCGCCGACAGCGGCCGTGACGGCCTTGTCGATACCGCGCTTGAGATCCATCGGGTTCATGCCGGCGGCAACCGCCTTGAGACCTTCCTGGATGAACGCCTGCGCCAGCACGGTCGCGGTGGTGGTGCCGTCGCCGGCCACGTCGGAGGTCTTGGAAGCGGCTTCCTTGACGATCTGCGCACCGAGATTCTCGTAACGGTCGGCCAGCTCGATCTCCTTGGCGACGGACACGCCGTCCTTGGTGATCGTGGGGGCGCCGAAGCTCTTCTCGAGCACGACGTTACGACCCTTGGGGCCGAGGGTGACCTTGACCGCATTGGCCAGGATATTCACGCCCTTGAGCATGCGGGCGCGGGCGTCTTCGCCGAAACGTACTTCTTTTGCTGCCATGATTTTTTTGCCTCAAAAAAGCTGCAAGAAGGAGCCAAAGGCGACTGGCGAGCGCGCTTTTGATCTGATTCGCGCTCAACCATCCGGGCCCCAACCAATCAGCCTTCGATCACGGCCACAATGTCGTCTTCCTTAAGGAACACGAGATCCTCGCCATCGATCTTGATTTCCTGGCCGGCATACTTGCCGAACAGCACGGTGTCGCCTTCCTTCAGCGACATCGGACGAACCTTGCCGTCGGCCATGATCAGGCCGGTGCCGGCAGCGACGACCTTGCCGCGGGTGGGTTTCTCGGTGGCGCTGTCGGGGATCACGATGCCCCCGGCTGAAACGCGCTCCTCTTCGAGACGCTTGACGATGACGCGATCATGCAACGGACGCAGTTTGCTCATGGAAGAACTCCAATGGTCGATTGAGGTGGAACTAAGGCTTGCAGACCCAATTCGCCGGTCTTGCTAGCACTCATGGTTAGTGAGTGCCAATTCTAGCGGTACAGATAGCCTCTGCAAGAACTTCGAACGGGAACAAATAGCTAATTGGGTGGTTGGCGATGAGTTTCAAGGGCGATCGACTGCGGCTCTGCGCAAATCGGCTCCACGGGGTGCACTCCCGTGCCACGCGGGCTAGCAGCCTGTCGGGCTTGGTGGTCGAGTCGAGAATTCGGCTGGGTGCGGACAGATTTTCGCCGGTTCGCAGGTCCATAGTGGTTCTATGGACCAAGAATCGGCGGAAATATGGACATGTCCGACACCGTCCTGCTTTGTTACTGCACCTGTCCCGACGCCGCCAGCGCCCAACGGATTGCCGAGACCCTGGTAACCGAGCGCTTGGCCGCCTGCGTCAACCAGTTGCCGGGGATCCGCTCGACTTACCGCTGGCAGGAGGCCGTGCATACCGACAACGAGGAGCTGCTGTTGATCAAGACCACCGACACCCGCCTCGCCGCGCTGGAACGTCGTCTGCTCGAATTGCATCCATATGAGGTACCGGAGTTGATCGCGGTGCCGGTGGCGCAAGGGCATGAGGCCTATCTCGACTGGGTTCGCCAGCACAGCCGCAGCTGACCCGATCGACGTAACCTGAAGCTTGGCGCGGCGAAATGAAGCAAGGCGCGGCCGTGAGACCCGCCTGAGCCATAATGTGTCGATACCTGCCCGCACAGGTTTTCGTTGCTGGAGTCATGATGCTTTCGTTGTCCATTGGCCGAGTGGCCACCCGCGTGCTGGTCTGTCTGGGCCTGCTGTGCGCCGCCCTGCCCGCGTTCGCGCAGGAGACCGATGAGCTGTTGCCAGTCACCGAGGCCTACAAGCTGAGCGCCGATGCCACCATCCCCGGCGTACTCAAACTGCATTGGACGATCGCGCCGGACTACTACCTCTATCGCGGACGCATGAAATTCACGGCCGGCGATGGCGTAACCCTGGGTGAGGCGCAGCTGCCCGATGGCGAGAAGCACCACGACGAATACCTGGGTGACGTGGAGACCTATCACCACGGTGTCGACGCCAGCATTCCCTACAGCGTGGCCGCCGGCACGACCCGCCTGCGCCTCGGCGTGCAGTACCAGGGCTGTCACGAGGTCGATCCGAAGATCTGTTATCCGCCGCATACGGAGCAACTGGATCTGCCGCTGCCGGGAGACAGCAACGTCGCGGCAGCTGCCGGATCGTTGGGCGATGCGTTGCGGGCACTCGGCAATCCGTCGGTGAACAGCCCCGGCGCCGCGTTGCCACCGGAGCAGGCATTCCAGTTTGCGGCACTGGCGCAGGCTCCGCACCAACTGCTGTTGCGCTGGACCATGCCCAAGGGCTACTACCTGTATCGCGACCAGACCATCCTGCGGCTGGCCGACGCCGCCGGCCTCGATCTGAAGCCGGCATGGCCGGCCGGCGTCTTGCATCACGACGAGCACTTCGGTGAGGTCAGCGTTTACTTCGGCGAGGTCGAGCTGCCAGTGACCGTGACGGGCGACCTGGCCGGCCGCACGCAGCTGAAGCTGGAGGCGAGTTTCCAGGGCTGTCAGGAAGGCGGTTTGTGCTATCCGGTGATGAACCGGGATGTGACCCTCGATCTGGGCAACAGCGCGGCAGTGGTCGCCAGCGCTGGCGCACCCATCGCGCCGACGCCGGTGGTGGACGTGGTCGGTGCCAGTCCACTGCAGATCGGCTTGTTCGCCGCCTTGCTGCTGGCGCTGGCCGGTGGACTGGTGCTGAACCTGATGCCCTGTGTGTTGCCGGTGCTTTCGATCAAGGCGGTGAGTGTGCTGGAGAGTGGCGGCAGTGCGGCCACCCGACGCAGTCAGGCCTTGTTCTACACCGCTGGCGTGCTGTGCAGTTTTGCCGCGCTGGGCCTGGGCATTCTGGCGCTGCGCTCAGCCGGTCACGCACTGGGTTGGGGCACGCAACTGCAGCAACCGCTGGTGGTCGGTATCCTCGCCTGCGTAATGCTGGCAGTGGGCTTGTCGCTCTCGGGCGTGGTGCAGTTTGGCTCGTCGCTGGGCAATACCGGCGCCGGCCTGGCGCGCCGCGCAGGACCGGCCGGTGATTTCTTCACCGGCGTGCTCGCCGTCGTGGTGGCGACACCCTGCACCGCGCCGTTCATGGGCGGCGCCCTGGCTTACGCGTTCACGGCACCGATGCTGTCGGCGTTTCTGGTGTTCGTGGCGCTGGGTATCGGGTTGGCCTTGCCGTTCCTGGCGATCGGCTTCGTGCCTGCACTGGCACGCCTGCTGCCCAGGCCCGGCCGCTGGATGGAGACACTGAAACAGGTGCTGGCGTTTCCGATGTATCTCACCGCCGTGTGGCTGGTGTGGGTACTGGGCAAGCAACGCGGCGCCGACGCAGTGGGTCTCGTACTGGTGGCCATGGTGCTGCTGGCGATGACTTTGTGGTGGTTCGAGCGCAGCCGCTCACGCGGTGCGATCAGCAAATTTGCCGTCGCGGTACTGGCGGTCGCCACGCTGGTGCCGATGGTCTTGCTGACCCACGTGCCATCACCGGACAGCCGGGTCGTTGCCGAGGAAGGCGTGGTCGCCTTCAGTCCGCAGAAGCTGGCCGAACTGCGCGCGACGGGCACGCCCGTGTTCGTCGACATGACCGCCGACTGGTGCGTCACTTGCAAGGCCAACGAGCATGTCGTGTTGGATACGCAGCGATTCCGCGACCTGCTGCAACGCACCGGCGCGGTCTACATGAAGGGCGACTGGACCGACGTGAACCCGACCATCAGTGCGTTCCTCGCGCAATATCACTCGCCGGGCGTGCCGCTGTACGTGGTGTTCCCCCGTCACGGCGGTCCGGGCCAGCAACTGTCCACGGTACTAACCTCCTCAATCGTCGAGCGGGCGCTGACCGACGCCGCGCGCTGATGTTCGATCGCAGCACCAGCGCGATCTTGGTGCTGGCGTTGCTGGCCGCCATCGTCGGCGGCATCATCCAGCATCGACATCGGGCTCCACCGGCGGAATCCACCGAGTCCACCCTTGTTGACAAACCACTACCGGACCTGACGCTGCCCGATCTTGAGGGTCGCGTGCATGCCCTGAGCGACTACCGCGGCCGACGCGTGCTGATCAATTTCTGGGCGAGCTGGTGTGGCCCATGTCTGGAAGAGATGCCCGCGTTGAACCAAGCACAGAAAAAGTTCGGCGAACATGGTGCGATCGTGCTGGGAATTGCCATGGATGAGCCCGATCGAGTTCGCGCATTCCTGGCGGCACATCCGGTGAGTTACCCGATTTTACTGGGTCAAATGGATCCGCCAAGCACCTCGAAGCAACTGGGAGATGAGCACGAGATCCTGCCTTTTAGCGTGTTAGTCGATGCTGATGGGCGCATTATCACAACACATGCTGGTGCGCTGTCCGAGTTGGAACTCGAGCAATGGCTGGCACCCGCCGTCGTGCCGCCCTGATTCACGCTCGCTATACGCCAGCGTAGGGTAATTCCCGCACTTCTCCGCTGAACATCGCCGATCTACAGTGAACTAGACAACATTGACCGGTGCGTGCACACTCCGCCGAGTGCCGGGATGTCCGGCCGCAAGCTGGGTGGTTTCGTGGCCAAGATCCTGGTCCTGCATGGACCCAATCTCAATTTGCTGGGTGCGCGCGAGCCGCAGATCTACGGTCGCGAGACGCTCGCCGAGATCAACCAGGCGCTGGCCGAACGCGCGCAAGCGGCCGGGCATGAACTGGTCTGGTTCCAGTCGAACGCGGAACACGAACTGATCGGACGCGTGCACCAGGCCCGCGACGACCAGACCGCCGTGATCCTGTGCAATGCCGGCGCGTTCACGCATTCCAGCATTGCGCTGCGCGACGCGTTCGCAGCGGTGGCGATCCCGTTCATCGAGGTGCATCTGTCCAACGTTTTCGCGCGCGAGTCGTTCCGCCACCACTCATATCTTTCGGACCTGGCGGTCGGCGTGATTTGTGGCTTCGGCAGCAGCAGTTATCACCTGGCGCTGGAAGCGGCGATCCAGCGGCTGCAATCACCATCGTCTGCCGGCGCCTGAACGGCGCTGCCTGCAGCAAAGCGACCCCATCCCCTTCCAGCCACCTTGTTGGTGGCATGACTGACCAAAGGCTGATCCGATGGATTTGCGCAAAATCAAGAAGCTGATCGACTTGCTCGAAGAGTCCAACCTCGCCGAACTGGAAATCAAGGAGGGCGAAGAAGTCGTGCGCCTGTCCCGCGTGCCCAGGGCCGCCGCTCCGGTAGCCGCCGCCGTTCCAGTGGCCGCAGCGCTGGCACCCGTCGCCACACCGGTGGCGGTCGAAGCTGCAGCGGTTAACGTCCTGCCGGCTGGGCATGTGGTGAAGGCGCCCATGGTCGGCACGTTCTACGCCTCCGCGACGCCCGGCGCGCCGCCCTTCGTCAAGGTCGGTCAGCAGGTCAACGCCGGCGACACGTTGGGCGTGATCGAGGCGATGAAGATGTTCAACCAGATCGAGGCCGAGGTCGCCGGTACTGTGCAGGCGATCCTGGTCGAAAACGGCCAGCCACTGGAATTCGACGAGCCGATGTTCGTGATTGCCTGAGTTGCCGGGAATCGGCAATGGAGCATAGAGAATTGCCCAAGCGGCCGCACGAGGACCTGCAGGTGTGGCAAGACGCCATGCAACTGGTCGAAGCGATCTACCAGATTTCGGCCGTTTCCCCCGATACCGAGCGATTTGGATTGGGCTCTCAGCTTCGACGCGCAGCGATCAGTTTTCCATCAAACCTTGCCGAAGGTGCAGCACGTCGTTCGCCGCAGAAATGCCAACGCTTTTCCTCGGTTTCCCGTGGCTCATTGTCGGAACTGGACACACAGTATCAGATGGCGATCCGACCAGGTTTTGCGCTTCCGTCCCGCTCGTGAATGACCTCATCAATCGCCGTTTTTGCAAGACTTACGGCATTGCTCAACGCACTTAGTCAGCCCAAGGGGACGCGATGAACACGATGTTGACCTTCCCATTTCCTATTCCCGATTCTCTATTCCCATGCTAGAAAAAGTCGTCATCGCCAACCGTGGCGAAATCGCCCTGCGCGTGCTGCGCGCCTGCCATAGCCTTGGCATCAAGACGGTCGCGGTGCACTCCACTGTGGATCGCAATCTCAAGCATGTCGGCCTGGCCGACGAGGCGATCTGCATCGGGCCCGGCCCGTCGGCGGACAGTTACCTCAATATTCCGCGGATCATCGCGGCGGCGGAGATCACCGACGCCCAGGCGATCCATCCGGGCTACGGGTTTCTGGCCGAACGCGCGGATTTCGCCGAGCAGGTGGAGCAGTCCGGCTTCATCTTCATCGGTCCGACCGCTGGCGTGATCCGCATGATGGGCGACAAGGTCGAGGCGATCCGTGCCATGAAGTCTGCCGGCATTCCCTGCGTGCCAGGCTCCGGCGGCCCGCTCGGCGAGGACGTTGATGCCAGCATCAAGATTGCCCGCGAGATCGGCTACCCGGTGATCATCAAAGCGTCCGGCGGCGGCGGCGGCCGCGGCATGCGCGTGGTGCGTACGGAGGCGCACCTGGGCAACGCGATCACCATGACCAAGCAGGAGGCCAAGGCGGCGTTCGGCAATGATCAGGTGTACATGGAGAAGTTCCTGGAAAATCCGCGGCACGTAGAGATCCAGGTGCTGGCGGACGGCCAGGGCAATGCGATCCACCTGGGCGAGCGCGACTGCTCGATGCAGCGTCGCCACCAGAAGGTGGTCGAAGAAGCACCGGCACCGGGCATCACGCCCGAACAGCGTGCGCAGATCGGCAAGGTCTGTGTCGACGCCTGCCTGCGCATAAATTATCGCGGTGCCGGTACCTTCGAATTCCTGTACGAGAACGGCAACTTCTATTTCATCGAGATGAACACCCGCATCCAGGTCGAGCATCCGGTGACCGAACTCATCACCGGGACCGACCTGGTGCGCGAACAGTTGCTTATCGCTGGCGGCGAGAAGCTGTCGCTGCGCCAGGAGGACATTCGCATCACCGGCCACGCGATCGAGTGCCGCATCAACGCCGAGGATCCGGAATCATTCATGCCCAGCCCCGGCACGGTGAAGCGCTTCGAGGCACCGGGTGGTCCCGGCGTGCGGGTGGACACGCATCTGTACGACGGCTACCGCATTCCACCAAACTACGATTCGATGATCGGCAAGCTGATCGTGCACGGCCCTGACCGCGAGACGGCCATCGCGCGCATGCGCCTGGCGCTGGCAGAGACCGTGATCGAAGGGGTCAAATGCAATATCCCGTTGCAACAAAAGATCATGGCAGACGTCGGGTTCCATCACGGCGGCCAGAACATTCATTACCTCGAAAAGCGCATGGCCGAGCAGAAAGAGAAAGTCGGCCAGTAGGAGCCCGCTCGCAGGCGATGCTCTTGATTTGATCTTCCATTGAGCTTCAGAACAGGAGCATCGCTCGCAAGCGGGCTCCTACGCATCTTTAATATCACCGAACATCAATATGCCTTTCCTCGAACTTTCCCTGATCGTCCGTACCGAACAGCAGCCCGGCGCAGAAGAGGCGCTGGACGATCTTGGCGCGCTCTCAATCACTCTGCGCGACGCAGACGCGGAGACGCCAGATGAGCAGGCGATCTTCGAGCCGGGCGTCGGCGAGCTACCGTTGTGGTCGACGATGACGCTGGATGCGCTGTTCGACGAGCACGCCGACCGGCGCGGCCTGGCCGAGGCCCTGGGCGAACTGTTGCCTTGGCTGGAACGCGACCAGCTGAGTTTCCGCGACGTCGCCGACCAGGATTGGGAGCGCGCCTGGATGGATCAATTCAAGCCGATGGCCTTCGGCCGGCGCTTGTGGATCTACCCATGGAATATCGAGCCACCCGCGGACGACGATGTCATCACGGTGCGACTCGACCCAGGCCTGGCGTTCGGCAGCGGCACCCACCCCACCACCGCGCTGTGCCTGGAATGGCTGGACAGCCTCAAGCTCGCCGGCAAGACGGTCACCGACTATGGTTGTGGTTCCGGCATCCTGGCGATCGCTGCCCTGAAGCTTGGCGCGGCCCATGCCGTTGGCGTCGACAACGATCCGCAAGCGCTGACGGCCTCGGCCGACAATGCCACCCGCAACGGCGTCGCCGATCGTCTGGCGCTGTATCTGCCGCACGAGCATCCGGATCACGCTTCCGATGTGTTCGTCGCCAACATTCTCGCTGGCCCACTAAGCATGCTGGCACCTACTTTCGCTGCCGCGGCGAAGCCCGGCGCTCCATTCGCGATCTCCGGCATTCTCGACGGACAGCAGGATGAACTGATGCAACGCTACGCCGAGTGGTTCGACGAACTGCGCGTTGACACCCGCGAAGACTGGGTGCGCATCAGCGGCCGCCGTCGCAGCTGACGTGATAACACCACGCTGACCGCCCGACCAGCCTGTTAAGCTTGGTCGATACCGGTTCAAAGCGGCGTGCATGTACACACAATGTCCCGAATGTCTGTCCGTGTTTTCACTGGACACACAGACGCTGGCCAAAGCTCACGGCCACGTCGTGTGCGGACATTGCAGTGCCAGTTTCGGCAGTCTGGCCACACTCACCGAACAGTTGCCGCCGGAACCGTTCACCGAGCTGTCGATCAACGAACCCGCCTTCGAGCCGCCGCTGCTGGATCTGGTGGTCTATCGGCCCAAACCCGATCCTGCCGCGGTGGTGTCGGATGAAGCCGTCACCGCGTCGGATCCGCTTGCCAAGGACTTTTCCCAGCTAACGTTCGCGCCTCGTTTCGCGCGCGATCCGCCCGGCCACCGGGGACGCAAGCGGAAGCGTACGCCTGCCCACCGCATGCGTGCAGGTTCCGGTCAGCGGCATTGGCCGTGGGCGCTGGCCTGCGTCCTCCTTCTCGCGGTGCTGCTGGCCCAGTTGGGCTGGGCGGAACGCGATGCATTGATCCGCAGCCCCATCGCCGGCGGCTGGCTGCGCAGCAGCTGTGAGGTGCTGCACTGTCGGCTTCCCCTGGTGTCCGCGCCAGCGCGGTTGCGCCTGCTCGCCAGCAACGTGCAGGCAAATCCCGGCGTACCGAATTCACTGATGATCAGTGCCAGCGTGCGCAACGAAGCCCGCTTCGCGCAACCCTACCCGGTGGTGACGGTCACGCTCTCCGATGCGCGAGGCCAACGACTGGCCATGCGCCGCTTGCAGCCGAACCAATATCTCGACGACAGCGCGATCCTTCGCCGCGGCCTGGCAACCGATGCCTCGACCGTGTTGTTGCTGGAGGTGGAGGATCCTGGTGACAAGGCGGTCGCGTTCGAATTCGGCTTCGAGTGATCCGGGAGGAAACGGGCCTTGCGGAGGATAGTCACCGCAGGGACTTAAAATTGCTGGCGCACAAGGGTAAACTCAAACGCTCGCGCTGAGTGTCCCGCGGCACTCGCTCCACGCCGCGCATGCAGTACCCGTCATCAGCAAACGCAGCGGCCGATGCAGCCGCCGCATCGCACGCGAGGAAAAATGTCCGTGAATGCCGCAAGACTGCCTGCCGCCGAGGCCGCTGCTTCGACCTCGTCGCGAGGCGCGGGCGCGAATGGTGCCAGCTCCAGCAGCGCGCTGAGCGAATGTGTCAGCCGCACCGTATGCCGCTATCTTGCAGACATCGGGGATACCGAGTGCAGCGAAGGCCTGCACGCTCTGGTGCTGCGTGAAGTGGAAGTACCGCTGTTACGCGAAGTACTGGCCTTCCACGACGGCAATCAGAGCCGCGCCGCCGCCGCGCTCGGCATCAATCGCGCCACGTTACGCAAGAAGCTGGCCACCCACGGCCTGCTGTAGCGTCGCCAGTCACGGCAACGGCCGAGCATCCGGACGGCTATAATGAGCGGCTTTCCACCCAAGGAAGCCCATCCATGCCTGCTCCCCAGCTCGTCCCGGTTCGTCGCGCCCTGCTCAGCGTCTCCGACAAGACCGGCTTGATCGACCTGGGTCGACGCCTGGTCGCCGCCGGCGTGGAGCTGCTGTCCACCGGTGGCAGCGCCAAGGCACTGCGCGACGCGGGCATTGCGGTCAGCGAAGTCAGCGACCTCACCGGCTTTCCGGAAATCATGGACGGCCGGGTCAAGACACTGCACCCGAAAGTGCATGGCGGCCTGCTCGGTCGGCGTGGCACCGACGATGCGGTGATGGCGGAGTTGGGCATCGTGCCGATCGATCTGCTGGTGCTCAACCTGTATCCATTCGAAAGCACGGTGGCCAAAGCCGACTGCACACTGGAGCAGGCGATCGAAAACATCGACATCGGCGGTCCGGCGATGCTTCGTTCGGCCGCCAAGAATTGGAGCGATGTCGGCGTGCTGACCTCGCCGGATCAATACCAGGACGCGCTGGCCGAGATCGAGCAACACGCTGGCCTGAGCCGCGCCACCCGTTTCAAGCTGGCCGTAACCGCGTTCAACCGCGTCGCCAATTACGGTGGCGCAATCAGCGACTACCTGTCCGGCCTGGAACTTAACGACAGCCACGATGCCATCACCGGCCATGCGGCGTTCCCGGCACAGGTCAACGGCCGTTTCGCCAAACTGATGGACTTGCGCTACGGTGAAAATCCGCACCAGCAGGCCGCGTTCTATCGCGACTTGCATCCGCATCCGGGCACGTTGGCCTGCTTCCGCCAGTTGCAGGGCAAGGAGCTTTCCTTCAACAACATCGCCGATGCCGATGCGGCGTGGGAATGCGTGCGCAGCTTCGTCAAGCCGGCCTGCGTGATCGTCAAGCACGCCAACCCGTGCGGCGTCGCGGTCAGCCTGGATGGCATCGGCAAAGCCTATGATCTGGCTTTCCAGACGGATCCCACCTCGGCGTTCGGCGGCATCATCGCGTTCAATCGCGAAGTCGATGGCGTTACCGCCAGAGCCATCGTCGAACGCCAATTCGTCGAGGTGGTGCTGGCACCGAGCTATACGGACGACGCATTGAAGGCGTTCACGAAGAAAGGCAATGTGCGCGTGCTGGAAATCCCGTTGCCCGCCGACGGCAGTCTGCTCGATGCGCATCCCGGTAATCACTCCAAACGCGTGGGTTCGGGCTTGCTGATCCAGAGTGCCGACACCGGCATGATCACCGCGGCCGACCTGAAGGTGGTCACGCGCAAGGCACCCACCGAAGCACAGATCCACGATCTTATTTTTGCCTGGAAAGTAGCCAAATTCGTCAAGTCCAACGCCATCGTCTACGCTCGCGACCGCCAGACGATCGGCATCGGCGCGGGCCAGATGAGTCGGATCTACAGTGCGCGGATCGCCGGCATCAAGGCGGCCGACGAGAAGCTCGACGTACGCGGCTCGGTAATGGCCAGCGACGCGTTCTTCCCGTTCCGCGACGGCATCGACGCCGCCGCCGACGTGGGTATCAGCGCAGTAATCCAGCCCGGCGGGTCGATGCGCGACGGCGAGGTGATTGCTGCCGCGGACGAGCACGACATCGCCATGGTGTTCACCGGGATGCGCCACTTCCGTCATTGAGTCTCCACGTGCGCGGGCGCACGCTCGGCATCCACGCTGCACGCGGGAGGCTGCCATGCGTTATCAGTTGTACTACTGGAGCGCCATCCAGGGCCGCGGAGAATTCGTGCGGCTGGCCCTGGAAGATGCCGGCGCCAGCTATGTGGACGTGGCGCGCGAACAGGGTGACGACGCGATCGTTCAATACCTCGATGGCGTCCATCCGGGCGCGCTGCCGTTTGCGCCGCCTTTCCTCCGGGCAGGCCGCTTGCTGATCGCGCAGACTGCGAACATCCTGCACTATCTCGGTCCGCCTCTGGATCTGATACCGGCAAGCCAAAGCCGGCGACTGTACGCACACCAACTGCAACTTACCATCGCCGACCTGGCCGCCGAAGTACACGACTCGCACCACCCGATCGCCGGCAGCCTCTACTACGAGGATCAGCGCGTCGAGGCCGGCCGCCGCGCGAGAGATTTGCGCGAGACGCGATTGCCGAAGTACCTGGATTATTTCGAGCAGGTACTGGAACGCGGCGGCGGTCACTATGTGCTGCGCCAACACTCCTACGTCGACTTGTCGTTATTCCAGTTGATCAGCGGACTCGAATACGCGTTTCCACACACGTTGCAGCGCATGGAACTTGAACTGCCGTTACTCTGCGCCCTGAAGCAACGAGTGTCGCAACGACCGCGTATCGCCGCCTATCTGGCGTCGACGCGACGTCTGCCGTTCAACGAAAGCGGCATCTTCCGCGATTACCCGGAGCTGGATGACGCGGCCTGAGCGCTCGATAGTCTCTCCTCGACTCAGTGCTCAACGACTGCTGCTGGACGCCGGTCCGGTCGCGTCGACATCGTCCGACTCTGCTGCGGCCGGCGGGCTCTTGCCCCACTCCAGCACCTTGTACAGCGCCGGCGTCGCGCGCCGCTGACCGTGCTCGTCGACCAACCGCCCTTGCGGATCGACCATGTAGGTCTGCTGCAAGCCGCGTTTGGGCGTCACCACCACCATGTAGACGCGGCCGCTGCGGCTGTATTCCTGCACGGTGTTATCGCCTTGCTGGCGAATCTGTACCTCCGGTTCCGACTCGGGACGACCCATCCGGCTGTCACCACTCTTCATCGCTGGCAAGGTCAGTGGATGCAGATCGGGCTGGAGCGCGACTGAAGACGCGGGCGGGGGCGCCACTGAACTGGCTGACGGTGCAGTGGCCTGCACACCTGGATCGTTCATCCCGGGCGGCGGCGGCGCCTGACCCGCAGGATAGCTCTGGGCGTGGGCGGTCGATGCGAGCATCGCGACCGACGCGATAGTGACGGCAACCAGCAATGTGACGGTTTTCATGGCGGCAACCTCGATCAGGAGTTCGAGCATAACAGGGGCCTGCGACACGCTTTCGTGAAACGCGATGGTTTGCCGCACATGCGAGAATGTTCGGGCTGTGCGGGCAACCCGCGCCCCGCGTAACCTGCCTCGTACTAGGTCAATACACTCCATGCCCAAACTCATCCTGATTGACGGCTCCTCCTACCTTTACCGCGCGTTCCACGCACTGCCGCCGCTGACCAACGCACGCGGCGAACCGACCGGCGCACTGTTTGGCGTGGTCAGCATGCTGCGCGCCACGCTGAAGGCGAAGCCCGATTACCTGGCGTTTGTCAGCGATGCACCCGGCCCGACCTTTCGCAACGAGCTGTACGATCAGTACAAGGCGAACCGTCCGCCGATGCCAGACGATCTACGCACCCAGGTCGAACCGATGCTGGCGATCGTCGGCGCGCTGGGCTTTCCGATCCTGCGCGTGGCCGGTGTCGAAGCCGACGACGTGATTGGCACGCTGGCGGTGCAGGCGCGCGAGCTGGGTATCGATGTGGAGATCTCCACCGGCGACAAGGACATGGCCCAGCTGGTCGGCCCGCGTGTAACCCTGGTCAACACGATGAGCAACACCGTGATGGATAGCGCCGGCGTGGTCGAGAAATTCGGCGTGCGCCCAGAACAGATCATCGACTTCCTGGCGCTCACCGGCGACACCGTGGACAACGTACCGGGCGTGCCCAAGTGTGGCCCGAAGACGGCCGCCAAGTGGTTGGCCGCCTACGACTCGCTGGATGGCGTGATCGCGAACGCGGACAAGATTGGTGGCAAGATTGGCGAGAGCCTGCGCGAAACCTTGCCGCAATTGCCGTTGTCGCGCGAGCTGGTGACGATCAAGACCGACGTGCCTCTGGAGGTTGCTCCTGCCGAGCTGGCCCAGCGCGAAGCCGACATCACACAGCTGCGCGAGCTGTATACGCGCTACGAGTTCAAGGCTGCGTTGAAAGAACTCGACGGCGTTGAGCCAGGAATCGAAGCTCAGGCATTGGGCATCGGTGCGGCGCCAGCTACCGCTCAGGCGGCATCAGCCACCGCCAGCGACGTACCGGACGCGGCGCTGGCCGCACCCGGCGACTATGAGTTGATCGTGACGCAAGCTGCGTTCGATGCATGGCTGGAAAAACTGCGCCATGCGGAGCTGATCGCCTTCGACACCGAAACCACCAGCATCGATGCGATGCGCGCGGATATCGTCGGCATCAGCTTTGCGGTGGAACCACGCAAGGCCTGCTACATCCCACTCGGCCACGACTATCCCGGTGCACCGAAACAACTCGACCGCGATGCGGTGCTGGGCGCACTGAAACCCATCTTGGAAAATCCGTCCCGGCCCAAGCTCGGCCAGCATGCGAAGTACGACATCAATATTCTGTCGCACTACGACATTGCCGTGCAGGGTCTCAAGCACGATTCGATGCGGCCTGCCGCTACGCCGCCGAGGATTCGGACATCACCTTGCGTCTGCACCACGCGCTGTGGCCGAAACTGGAAAGCCTACCCAGGCTGCGCAAGATCTATGAGGATATCGAGATCCCGCTGGTGCCGGTGCTGGCGGAGATGGAGCGTCGTGGCGTGCTGATCGATGGCAACGCGCTGCGCGCCCAGAGCCAGCAGCTGGGCAAGCGCATGGTCGAGTTGCAGCGCCAGGCCTATGCGCTGGCCGGGCACGAGTTCAACCTGGACTCGCCCAAACAGTTGCAAAGCGTTCTGTTCGACGAACTTGGCCTGGAGGCGAAACTCAAAACACCGACCGGCCAGCCCTCGACCAATGAGGAAGCCCTTGACGCGATCGCCGATACGCACGAACTGCCGCGGCTTATCCTCGACTATCGCGGCCTGGCCAAGCTGCGCTCGACCTATACCGACAAGCTCTCCGGCATCGTCAACCCGCGCACCGGCCGCGTGCATACCAGCTATCACCAGGGCTCGGTCGCGACCGGGCGGATCTCGTCGTCCGACCCCAATCTTCAGAACATCCCGGTGCGTACCGAGGAGGGCCGACGCATCCGCCAGGCCTTTATCGCCCCCGACGGCTGGCAGGTGCTGGCCGCGGATTACTCGCAGATCGAGCTGCGCATCATGGCGCACCTGTCCGGCGACGAAGGCCTGCTCAAGGCCTTCCACGAAGGCGGCGACGTGCACCGCGCCACCGCCGCCGAAGTGTTCGGCCTGAAGCCGGAGGAGGTCAGCGCCAACCAGCGCCGCGCCGCCAAGGCGATCAACTTCGGTCTGATGTACGGCATGAGCGCATTCGGTCTGGCACGCCAATTGGGAGTCGATCGCGGCGAGGCCAGCGATTATATGGCGCGCTACTTCGCCCGCTACCCCGGCGTGCACGCATTCATGGAGGCCACCCGCGAACAGGCGCACCGCGACGGCTATGTCGAGACGATCTTCGGCCGTCGGCTGTATCTGGAAAACCTGACCTCGCGCAACCATGGACTGCGTCAGGGCGCGGAGCGCGCCGCGGTGAACGCGCCGATGCAAGGCAGCGCCGCCGACATCATCAAGCGCGCGATGATCACGGTCGCGGCGTGGCTGGGCGAACGCGACGACGCGCACATGTTGATGCAGGTACACGACGAACTGGTGTTTGAGGTGCGTGCGGACGCGGTCGAGGTCGTGCGTGCCGCCGTGATCGAACGCATGTCCGGCGCCGCGGAACTGGCGGTGCCGCTGTTGGTGGACGTGGGCGTGGGCGCGAACTGGGACGAAGCCCACTAGCAGCGTGGGCAACCATCCGAAACCCGCAGACGCAACATCAAATTACGTCTTGAACGCCCGCCAGATGAATCGATGTTGAATTTCTTTAGGAAATCGGGAAACTTTTTCGTGACGAGGTGCATCTAACGGTTCGGATGCACGCAACGGCATCCATGGTTGGCTCACCTCCCTGGGCCGCCACGGACGCGTACCTCTCCCCTAGGTTTCCGCGTCCGCCCTGCCCCGAAGGCTCCCCCTAGCCTTCGGGGCCTTTTTTTAGGTTTATCGCGTCCCGGGACGCCTGGTTGGCGTTCGTTCGCCGTCCCGCGTGTCCCTCTGTACATTTTGTGCACACGGCTACCCGGCATACTGATACCAACTTCAACTCAGGGGATTCCCATGCGTGCAGGACTGATCATTGTTGGCATCATTTTGGTGGCAGCCGGCATCTGGATCGTAGCCGGTCACGCCTTTTATCAGGATACCGACACCCTGGTACAGGTCGGCTCGGCCAAAATCACGGCCACCCATGACAAGGGCATCCCACAATGGGTCGGTATCTCCAGTCTTGTGGTCGGTGCCTTGGTGGCAATCGGCGGTTTCATGAGCAAGCGCTGAGCCAACACCAGACGAACCCGTAAACCGCCGCTTGCGGCGGTTTTCTTTTGGGACGAGCAGGCGACCCTGAGAACGGTCTCCTCCCAGCCAACGCCGCTACAATTGATGGGATGGATGTCTCGTACTTGATTGACCCGCTCAATGCCGCCCAGCGCGAAGCGGTATGTGCCCCGCCCGGCCACTACCTGATACTGGCCGGTGCCGGTTCCGGCAAAACCCGCGTGCTGACCCACCGGATCGGCTGGCTGACCCAGGCCGAAGGGGTGCCGCCCTGGGCGATCCTCGCCGTTACCTTCACCAACAAGGCGGCCGGCGAGATGCGTGCACGCTTGGGCGCGCTGATTCCCGGCAGCACGCAAGGCCTCACCGTCGGCACCTTCCACGGCATTGCCCATCGCCTGTTGCGCCGGCACTGGCGTGAGGCCGGGCTGACCGAAACCTTCCAGATCCTCGATGCCGACGACCAGTTGCGCATGGTCAAACGCGTCGTCGCCGGGCTGGGGCTGGACGACGCGAAATTTCCGCCACGCCAAGCCTGCTGGCAGATCAACCAGTGGAAGGACGAGGGCAAGCGCCCGGACGGCATCGAACATCGCGACCACCCGGTCACCCACACCTTCGTCAACATCTACAAGGCCTACGAGGACGCCTGTCGCCGTGCCAGCCTGGTCGACTTCGCCGAGTTGCTGCTGCGTGCGCACGAGTTGTGGCTGAAGAACCCGGCGGTGCTGGAGCACTACCAGCAACGCTGGCGCTATCTCTTGGTCGACGAGTTTCAAGACACAAATACGCTGCAATACGCGTGGATCCGTGTACTCGCCGGCGCCGCCGGACAAGTGTTTGTGGTGGGCGACGACGACCAGGCGATCTACGGCTGGCGCGGCGCCAAGGTGGAAAACGTACAGCAGTTCCTGCGCGATTTCCCCGGCGCAAGAACGATCAAACTGGAACAGAATTACCGCTCGACCTCGACCATCCTGAAAGCGGCCAACAGTGTGATCGAGCGCAACGGAAGCCGCCTCGGCAAGCAGCTTTGGACGGCCGGCGACGAGGGCGAGCGCATCGCGCTGTATGCCGCCTACAACGAGCAAGACGAGGCGCGTTTTGTGGTCGAACGCATTCGCGAATACATCGACGAGCAAGGCAATGCGCGGGACTGCGCGATCCTGTATCGCTCCAACGCGCAATCGCGCAACTTCGAGGAACAACTCGTACAACGCCGGATCGGCTACCGCGTCTACGGCGGCCAGCGCTTCTTCGACCGTGCCGAGGTCAAGGACGCGCTGGCCTATCTGCGTCTCACCGCCAACCGCCACGACGACGCCGCGTTCGAGCGCGCGGTGAACACGCCGCCACGCGGCATCGGAGACCGCACGCTGGACGTGCTGCGCCGTCGCGCGCGCATCGACAACATCTCGATGTGGGAGGCGACGCTGGCGGAGCTCACCAGCAGCGAGCTGGCCGGGCGGGCGAAGAATGCGGTAAAGGCGTTTCTGGCGTTACTTGACGGGATGGCGCGGGATTTCAAGCCTCTGTCCCTGCGGGAGAAGGATGAGGGTGCGGGCATGCAAGACCCTTCGGCTCCGGCCGAACCCTCTCCACCGTCTCCTCTCCCGGAGGGAGAAGGGAGCAACGATGGCCTGACCCTCGCCGAACAGATCGACCACGTCATCACCCACACTGGCTTGCGCGATTTCTACGAGAAGGACAGCCGCGGCCATGCCGAGACGCGGGTCGAGAACCTGGATGAGCTGGTCAACGTGGCCAGCCGCTTCGAGCGCAGCCAGGACGACATCGATGCCGGCCTGAGCGAGCTGAACTCTTTTCTGTCCAATGCCTCGCTGGAAGCCGGTGAGAACCAGGGCGAGGAAGGCGACGACTGCGTACAACTGATGACGTTGCACGCGGCCAAGGGATTGGAGTTTCCGGTGGTGTTTCTGGTCGGCATGGAAGAAGGCCTGTTCCCCAGTCAGCGCTCGGTCGATGACGAAGGTCGACTGGAAGAGGAGCGACGCCTCGCCTACGTTGGCATCACCCGCGCGCGTGAACGCCTCATCCTCAGCCACGCCGAATCGCGCCGCATGCACGGCACCGAGATGCTGGCGCGACCTTCGCGCTTCCTTGGGGAGATGCCGGCCGAGTTGATCGACGAGGTGCGACCGCGCGTGCACGTCACGCGGCCCATGTATGCCGGCCGGCCGCGCGAGGTTTCCCCATCATTGGAAGAATCCCTGCCAGTGAAGCTTGGCCAACGCGTCAGCCATCCCAACTTCGGTGAAGGCGTGGTGCTCAGTGCCGAGGGCAGTGGTGCGCACACCCGACTGCAGGTGAATTTCGAGGGCGTGGGCAGCAAGTGGCTGGTGGCAGCGTACGCCAACTTGACGGTGCTCTGAGTCCGAACGTGAAAGAAGGGCGCATGCGCCCTTCTTTCACAAGCCCAAACCCGATAACGCTTATGGTTTGGCGGCGATAGAAGCCGCAGTTCGCCTGGCTTTCACCTCGTCCGCGGTGATCTGCTTGCTCTGGTTGCCCCACGAAGAGCGCTCGTGATTGATGATGTCGGCGATCTGCGCATCGGTCAGCACGCTGCCGAACGGAGGCATCGGCGTCGCATACACCACACCGCCAATGGTCTTGCCGTGCAGTCCATTCAGCACCGCATCGATCTGCGTGGTGGGATCGGCATCCAGTACCGCCTCGTTGTCCTTGAGCGGCGGGAACGCGCCGGCAATACCCATTCCGGTCGGTTGATGGCAGGCCGCACAGTTGGCGGAGTAGAGCGCGGTCCCCTTGGCCGCATCAGCATGGTATGGGCCCTGCGCAGCCGAGGCGGCCGCCATGTCCGCTACCGGCGCGCTGACGGCTGGTGGCGGCGTGGCGCTGGCCTCCACCGGCACGGAGCCATCCTTGCCGCGTACCTGGAGTACACCGATCGCACCCACCGTCGCGTGAGCCATGTCGTGGTCGACGAACGGATAGTTGCCCGACTCCGGCAGCATGAGGTCAAGCACCACACCTTCGCCCGGCGCGATCGAGTAGGTAGAGACGCCACTCAGCGCATGTGCCACATCACCGTCGGGGTAGACCTTGTCGAAGATGCCGCCGATCACGTGGAATGCGCTCCACAGATCCGGGCCGGCATCGACGACATAGAGGCGAACGCGCTGTCCGGCCGTCGCCAGCAGCGGATGGTCACGATACTGGAAGGCTGCGCCGTTGAAGACAACCTCGTCGGGACGTTCCTCCTTCATCCGCTCGAAGTTGGGGCCCATCAAATGATCAGCCACCTGCTGCGTGTACCACTCGCTCTGCACGATCACGTAGCTGTCGGCGGCCGGCGGCAGCGGTTCGATCGGGTCCACGATCAAGGCACCAAACATGCCGTTGGCAATGTGCAGCAATACCGGCGGCGTGCCGCAATGGTAGAGGAACGCTCCAGG
>CAJDWH010000005.1_pt1 | contig 47457 bp, 44 predicted proteins | sample 7391531 | NCBI WGS metagenome assembly CAJDWH01 (sample SAMEA7055715, study PRJEB34461) | soil metagenome | biome: terrestrial ecosystem; feature: Peninsula; material: soil | place: Antarctica | collected 2016
TCGATCTGGTCCACCAGCAGGTCAAGATCACTTTGCACGCGCTCGGCAAGAAAAGGTAGCCGCGTCCACGCCGGGAGGTGGTCGATGACCATGCCAGAGTCGAGCAGGTACTTCACTCGCTTGCGTTCCACTCATCGCGCAGGTGTTGCTGGTATGCGAGCCCGCCGCCTTGGCGCCAGATACCGGCGGTGCGTTGCAGTGCGCTCTGCAAACCAGTCAGCCTCCGGCTTTCTTCACGGACGCGATATTCACGCACCGCCTGGCGAACGAGATCGGCCATCGGCAAGTGGCGTGCCTGGGCCTCACAATTGAGCCACGCCTTGTCGTCGGGGTCCAGATTGATAAATGTGCATGCCATCGTCAAACGATATCCCATGCGCTGTATGTCATATCGTGGCTTTCAGGAAGCCTGGACGCGCAAGCAACCAATGGCCCGTATGCCGCAGCTGCGCTTCAGGCGAACCGACAGCGCTGAGTGTGAGATGGCCAATCAACGATGCGCCGCAGGTTGTGTTGCCGGGCATTGTGGATGGTGATTTCGGTGGCAAAATCCTTGGCTTTCAGGATGATGGTTGGGGCGAAATCAGCCAGCGGTCGACTCGCTGGAACCTTCCAGGTGGACTTCATCGGCTGGGTGGATTTGCCAAGCAAGGCGTGATCGCCCTTGCTGCGGATCAAGGCGAAGTTCTGGTTGCTACCGGTTTGCTCATAGATGACGCTGGACAGATCCTTCTCCGTTTGCGTGAGCTTGTGCCGGGCGGAAACGCGCTCGCTTCGAGCAACCGCTGCTCGATCGGCTCGGCGCGGCGAATTTGGTAGGCGAAGTAGGTTTGGGCAAAGGCAATCTCCTGCTTCCGCGGATCGCCGTTCTGGGCAATGAGGTAACAGGCATAGCGGGTCAGCATGAGGTCGTCTACCTCACGCTGACTGCCAGAGCCGAGATCGACCATTTTCCCGACGTCGTCAAAATGGTCCGCTAGCTCGTGCCCCGAGACTTCGCGGGCTGTTTTGGCCTCGGAAATCACGTTCAGAAAGTTGTCCCACTTCGTATAGCCAAGCACGTACTGCAGGTCGCGGGCCGGTTAGTATTCGACGCCGCCTTCGGTTTGCTGGCCGTGCGCCTCGAACGTGCTGGTGAGGGTCTGGATCAGTTCGCTTTTCATCTTTCAGCATGCTCCGTGTGATGGTGGAACCGCGGCGATGAGGCAGATGGAACATGTAAAGGGAAAGGGGATTTTCCATACAGATCGGCCGGGACATGAATAGAAAAGCGGCGATTCCTATGCATGACGCTGATCATGCACCCAGCCCGGCGACGGCGGTGCTGACCATCTTGTTGAACATCGCCTCGACCTTTCCGCCACCGTAAATACCAAAATTGGTTACATCGGGCATCAAGTAGGCAAGGGGTACCAGGTTGACCGGCTCATCAGGGGCAAAGCGTTCGATAAGCGATTGGCGATGATGTTGCCGCCCTGCTTCGCGCACAGGGTGCGCTCCTACCTGACTTCTGCCGGGCGTTGGCGCAGCCGCTGCAGCTTGCGCTCGCGGCGGCGGGTGCTCCAGGCTTTGCGGCGCTCGGCGAGACACGAGAAGATCACGTACAGCGCGGGAGTGCTGAGCAGAGTGAGGCTTTGCGAGATCAGCAGACCGCCGATCAGCGCGATGCCGAGCGGACGACGCAGTTCGCTGCCTTCGCCCAGGCCGATGGCGATCGGCAGCGCGGCAAGAATCGCCACCATGGTGGTCATCATGATCGGGCGAAAACGCACCAGGCAAGCTTCACGGGCGGCTTCGAGCGGGTTCTTGCCGTGTTGACGTTGGGCTACGAGCGCGAAGTCGATCATCATGATCGCATTCTTCTTGACGATGCCTATAAGCAATACCAGTGCGATCTGCGCCACCACCGAAAGCTCTGTGTTGGTCAGCCACAGTGCAAGCAGCGCGCCGACACCGGCTGCCGGCAAGGTGGAGAGGATAGTCACCGGGTGGATCAGGCTTTCGTACAGCATGCCGAGCACGATGTAGACGGTGATGATCGCGGCCAGCACCAACCACAGCATGCCGCTTTGCGATTGCTGGAAGCGACGAAAATCGCCGCCCACGTTGAGCTTGATGTCGCCGGGCATGCGCATGTTGCCAGCGGTGGCCTGGATCACCTGCAAGGCCTGTCCCATGCTGGCGCCAGGCGCGAGGTTGAAGCTCAGATCCATGGTGGTGAACTGGTTCTGGTGGGTGATCTGCGAGGGCGCCAGGCCCGGCTCCTGCCGCGTGAAGGCGGTGATCGGTACCATCTCGCCCTTGTTCGATTTCACATAAATGCGATTGAGTGCGTCCGGCGTGGCGGTTTGCGCGGGCAATGCATTGACCACAACCTTGTACTGGTTGATGTCCGAGTAGATCGTCGACACCTGGCGTTGGCCGAAGGCGTCGTACAGCGCGCCGTCGATGGCACCGACGGTGACACCCAGTCGCGCGGCCGTGTCGCGGTCGATCACGATGTTCTGGCGCAAGCCGCCCTGTTCCACGTCGCTGCCCACGTCACGCAGGATCGGGTTCTTCTTCAGTTCGGTGACCAGCCGGGGCAACCACAGCTGCAGTGAGGCAAGATCATTGCCCTGCAGCGAGATCTGGTATTGCGCGCCCTGGCTGCTACCGCCACCGCCGCCACTGGGCAGATCCTGCACCGGGCGCAGACGCAGGTGGAGGTCGGGATACTTGTCGGCTTTCGCGCTCAACCGGGCCAACACGACGAAGGTGTCGTCGGTGCGACCCTGCGCGCGCGTCTTCAGGTCAATATTGAACGAACCGCTGGCGCCCTGGCGGCTACTGCCCAGGCGCGTGCCCACGGTGGCCACATCCGGATCGGCCTGAAGCATCGCGGTGAGGCGCTGCAGACGTTGCCTGCTCTGCTCGAACGACACGGTCGCGCTGGACGTTGCCCGGCCCCAGATCAGGCCGGTGTCCTGCTGCGGGAACAAGCCGGTCTTGACCACCGTGAACATGTAGAAGGTGACCCCGATCAGCACCAGCGGGGTCAGCGCGAATGCCAGCGCGTGACGCAGCGAGAAGTCCAGCGCCCGGCGATAGACGCCGAGCATGCCGGCATGAAAACGATCCAGCAGCTGGCTGCGCAGCGGCTGTCGAGTGTTCGCCGCGCGTATCCGGTGGCCGCCCAGAAAGTAGCCGCACAATGCCGGGGTGAGGGTCAGCGAGACCGCCGCCGAGACCACAATGGCCGCCACCAAGGTCACCGCGAACTCGTGCATGAACATGCCGGTGATGCCACCGGCGAACAGCAGCGGGATGAACACCGCCACCAGCGAGGCGGTGATCGAGACGATGGTGAAACCGATCTCGCGCGCACCGGCGAGCGTCGCCTGCATCCGCGTCATGCCTTCGTCGATGTGGCGGATGATGTTCTCGATCACCACGATTGCATCGTCCACCACGAAGCCGATCGCGATCACCAGCGCCAGCAAGGTCAGGTTGTTCAAGGTGTAGTCGAAGATGTACATCGCCACGAAGGCACCGGCGAGCGACAACGGCACCGCCACCGCGGCGATCAGCGTGGGTGCCAGCCGACGCAGGAACAGCGCCACGGTGAGGATCACCATCGCCAGCGAGATCAGCAAGGTGACTTGCACCTCATGCAGCGAGGCGCGAATCGTCGGGGTGCCGTCGAAGAACGGGGTCAGCTTGGTGCCCGGCTGCAGGAACGTACGCAGCGCCGGCAGCTGCGCCTTGACCAAGTCGACGGTGGAAATCACGTTGGCGTCGGTCTTCTTGTACACGTACATCAACACCGCCGGCTTGCCGCCAAACCAGGCGGCCTGGTAAGCATCCTCGGTGCCGGCATAGACCTGAGCCACGTCCGCCAGGCGCACCGGCGTGCCGTTGTGGCTGGCGATCACCAGCTTGGCGAAGTCGGCGGCGTCATGCAGCGAAGTGGTGGCTTCGACTGCCATGCGAGTCTTGCCATTGCTGAGAAAACCCTCTGGCGAGGTCACGTTGGCGGCACGCAACGCGTTGCGCAGCTGGTCGGGCGACAGGCCCATCGCATTGAGCGTGCGCAAGTTCACGTCGACCCGAATCGCCGGGGTCGAGGCGCCGGCGATTTCCACCGAAGACACCCCCGGCAACTGGCGCAGGCGCTGTGCCAGCAACGTATCGGAGACGTTGTAGAGATCGCCCGCGGACTGCGTCTCTGAAGTCAGCGCGAAGGCGATCACCGGGTCGTCGTTCGGGTTCGCCTTCTGGTAACTGGGTGCGCCGTTGAGGCCGCTCGGAAGGTCCGGTGCCGCCGCATTGATCGCCGCCTGCACGTCGCGCGCCGCGGAATCCAGATCGGTGCCATTGCGGAACATCATGAATACGAAGGTGCGGCCTTCGGAACTGGACGAACGCATGATGTCGATGCCGGGCACCTGACCCAGGTGCCGTTCCAGCGGAGCGGCCACGGTCGAGGCCATGGTGCTGGCATCGGCGCCGGCCTGGCTGGCCTGCACGAAAATCGCCGGAAACTGCATGCTCGGCAGCGCTGCCACGCCAAGCAGGAAGTAGCAGATCATGCCGCCGACAAACAATCCGATGGCCAGCAGCGACGTGCCGATCGGACGGCGGATAAACGGGCCGGAGACATTCATGCAGCGAAGACAACCGTGATGCGGGCGGCAGGATGCCGGCCAGGACGAGAACGGATCATCCCACCCTCAACGCACGAACTGCAAAACGGTTGATCGACATGACGAGGAAAGCCGCACCCCCTGCGTCACAGGGGATGCGGCGAGTCGACCGGTCGGATCGATCACGTCGCGCTGGGTGCCCGCGCGTGGTTCAACGCGCGTTGTTCGCGCCGCACCGCCAGCCAGTCGGAGAAACGCTCCATGTACAGGTAGATCACCGGCGTGGTGTACAGCGTCACCAACTGCGACAACAGCAGGCCGCCGACGATCGCCACGCCCAGCGGACGGCGCAACTCCGAACCGATGCCGGTGCCCAGCGCCAGCGGCAGCGCGCCGAACATCGCCGCAAAGGTGGTCATCATGATCGGGCGAAAGCGCAGCAGGCAGGCGCGACGGATCGCATCGTGGGCGTTCATGCCGGCGCGACGTGCCACGATCGCGAAGTCGATCATCATGATCGCGTTCTTCTTGACGATACCTATCAGCAGCACGATGCCGACGATGCCATCCACCGACAGGCTCATGCCGAACAACATCAGCGCCAGCAAGGCACCGACACCGGCCGGCGGCAGGGTGGAAATAATCGTCAGCGGATGGATGTAGCTCTCGTAGAGCACGCCCAGCACGATGTAGATCACCACGATCGCCGCCAGCAGCAGCAGCACCTCATCGCCCAGCGACGAGTTGAACTCGGCCGCCTTGCCGATGAATTGGCCACGTACCTGCGGCGGAAAATTGAGCTGCTGCTCGACGTCGTGGATGGCGTTCACCGCGTCGGACAGGGAATAGCCCGGCGCCACGTTGAACGCCAGCGTCACCGCCGGCAGTTGCTGCTGGTGGCTGACCACCAGCGGCGCACTGGTGACCTCGGCACTGGCCAGCGAGGACAGCGGGATGGTGCCGCCACCGCCCAACGCGATGCCGATGTTGCCGGTGTTGCCGATGCCGCTGGGCGTAGCCGAATTACTCGATTTGACCTGGCCGAAGCTGGTCGCATTGCTGCCGGTCAGCGCTCCGGAGCTGTTGCCGCGTACGGTCAGCTTGTTGAGCAGGTCGGTGCTGTTGCGGAATTCCGGCGCCACCTCCAGCACCACGCGGTACTGGTTCAACTGGGTGAAGATGGTCGAGATCTGGCGCTGACCGAAGGCGTCGTACAAGGTGTCGTCGATGGTCTGCACCGGCACGCCCATGCGGCTGGCTTTTTCGCGATCGATGGTTAGCTTGAGCGCATTGCCGCGGTCGGCCAGGTTGTTGTCCACGTCGGCCAGTTCCGGCCGCTGGCGCATCGCCTGGGTCATCTCGCCGGCATACTTGGCCAGCTCGACCGAGTTCACCTCGGACATCGCATATTGGTATTCGGTGGCCGACACGGTGCTGTCCAGAGTCACGTCCTGGACCGGCTTCAGGTACAGCGCCACGCCCGGAATATCCGCTACAGCATGACGCAGGCGCGGTAACAGCTTGTCCAGGCCATCGCGATCACCGCGATCCTTCAGCACGATGCTGAGCTGGCCCTGGTTGAGGGTCGGGTTGATCGTGCCGGCGCCGATAAAGGCGGCCACACCGGCAACCGCCGGGTCCTTGCGCAAGGCCTCCGCGACCGCCTTGGTGCGTTGCTCCATGGCCGGGAACGCGATGTTGTCATCGGCCTGCACCACGCCGGTGATCAGGCCGGTGTCCTGCTCGGGCAGCAAGCCCTTGGGGATGGCCATGTACAGGAACACGGTGAGCACCACCGCAGCGCCGGCCACCAGCATGGTCAGGCGTTGGTGATCGAGCACCCAGTCCAGCGTACGCTCGTACAGATGCACGCTGCGCGCCCATACCGTGCGCTTGCCGGCGGCAGCGGCGAGCTCGTGCGCGTCGTCGCCGGCGGGCAGTTGATCGGGCTTGAGCAGGTAGGCGCACATCATCGGGGTCAGGGTCAGCGAGACCACCATCGAGATGGTCACCGCGATGGTCAGCACCCAGGCGAACTCGTGGAACAGACGTCCGGTGACGCCGGGCATCAGGATCAGCGGCAGGAACACCGCCACCAGCGACACGGTCAGCGACAGCACGGTGAAGCCGATCTCCCGTGCGCCGACTTCGGCCGCCTCTGGCCCGTCCATGCCCTTTTCGATGTAGCGCACGATGTTCTCGATCATCACGATCGCATCGTCGACCACGAATCCGGTGGCCACAGTCAGTGCCATCAGTGACAAATTGTCCAGCGACATGCCGGTGAACGACATCACCCCGAACGTGCCCAACAGCGACAGCGGCACTGCGGTGGCCGGAATAATGGTGGCCCACATCCGACGCAGAAATACAAAGATCACGCCGATCACCAGGAACACGGTGAGGATCAGGGTGAACTCGACATCGCGCACCGAGGCACGGATGGTGACCGTGCGATCGGCGAATACATCCAGGTGCACGTCCGCCGGCAGTGCGCTGCGCAGCTCGGGCAGGATCCGGCGGATCTGTTCCACCGTGTCCACGATGTTGGCGCCGGGCTGACGGCGGACGTCCAGCAGCACCGCCGGTTTGCCGTTGGCCCAGGCCGCGAGCTGGTCGTTCTCGACCCCATCAACCACCTTCGCCACATCGGACAGACGCACCGGCGCGTTGTTGCGGTAGCTGATGATGGTGCTCTTGTACTGCTCAGCATCGACCAGTTGGTCGTTGGTGCCGATCGAGTAACTCTGCGTCTTGCCGTTCAGCGTGCCCTTGGGCGCGTTAACGTTGGCCTGGGTTAGGGACGCGCGCACGTCCTCCATGGTCAGGCCGAGGTTGGCCAGCTGCGCCGGGTTCACCTGGATGCGTACCGCCGGTCGCACGTTGCCGGCAATCGAGACCAGGCCCACGCCCTGCACCTGCGACAGCTTCTGCGCCAGGATCGAGTCGGCCAGATCGTTGACGTCGCGCAACGGTCGGCTGTCCGACTGTAGCGTCAGGGTGAGGATTGGTGCGTCGGCCGGATTGACCCGGTTGTACACCGGCGGATACGGCAGGTTGCCCGGCAGCGTGCCCTTGGCCTGGTTGATCGCCGCCTGCACATCTTGTGCGGCGATGTCGATGTCGCGCCCCATGTTGAACTGCAACACGATGGTGGACAGGCCGGCCGAGGAGTCCGAGCTCATCATGCTGAGGCCGGAAATCTGCCCCAGGTTGCGCTCCAGCGGCGTGGTGATCAGGGTCGCCATGGTGGTGGCGCTGGCCCCGGGATACTGGGTAGTCACCACCAGGCTGGGCGCCTCGATTTCCGGCAACGCCGATACCGGCAACTCGCGGAAGCCGAGGATGCCGAGCAGCAGCACCGCCACCATCAACAGTGAGGTGGCGATCGGTCGGCGAATGAAGAGGGTGGAGAATCCCATGGCTATCCGTGGAGATGTAGAGCGGCCGCAGCCGCGATCATGGCGTGCGCATGGCCGCGGCAAGGCGCCGTGGCCATACGTACATCAGTGACGCCGACGGCCACTGGCGTTGTCCTTTTTCGACTGTTTCAGCTCGGCCTCGGTCGGCGCCGCCGGCACTTCACCCGGCTTGAGCGGGTTGACCTTGCTGCCGGGCTTGAGCCGGAACTGACCTTCGGTCACCACCTTCTCGTCGGCCTTGAGGCCGGTGCCGATCATCACGTGGCTGTCGCCCACCTCGCCGGCGACCACGATTGGCTGCATCTTGACCGTGTTGTCGCCCTGCACCTGGTAGACGTAATCGCCGTCCGGCCCGCGCTGCACTGCCTCCGCGGGAATGACCAGACCGCCGTCGACCGTATTCACCAGCAGTCGCACGTTGACGAACTGGCCCGGCCACAACTCATTGTGCTCGTTGCTGAACTCCGACTTCAGCCGGAACGTGCCGGTGGCGGTGTCGATCTGGTTGTCGATGACCTTGAGCACGCCACCGCCGACAATCGGGTGCGCATCGACACGGTCCAGCGCGGTAACTTGCAGCGGCTCACTGCCCTGCGCCGCGCGACGCACCATATCCAGGTTCTGCTCGGGCAGGGTGAACATCACGTTGATCGGGTGTAGCTGGGTCAAGGTGACGAGCGGCGTGGACGTGTTCACCACATTGCCCGGATCCACCGCGCGGATGCCGGCCAGACCCTCGATCGGCGAGCGGACCTGGGTGTAATCCAGTTGCACCTTGGCATCGCGCATCGCCGCCTCGTCGGCTGCCACCGTCGCCTCGTACTGGGTCACGGTGTTTTTCAGCGTAACCAGGCTGCTCTTGGCCACGTACTGGCTGTACTGCGGATCCTGCGAGCGCTGGTAGTTGCTGCGTGCGGTGGCCAGCAGGGATTTGTCCTGGTTGCGCCGGCTGACCGCCTGGTCGTAGCTGGCCTGGAAGGTGCGCGGATCGATCTGGGCCAGTATCTGGTCCTTTTTCACCGGTTGGCCTTCCTCGAAGTCGATGCTCAGCAGCTGGCCGCTCACCTGCGGGATCACGGTGACGGTGTTCAGCGCCTGCACGGTGCCAAGCGCGGTCAGGTAGACCGGCACATTCTGTTTGACGACGGGCACCACGGTGACCGGCACCGGTTTGCTCTCGTCCTTGCCGTTGCCAGCAGCCTGCGACGCGGCGCCGGCCGGCTTGTGCAACACGCGGATACCAACAATGGCCACGATGACCACCGCCAGTACGATCAACGCGATTTTCCAGACACGCGACATGTAGAACTCCTGGATTGAACTCTGCGAGCAGCACTTTGTCAGGCCGCTGCTGCCGAAACCACGTGGGCAGACGCGCCCACATGGTTGAAGCATAAGGGCACAGGAACAGCTTTGAACAATGCCAGTTGACATGGTTGGGCCATGACCGATGGCAGGGTTTTGCGCATCGCTCCGACTCAGATCGAACCAGCCACGGAACGTTCCCCACAAGGTCCAACAGACTCCTGGAGACACGAAGCGCCCGGCAAGCCTGAAACTTGCCGGGCGCTTCGTTTATAATACCGGGCCGGTTGCCTGCGCGCCCATGCGCGACTGAAGCCGCCGGCAACAGGGACACGGGATCCATCGACGCGTTCGACCTTAGGGCTGTAGCGACGATTTCGCCAGTCCGGCGTGACATACAGGCAATCAGGCGGCCCGACCCGCCCACTAACAGGAGTACGTGCGTGAGCGGTTCACTTAGCAAGTCCGACCAGAGCTTCCTGCGCCAGTTTTCCCTGGCTATCGGCGGTCTGGCCATCCTCACCGTGATCCTCGTACTGTCGGCCCTGGCGATCAACAACAGCGAGCCCCAGGAAACCAACCCAAACAAGCCGGCGAAGATGGCCGAACGGATCGCGCCAGCAGGCGCCGTCTACGCCGGCGATACCGGCCGCGCCGCGATGCAGGCCGCCGCCGACGCTGCCGCCCAGGCCGCCTCTTCCCAGGTTGCCTACGGTGGCACCACCGACGGCAAGGAGATCTACGATCACCTGTGCACCAGCTGCCACACCGCCGGTATTGCCGGCGCGCCGAAGGTGGGTGACAAGGCGACATGGGGCCCGCGCATCGAGCAAGGCCTCGATATCCTGGTCAAGCACGCGATTGATGGCTACCACGGCCCGGACGGCAACTTCATGCCACCCAAGGGCGGCAACGCGGCCCTCACCGACGAGCAGGTTACGGCCGCGGTGCACTGGATCGTCGACCAGGTCAAATAGGTCAGCTTCAATAAAGTAAAAGCCAAATGCCGCCCAATGGGCGGCATTTTCGTTTGCCCCCTCCCCCGTTCACGGGGGAGGGTTGGGGCGGGGGCAACCTGGCCAAGAATCACCCCAAAACCACCCCAAGCCCGCCCAAAAGCCACGCAAGAAGCCGCCCTCAATGCCCGATCGAGGCTGACCGACAAAAGCAGAGCCACCCCCCATCAGCCCTTCGGGCAGCTTCCCCCGCTTGCGGGGGAAGCGACAGCGCAAAACACCTGAGCAAACCCGGGCTTTTCACTCCACCGACCGCGTAATCCACTCGCCCACGAACCCCTGCAACTGCGGAAAGAACGCCTCGAACCGCCGCTGCAACTCATCCTCGTGCGCCACCAGCACCGGCAACGCCGAATCCAGTGGATTGGCGCGGCTCAAGCGTTGCCCGATCCCCGTCAGGGCGCGCTCCAGCACCGCCCGATCTGCGTAGCCGGCCGGCAGGTCGTTGGCTTCCATGTAGGCGCGAAACCGCCGCAACGCCGGCGTCAACAACGCATCCCGCCGCTGTAACAGCTCTCGCAGCGCTACCGAATAGTCCGGCAACGGCTGACTGCTCCAATGCGCGAAATTCCGCGCCAGGCAATGATCGAACCACATATCAAGCAGAATCCCGGCATAGCGCCGGTAAGGCGACGGCAGGCAGGCTTTGGCTGCCAGCACCTCGGGATGGGCGTCGGTATAGGTATCGATGGCGCGATGCAGCCGGATGCCGCTGATCACGCGGGCCGGATAGCGCGCCGGATCGGGCTGGCCATGTACGAAGTCGCCGAGCATCCCACCCAGACGCAGGGCGTCGTCGTCGCCGACCAGCAAGACATGCGCCAGATGATTCATCCGAGCGGGCAACGAATCGGCGTCGCGGTTATGATCGTTCGCATGAATTCCACCGAGTTTCCCTCCGATCCCGCGAGCTTTCCAGATGTGGCTGCCAGTTTCATGCTGACCGGGCCGGTCGGCAAGCTGGAGACCGCAACCGATCTTGCCGAGCGTGCCGATGCGCGCGGTGGCGTGGCCGTGATCTGCCACCCGCTGACCAGTGAGGGCGGCAGCATGCACAACAAAGTGGTGACCATGATCGAGCGCGCCGTGCGCGAGTCTGGCCTGGACACCGTGCGTTTCAATTTCCGCGAAGCTGGCAATTCCGAAGGCAGCTTCGACAAAGGTCGCGGGGAGCGCGAAGATCTTGCAGCAATAGTCGCGTGGGTCCGGCGTGTGCGCCCGCACGATACGCTGTGGTTGGCAGGTTTCTCGTTCGGCAGCTTCGTCAGTATCAGCCAGGCAGTACCGCTGCGCGCGGATGCGCTGATCAGCATCGCGCCGCCGGCCGGCCGTTATGAATTCGGTACCATCGCGCTGCCCACCTGTCCGTGGCTGATTGTCCAGGGCGAAGCCGACGAGGTGGTCGAGCCGCAAGCCGTGTTCGACTGGGTCGACTCGATGGAGCACAAACCAGACCTGGTGCGGATGCCCGAGACCAGCCACTTCTTCCATCGCCGGCTGATGGATCTGCGTGGCGCCATCAAGCATGCCGTGCGCGGCTGGCTGCCACCACCACGCCAGGCGTGACCCGTTCCATGATTGAACCACCATGCCTCGCGCCCAGTGCGCGTTACGAGGAAGGCGTCGCCGCGCACCGCTGGGAATCGGATCCAAGCCAGCTGGCGCTGTTGCCCGAGTTCGACCGCATGCACGCGGCTTTGTGTGCACAAACCGCCACCAATAACGGAATGTTCGGCCGCCTGAGATCCTTGCTCGGCAGCGACGAACACGCGGCGGTGCCGGGGCTGTATCTGTGGGGGCCGGTCGGTCGCGGCAAGACATTTTTGATGGACCTGTTCGCGGCAAGCCTGCCGCATGGCGTGGTCCTGCGGCGGCACTTCCACCGTTTCATGGGCGAGGTGCACGCAAGCCTGCGCGAGCTGGGCGAGCGGGAGAGTCCCCTGCTGGAGGTCGCGACCAGCATCGCGTCGCGCTGTCGGGTGCTGTGTCTGGATGAATTCCTGGTCAACGACATCGGCGACGCGATGATCCTGGCCAATTTGCTCGAGGCGTTGTTCGATCGTGGTGTGAGTCTGGTCACCACCTCCAATACCGCACCGGAAAACCTGTACCGCAATGGACTGCAGCGCGCACGTTTTCTGCCGGCCATCGCGCTGATCGAGCAGCGCTGCCATGTGGGGGAGGTGATCTCGACACACGACTGGCGCCTGCGCGTACTGGCCCAGGCGCCGGTGTATCTGACGCCGCCAGGCGCCGAGTCCCACCGTGCACTCGAACGGATCTTTGCCAACCAGGCCCACGGCACGATCGAACAGGACGGTGCCCTGCACATCAATGGTCGCGACATTCCGTTCCATAAGCGGGTCGAGGGCATGATCTGGTTCGAGTTCGCCGCGCTGTGCGAGGGCCCACGTGCTGTCGCCGACTACATCGCCCTGGCCAAAGCCGGCCCGGCCATCATCATCGCCAACGTGCCGCAGTTCACCATCTACAGCGAGGACGCCGCCAAGCGCTTCGTCCAATTGGTCGACGAGTTCTACGACCGTCACGTCAAGCTGGTGCTCAGCGCCGCCGCGCCGATTAGCGCGCTCTACGACGGCGAGCGCCTGCGCGCCGCTTTCGGCCGTACCGAATCGCGATTGATCGAGATGCAGAGCGAGGAATACCTGGCGCTGCCGCACCTGCCGGAGTGATCGTTTCCGTCCTGAAAGATCAGAATCAGACGCGCTGCAACGCGCGCCAGCGAGTCTCCAGCACCAGCATGGTGAACACGTAGATCGCGACGATAACCGCGGGGATCACCACAAAGCGCTGCGCCGGAAAAACGTACCAGGCAGTCAGCACCAGGGCGGTGCGCACCACCGCACGGTGATGCCGATCCAGTGCCGGATGATCCACGAGATCGGAAGCCACATCAGCCCGGTCAGGATGCCCACGCTCAGCGGCAGCGAGGTGTAGTCGCGCAGGAAGAACGGAATCGCGATCGCGTAGACCAGCAGCGACATCTTTACGGTCAGCATGAACAGCGAATCGAACGCGTTCTTCGGTCGCGACTTGTCGAGAAAATTTTCGCCGGTGAAACGAGACAGCAGCATGCCCAGATAGGGAATGCAGCCGGTGGCGATGAAAAGAACCCACACCGCATACAGCGGCGCCAGACTTGCGCCGGCCACGCCAACGACCGCCCACGCGATCGAGCCGGCCAACGGCATTGCCAGGAATCGTCGCCGGGAAAATTCATCACGCTATTGGTCAAGCGAGCGGATTGGTATCTGCACTTTCTGGTTCATGGGCCCCTCGTGGCTGACCAAGCCGGTGAAGCTCACTCAACGTGAGCGGCCGAGCTTGCCGGCTGCGTCCGCAGGAAACGCCGGTGATGAACCAGTACGCCGATGTAATAGACGAGGTAGTAACCCACCAGCAGACCGATCACCAGCATGGTTAGCGGGCTCGATGCGTAGCCCATCAGCGGCATCGGCATACTCGAGCCGTGGACGGTAGCGAGCGCGGACGCCTGCTGCATCTGCGGCCCCACCACCATCAACCGCCAGGCCAGCCGGCCCAGCAGCAACACGGTGAGGAGCGCGCCAACCCACGGATTGGGTACATAGCAATCACCCTTGATCGGGTCCACCTCGAAACGAGTCAGCTGCAGCCCGACCAGTCCGATCGCGCCACCGACCAGCACCCCGCCGAACAGCCCTTCGGCCAGCGCCAGATGGTGAAAACCGCTGAGCGAAAACAGGCCGCCGATGATTGCGAAGATCACGATGCGCGCGATCATCCGCTTGCGCCGGATCGGCTGTCGACCGAATTGTCGGCTGACTCGTCGCCACACGATCAACGCGAGCAAAGGCAACAAAATGAGGTAACTGGTCAGATGGGCAGGCATGCAACATCCCTGGATGTGGACTGGCACCCAGCTTAGCTGCGCAATCCGGCGCTTGCGACTGACGATTGTCACGTGTCTGCGCTGATAGGGCGCCGGTTACGACCTGGCAGACGCAAAGAACATCAGGTAAACCAGCCGGCCATTTTCCAGGTTGTCTCCGAACGCGGGCCCTGCGGTGTGCCACAGCCACGGCTGCCCACGTCGTGTGAGGTTCACCGGTTCGGCGATACCGGAGAAATTCGGTACCGCCGCGGCAATCCTCGGGCCGGCTGAGGTAAAAAATCCCGGACCAATGCGCACCGCGATCGATGTGCACCTTGGCGCGGTCCTCGCCCTTGGCCAGCGAGATCCGACATTCCGTATGAGATTACAGTGGCGAGATGGCTTTCAACGGTTCGCGCACAAGGTCGGAGACCTTCTGCGCGAGACCGCCGATCTGGAGGCGCTCCAGCGCATTGTCGAGAAAATCGTCAACGATGATCAGGGATGTGGGCATGATTCTTGCGCCTGACAGCGGACGACTTTGTGGCAGGCCTATTTTGCCTTGCCCTGATTGGCCACCGCGTCCATCTTGGCGGCAATCGCAGCGGCGTCGCCCAGGTATTCGTGGCGCAGCGGTGTCAGCGCATCGTCGAATTCGTATACCAGCGGCACGCCATTGGGGATGTTTACGCCCACGATGTCTTCATCGGAAATGCCGTCGAGGTATTTCACCAAGGCGCGCAGCGAATTTCCGTGTGCGACAACCAGTACCCGCTGGCCGGACTTGATCGCCGGAGCCAGCACCTCGTGCCAATACGGCAACACGCGCGCCACTGTGTCCTTCAGGCATTCGGTATTGGGGATGTCGTTCGGGTCGAGCGCGGCATAGCGCGGGTCATGCACCGATTCGTTTGCGCTGCGCTCCAGCGACGGCGGCGGGATGTCGTAGCTGCGGCGCCAGATCTTGACCTGGTCCTCGCCGTACTGGGCGGCGGTCTCGGCCTTGTTGAGGCCGGTCAGGGCACCGTAATGGCGCTCGTTGAGGCGCCAGTCGGTGAGCACCGGCAACCACATCAGATCCATTTCGTCCTGCACGCCCCACAGCGTGCGTACGGCGCGCTTGAGCACCGAGGTATGCGCTACGTCAAAGCTCAAATCCGCCGTGCGCAACAGGCGGCCGGCTTCGCGCGCCTCGGCCATACCCAGCTCGGTGAGGTCGACATCGGCCCAGCCGCTGAAGCGATTGTCGAGGTTCCACTGGGACTGGCCGTGGCGGATCAGTACGAGCTTGTGCATGATCATGTGCCTCGTGAGGAGATCAACCACGAATGGTGATGGCCGGCCCAGTCAGCGTCAAATGCCACCCGTGCCACAGGTCACGTTAAACTCCTGCAACGGCTGATGCATCCTATGGGTTGCCCAACACGGGTTCACCATCGAAGGAGACAATCATGCGTCGACTCCACGCAACATTCATGCTTGCTGCGCTCGCCCTCACCCTGCCCCTGCTCGCCAGCGCTTATCAAGCCGACATCAGCAAAGTCAACGGTGCCGTGCGCGTGGATGCGGGGCAGCAAGCCGGCGATATCAGCACGGTCAACGGCGCGGTGTACATCGGAGACGACGCCAGCGTGCACGAGGCCAGCACCGTCAATGGCGCGATCGAACTTGGCGACCGGGCCCAGGCCATCGAACTGAGCACCGTCAACGGCGCAATCACCCTGGGCAGCGGCAGCAAAGTGAGCGGCGAAGTCACCGGCGTCAACAGTCGGATCCGGTTGAGCAAGGGTGCCGAGGCCGGCGGTGAGCTGGTCAATGTCAACGGCAAGATCGTCCTGGACGAGGCGCATGTCGCCGGCGGCATCACAACCGTCGGCGGCGACATCACGATCGGTGCGAATTCGCGCGTCGAGGGCGGCATTCTGGTCAAAAAACCGCATTTTGGCTGGTTCCACTGGGGCTCCGGACGCACGCCGGTGATCGTGATCGGTCCGCACGCGATTGTGCAAGGCACGCTCGAATTCCAGCAGGAGGTGGTGCTGAAGGTCAGTGATAGCGCGCAGATCGGCCCGGTCAAGGGTGCCACGGTGGTGAAGTTCAGCGGCGCGAATCCGTGAGCGCCGCGGGGACGATGGGCGAGGACGCAAAACGAAAGCTTGGCAACGCGCTTCCTCTGGATCGTCGGCTACTCGCCTCGGCTTGAACTACACCCAGTCGCGGGGTTTCAGGTAGTCGGCCAATGCTGCCTCGGCGGAGCCAGGTTGCGGCGTGTAGGCGTACTCGAAACGCACCCGCGGCGGCAGGCTCATCAGGATCGATTCCGTGCGGCCGCCGGACTGCAGGCCGAACAACGTGCCGCGGTCGTAGACCAGGTTGAACTCGACGTAGCGGCCGCGCCGGTAGAGTTGGAATTCGCGTTCGCGTTCGCCGTAAGCCATGTGCTTGCGGCGCTCGACGATCGGCAGGTAGGCGTCGAGCAAGCCCTGCCCCACTGCCTGGGTGAAGTCGAAGCAGCGCTCGAAACCGCCTTCGTTCAGGTCGTCGTAGAACAGGCCACCGACGCCGCGCGTCTCATTACGGTGCTTCAGATAAAAATAATCGTCACACCACTGCTTGTAGCGTGGATAGACGTCTGCACCGTACGGCTGGCATAGGTCGCGCGCCACCGTATGCCAGTGCCGTACATCCTGCTCATGCGGATAAAACGGAGTGAGGTCGAAGCCGCCGCCGAACCACCACACCGGCTCGACGCCTTCCTTGCTGGCCTCGAAGTAGCGCACGTTGGCGTGGGTCGTCGGCACGTGCGGATTCTTCGGATGCAGCACCAGCGACACGCCAGTGGCGATGAAACTGCCGCCGACCAACTCCGGTCGATGCGCGGTGGCGCTAGGTGGCAATTGGTGGCCCGAGACACGCGAGAAATTCACCCCGGCCTGTTCGAACACTGCGCCATCGCGCAACACGCGGGTACGACCACCGCCACCGGCTGGCCGCTGCCAGACATCTTCCTCGAAGCGCGCTTCGCCATCGGCGTGTTCAATGGCGGTGCAGATCCGATCCTGCAATTGGCGCAGGAAGGATTCGGCGCGGTCGGCTTGCTCGCTCATGTCATTTTCCGTCGTTTCAACCCGGCGAGCTTAGCAAGATCGTCCGCAACGTTCGCCGTCGCGTGGGGTCGCGCGCGTGCGCGTGGCGTATCGTTACCGTCAGCTTATCCGCTGCGCCATGCGTCGGTGCCCAATCAAAGTGGCCCAGCGCATCCCCAGGTCGATCCACATCAAATAACTTGCCTCGGCCACAAGGCGCAGCAGGTAACGCGGCTTTGGCGACAGGCGATCCTCGGCCGCCACCGCGGTGCCATGGATACCCAGTCGTCGGGCCAGCATCAGGCAGCGGGCAAGGTGATAGCGGCTGGTGATCAACGCCACCGGCGGCAGGCCAGCATGGTCAACCTGCGCTCCCAGCAGCTTCCGGGCATGGCGCAGGTTTTCCAGCGAGTCGATGGAATCCTGCTCCAACTCCAGCCGCACGCGCTGCGGCAGCCCGTGTTGCAACAACCACGCCTGGCCCGCAGCCGCTTCGCTGCACTGTCCATTGCTGCAACCGCCAAGCAACAGGACGTGGTCGGTCTGCGCCGCTTGGGCGAGCGTCAAGGCCCGCTGCAGTCGCTTGCAATAATCCTGTCCAGGTTGATCGCGTTCGAGTCGACGTCCGAACACCAGGACCACCATCCGCCGTGGTGGTACCAGCGGGCTGCACGCGGCGACGCGACAGACGTGGATCAGGTAAGCCAGCCACACCACGCCACCACTGAGCACGAACGCCAGCAAGCTCACCAGTCCGGCATGCAGCACGTCGCGATCAAGAAGGTAACGCCGGTAGCGAGGCTGTAGGGATGGGCTAGTGGACACGATGCTGGAAAGTGATCTATGGCCATGCAGTGTAACCGCGGCCGGCTTTGTTCGCGGAGCCTTCATGAGGTTCTGGGGAAGATACAGCGGCGCCTATGCAATCCCTGCGACGGCGGTTACGCTTTCCTGATGCCCATGCTGATGACACCACTCGCGGTCACCGCGTACACCGCCACCTCCGCGCTGGGCCACGGCTTGGCCAGCCATGTCGATGCCCTTGTGCAAGGCCGCAGTGGTCTGCGCCCGAATGACATCAGCAGCGCGCCGCTGGCGTGCTGGATCGGCCGGGTCGAAGGCGTGGAGGCAGCGGCCTTGCCCGACGAGCTGGCCGACTGGGATTGCCGCAACAACCGTCTGGCGTGGCTCGGCCTGCAACAAGATGACTTCCTCGATCGGGTCCGCGTCGCTCGCGCACGCTACGGCGGTAACCGCATCGCGCTGCTACTGGGTACCTCTACCGCCAGCATCGGCGCCACCGAGGAAGCTTATCGCCGACTCGACAGCTCAGGCCGAATCCCCGAGGATCTGCGGCGACCGTCGATCCACGCGCCGCATTCGCTGAGTGGGTTCGTCGCTAGCGCGCTCGAACTGACCGGCCCGTGCCTGACCATCTCTACCGCCTGCTCGTCCAGCGCCAAGGTGTTCGCAAGCGCCGAGCGGTTGTTCCGGCTCGGCCTGATCGACGCTGCCGTGGTGGGCGGCGTGGACACCTTGTGCGACAGCGTGTTGTTTGGCTTCAGCGCATTGCAACTGGTATCCACTACGCGATGCCGGCCGTTCGACGCGGCGCGCGACGGGATCTCGATCGGCGAAGCCGCCGGCTTTGCCCTGCTCGAGCGCGCGGACGTGGCACCCGACGCACCGCAGTTGCTGGGTTATGGCGAGGCCAGCGATGCCCATCACATGTCCTCGCCGCACCCGCAAGGGATCGGCGCCGAGCTGGCCCTGCGCGACGCGCTCGCCCGCGCTGGACTCGACGCGAGCCAGGTCGATTACATCAACCTGCACGGTACCGCGAGCCAGAAAAACGACGAAGTCGAGGCAGCCCTGGTCAACCGCAGTTTTCCGCCGACCACGCGCGCCAGTTCCACCAAGGGCTACACCGGCCACACTCTCGGTGCCGCCGGCATTGTCGAGGCCGCCATGGCTTTGCTGGCGATTGAGCGCGGTATGGTGCCGGGCAACCTCGGCGGCGAATCACCGGACCCGCAATGTGGCGCATCGTTCGCTTGGCACAACGAGCAACAACACATCGATGTGGCGCTGAGCAATTCGTTTGGCTTCGGCGGCAACAACGCATGTCTGGCATTCGCACGAGCGGGATTCAACGCATGATCGTGGGGCGAATTTGGGTGGAAGGCGTCGGCTTGTGGTCGCCACAACTGGCCGATTTCGCAGCGTTGCGCGCCGTAATTGATGGCAAGGTGCCGGCGTCGTCGCCGCCCCGCCCGCCCGCAACCATGCTGCCCTCGAACGAACGACGCCGGGCGCCGGAAAGCGTGTTGCTAGCAGTCGAGGCAGCCAGTCAGGCGGTGTCCATGAGTCATCGCGATGCAGCCACCCTGGCCTGCGTGTTCGCCTCGTCACATGGCGACCAGCCAATCACCGACTACATGTGTGCCACGCTGGCGCAGACACCGACCGAGCTGTCCCCGACCCGTTTCCACAACTCGGTGCACAACGCGCCGGTCGGCTACTGGACCATCGCCAGCGGCTGCCACGCGCCCTCCACCGCGGTGGCTGCGCAGCGTGCGAGTTTCGGTGCCGGCCTGCTTGAGGCGGCGAGTCAGGTGCTGGCCGAACAGCGTGCGGTGCTGTTGGTGTGCAGCGACACCGCCGGCAGCGGGCCGCTGCGTGAAGTCACCGGCTGCGAGCAGGCGTTTGGCTGCGCCTTGGTACTGGCGCCTGCCACCAGCTCGTCGAGCATGGCAACACTTGATCTGCAATTGCTGGACGACCATGCGGATACTCCCTTGCCCGAGCCGCTGTCCGGTTGGCGCCGGGGCAATCCGTCCGCGACCAGTCTTGCGTTGCTGGCCTTGCTGAGGCCGGCCTCCGGTCGCTGCCGGTTGGCAGTTTCGTCGGCGCTCGACATGCAGATCGATGTGCAACATATCGACACGGAGCATCTCGCATGAGTACCACCGAAGGGCGCTGGTGCGTTCTGATTCCATGTCTGAACGAGGAGGCGGCAATCCAGGCCGTGCTCGAATCCGTGCTGGCTCTGGGTGCACCCGTCATCGTGGTCGACGATGGCTCGGACGACCGTACCCCCGACATCGTCTCCGGACTGCCGGTGACCCTGCTTCGTCATGCACAGCGCTGCGGCAAGGGCGAGGCATTGCGCCGGGGTTTCCGCGAGGCCGTGCGCCAGGGCTACGACGCGGTGCTGACCATGGACGGCGACGGCCAGCATCAGGCCAGCGACATCCCGCGCATCGTGGCGGCCGCGGCGCTTTATCCGAATCACATCGTGATCGGCGCGCGCCTGCTGGACAAGGCACAACAACCCAAGAGCCGCCGCCGTGCCAATGCAGTGTCCGACTGGGGTATTTCCTGGGCCTGCGCACAACCCGTCGCGGATACCCAGAGTGGCCAGCGCTGGTACCCCCGTGCGGCACTGGAATTGGTCGACCTGGCGGCCGAGAATTTTGTGTTCGAGGCGGCGATGTTGATCGCGGCCTCGCGCGAAAAGCATCTCGGCATCGTCTCGGTACCGATCGCCTCGCGTTACCACGGGAACTTCCGTGCCAGCCATCTCAGCCCGGTGCGCGACGTCACCCGCATTACCATTTACACGATCGGCCGGGTCCTCCATTACGGCAAGATCATCGGCAGTTATCGACGATCACGCGCGCAGCCGCGGGTGATCGAGACAGCGATTTCCGCACCGTCAGCTGGCAGCACGCTGTAACCCTTACCCGAACCATGCACAATCGAAACGTTGCCTACGGAGCCCAGCGCTGATGAGCGAGACGACGCATGATGTTGTGATCCTCGGCGGCGGTCTGGCCGGGCTCACGTTGGCCTTGCAGCTGCGCGGCGAATGCCCCGAGTTGGACATCGTGGTGATTGAGCGCCGCACGCACCCACTTCCGCTGGCCGCGCACAAAGTCGGCGAGTCGCTGGTTGAGATCGGCGCACACTACCTCGCCGACACGCTGGGTTTGCGCGAGCATCTGGAAACCGAGCACATCCGCAAGTTCGGCTTTCGTTTCTTTTTCTCGGACGGCTGCGACGACCTGGGCACGGTGACCGAGCTGGGCGTGAGCAAGGTGCTGCCTACGCCGACCTACCAGGTCGATCGCGGCATCCTCGAAAATTTCCTGTACGAGGAAGCGCTCCGGCGCGGCATCGACGTACGCGAGGGAACCCGCGTGAAATCGTTTGAGCTGGGGCACGATGATGCATCGCACCAGGCAACCTGCGTAGACGAGGCCGGCGAGACTTCCGTCGTCACCGCGCGCTGGCTGATCGACGCCTCCGGCCGCGCTGGCCTGATCAGACGCCGACTCGATCTCACCCGCGATAACGGCCACCACGCCAACGCCGTGTGGTTTCGCCTGGACCAGCGGCTGGAGATCGACGGCTGGAGCCCCGAGCCTGCGTGGCAATCGCGTTGTACGCCGGCAGAGCGCTGGCGCTCGACCAACCACCTGTGTGGACCGGGCTATTGGACCTGGCTGATTCCGCTGGCCTCCGGCGCGCACTCGGTCGGCATCGTGGCCGACGCGGCCATGCACCCGATCGCATCGATGAACTCGTGGGAGCGCGCCTGTGACTGGCTGGCGATGCACCAACCTGCGCTCGCGCGCCAGTTGCAAGGGCGGCAGGACAAGCTGCTCGACTTCGCCTGGTTTCGCGATTACTCCTACGCCAGCGCGCGCGTGTTCAGCGCCGACCGCTGGGCGCTGACTGGCGAGGCCGGTCCGTTCCTCGACCCGTTCTACTCACCCGGCACCGATTTCATCGCCATCGCCAACACCTACATCTGCCTGCTGGTGAAACGCGACCTCGCCGGGCAACACCTGGCACCGTATGCGCGCCTTTACGAGCGACTGTTCCTGTCGTTCTACGAGAACACCCTGAGCCTGTTCCGCGATCAATATCCGTTGATGGGCAACGCGCAAGTACTGCCGGTCAAGGTGATCTGGGACTACTCCTACTATTGGGGCGTGCTGTGCCAGCTGGTGTTCCAGCAGCGATTGGGTGATACGCATCTCTACGCGGATCTGGCCGGCGAGCTGGAAACCGTCAGGGTGCTGAACGAACGCATGCAGCGGTTCTTCCGGCGCTGGCATGCCCTGTCACCAGCACGCAATCCACGCGCCATGCTGGACCAACAAAACCTGCCCTGGTTCGCGGCCCTGAACGCGACCTTGCACGACCGACTCGACGACGACGCCATTCGCGCACGCCTGCGCGACAACGTGGCCTTGCTCGAAGGACTGGCCGCCAGCATCGTGGAGCAGGCCGTCGGCGATGGCGGCGAATCACTGCGCGAGGACATGCACGACCTGGCGCGGGCACGGATGCGACCGCTGCTGTTCGCGGCGTAACCTAGTAGCCTGTGCCACGTGCATCGCTCTGCCATCGAATGCGTCGTGGGCGAGCCGGCTTCAACTCCTCCGAACCGCAACCCAACAAGTTGGGGCCATGGGCCACAAGCCGGTCCGGCGCCGCTACCTGTGGAGGCAGGCGTGGCTCAATCCGGCAGCAAGCCCTGCCCGATCTGGCGCAGACGGGCGGAATCGAGCAATTCCAGCTCCCGCCCCTCGATGCGAATCAGCTTCTGCGCGCGGAATCGACTCAGCACTCGGCTCACGGTTTCCGCGGCAAGACGCAGATAGTTGGCGATGTCGCCGCGCGACATGCTGAGGTGGAAACGAGTGGCGGAGAATCCTCGCGCAGCGTAACGCCCAGCCAGATCCATAAGGAACGCGGCGACGCGCTCGTCGGCGCTGTGGTCGCCGGCGAGCAGGCTTGCGCTACCCAGCTCCTTGCTCAGCATCCGGAACAGATGTTTCTGCACGGCCGGCACTCGCGAGGCGAGCGCACTCATCGCAGGGAACGAGAAGCGGCAGAAGAACGCCGTATCCAGTGCCACCGCGTCGCACGGAAAATGCTCGGGGTAAATCGCGTTGAGGCCGATCACTTCGCCGGGCAGGTAGAAGCCGAGCACCTGCTCGCGGCCCTCTTTGTCGACCATGCGGGTTTTCACCGTGCCCGAACGTACCGCGAAAATCGCGCGAAACGGATCGCCGGTACGGAAGATATGCTCACCGGCGCGGAACGGACCTACGTGTTCGACCAGGCATTGCAGCTCGGCCAGCTCGGGCTTGTGGTAACCGGCCGCGATGCAGGCGCTGGAGAACGCACAGGTGCCGCAGAAATGCGTCTCGTCGCCGTCGTCGGCAATCGGGCTGGGCGGCTCGGGCAGGCGACCTGCCGGGTGCTTGGATTGCATAATGCTGGTGGGTTGCCTGCTGCGGCTGCGGGGATCAGATCACACGCGAGTAGCGCGTTACTGGTGCCGCGTCGTCCAGATAGGCGTCGAAGCACATGGCAATGATACGCAACAGCAGCCTTCCCCGCGAGGTCACCCGGATCTCGTGGGCATCTTCCAACACCAGGCCATCTTTGATCAGCGGCACCAACCGCTGGCGTCCCTGCATGAAATACTCGTCGAACAGCAGCCGATGGCGTGCACCGAAATGCTGCTTGTCGACCACACCATGGCACATCAGCACGCCGATCAGCTCGCGCCGGATCAGGTCGTCCTCGTCCAGTTCCAGACCACGCACTACCGGCAATCGCCCGGCATCCAGCGCCGCGTAATAGCCAATCAGGTCGCGTGCGTTCTGGCTGTAGCTGTCGCCGACCCGACCGATCGAACTGACGCCCAGACCCACGATGTCGCAATCGCCGTGCGTCGAGTAGCCCTGGAAGTTTCGCTGCAGGGTACCGGCGCGTTGCGCCAACACCAGCTCGTCGCTGGCCTTGGCAAAGTGATCCATGCCGATATAGACGTAACCGGCCGCCGAGAGCTGCGTCAAGGCGCAACTGAACAACGCCAGTCGCGTCGCAGGATCCGGCATATCGGCCGCGGCAATTTGCCGTTGCGCCTTGAACATCTCCGGCAGGTGCGCGTAGCCGTAGACGGCCACACGATCGGAGTCCAGTTCAATTATCTGCTCCAGCGTGCGGCTGAATCCCTCGACGGTCTGCAACGGCAGGCCGTAGATCAGGTCAACGCTGGCCGAACGGAATCCGGACGAACGCGCCGCGTCGAGTACTTCGCGGGTCTGCTCGAAGCTCTGGATGCGGTTGACCGCTTTTTGCACCACCGGGTCGAAATCCTGGATGCCGACCGAGATCCGATTGAAGCCCAGTTCACCCAGCGCGCGTATGTAGGCGCCATCGGCAAAGCGCGGATCGATCTCGATGCCGTATTCGCGATCGGCGGCGTGGCTGAAGCTGAAATGTCGCGCCAGCGATTCCAGCAGCTCGCCCATCTGCGTGGTGTCGAGGAAGTTCGGCGTCCCACCACCGAAGTGCAGCTGCGTGACCGGGCGATCACGATCAAACAACGGTGCGATCAGCTCGATCTCGCGATACAACCGTTGCAGATAACGATCAGCCTGGCTGGCGTCACGGGTGATGATCCGGTTGCAACCGCAGTAGAAACACGGACTCGTGCAGAACGGCACGTGCACATACAACGACAGCGCCCGCGGGATCGGCTCCTCGTTGGAAGCGCGAATCGCGCCACGCAGCGCCGTCTCGTCGAACTCGGCAGTGAAGTGCGGTGCGGTGGGGTAACTCGTATAACGCGGTCCGGCCACGTCATAGCGGGAAATCAGGGCCGCGTCGAATTCGGGAGGGGTGATGGCAGTGGTCATGCTGGGAGTCTGTCGATTCCGCTGCACCCATGCCTTGATCCGCGTCAACTACAACCACAATCGCGCAGACCCAACACCGGAATGCCCTGGGAGCCCGCTTGCAGGACTCCCAAGGAGGCCGCTTCAGGGCCGATACGGCTCGATCTGCTGCTCGATCGAACCGAAGATCGAGGCGCCCGCAGCGTCGGTGATGTCGATCTTCACGCGGTCGCCGAACTTCAGGAACGGCGTCGACGGCTCACCGTCGCGCAGCTTTTCCACGGTGCGTTGCTCAGCCAGGCAGGAAGCGCCCTTGGACGTATCCTGGTTGGCAATGGTGCCGGAGCCAATGACCGTACCGGCCGTCAGCGGACGCGTCTTCGCGACGTGCGCCACCAGTTCGGCAAAGCTGAACTGCATGTCCACGCCACACTCGGCCTCGCCAAGCCACTTGCCGTTGAGCCAGGTTCGCATCGGCAGGTGCAGCTTGTCGCTCTTCCACGCCTCGCCCAGTTCGTCCGGCGTCACCAGTACCGGCGACAACGCCGAGCGTGGCTTGGATTGCAGGAACCCGAAACTCTTGGCCAACTCGCCGGGGATCAGGCCACGTAGGCTGACATCGTTGACCAGGCCGATCAGCTGGATGTGGTCGGAGGCCTGTGCCGGTGTCACCGCCATCGGCACGTCGTCGGTGACTACCACCACTTCGGCTTCCAGATCGATGCCGAAATCCTCGCTGGACACCACCACCGGATCACGCGGTCCGAGGAAGCCCGCACTAGTGGCTTGGTACATCAGCGGGTCGGTGTAGAACGATTTCGGCACTTCGGCGCCACGCGCGCGGCGCACGCGCTCGACGTGCGGCAAGTAGGCCGAGCCATCGACGAATTCGTAGGCACGCGGTAGCGGCGAGGCCAGCGCGGAAATGTTCAGCGCGAACTCGCCGGTGACGTTGTCCGCATTGAGTTGGTCTGAGAGCGCGTTCAGGCGCGGTGCCGCATTTGACCAGTCGTCCAGCGCCGCCTGCAGCGTCGGCGCGATGTCGCCGGCCTTCACCGCGCGTGCGAGGTCGCGGCTGACGACGATCAACGTACCGTCGCGTCCGCCTTCCTTGAGAGTTCCGAGCTTCATCGAGTTGCCTTTTATCGGGTAGGTGGGACGATCGCGCTCACGCCACGAAATGCTTCTGGATACCCTGCCAGCACTGCGAGTAGTCATGCTGCAGCTGCGGAGCATCCAGCGCCTGCCGGGTGGGGCGAATCACTTTGCACGTCTCGAACATGAAGGCCATGGTGCCCTCGATCACATCCGGTTTCGAGGTGTCGGCATGCGAGGCCTTGTCGAAGGTGGCGGCATCCGGGCCGTGCGCGCTCATGCAGTTGTGCAGCGAGCAGCCTCCGGGGATAAAACCTTCAGCCTTGGCGTCGTACACACCGGTGATCAGACCCATGAACTCGCTGGCCACGTTGCGGTGGAACCACGGCGGCCGGAACGTGTGCTGCGCGACCAGCCAGCGTGGCGGGAAGATCGCGAAGTCCACGTTCGCGGTGCCGGGCGTGGCGCTGGCCGAGGTCAACACCGTGAAGATCGACGGATCCGGGTGGTCGACGCTGATCGAACCGATCGCGTTGAAACGGCGCAGGTCGTACTTGTACGGAGCGCAGTTGCCGTGCCAGCCAACCACGTCCAGCGGCGAGTGGCCGATCGCGGCCGTCCACAGCGAACCCTGAGACGTAACCGCGCGCCACACTGTCGAGCAGATCGACGCGGAACCGTATGCCGCGTGGAATCACCGCGATCTCCTGCGGCTCGATCTCAACCACGCCCAGTTCGGTCGCCAACCGCAGCCGGCCTTGCTGCGGCACGATCAGCAGCTCGCCGTCGGCGTCGTAGAAGAAGCGGCCCTGCATGGAACGGTTCGCCGTGTACAAATGGATGCCGATGCCAGCCTGCTCGGCCGCCCCGCCGTTGCCTGCGATGGTCACCAAACCATCGAGGAAGTCGGTGGGCTCCTGCGGCAGCGGCAGTGGATCCCAGCGCAACTGGTTCGGCGTGGCGGGTGCTTCGTCGAAGCGGTTGTGGAAGGTGGCGTGCGCTATTGGCTGGAACGGCTCATGCACCGCCGCCGGGCGGATCCGGTACAACCAGCTGCGCCGATTGAGGTGGCGCGGCGCGGTGAACGCGCTGCCAGACAATTGTTCGGCATACAGGCCGTGCGCCACCCGCTGCGGTGAGTTCTGCCCGATCGGCAGGGTGCCGGCAATGGCCTCGCTGGCGAACTCGTTGCCGAACCCCGATTGGTAGTCCTTGCTGATCATGGCCGAGCTCCCTAGAGGAATCCGCGCTTCATCTGGTCGCGCTCGATCGACTCGAACAGCGCCTGGAAATTGCCTTCGCCGAAGCCCTCGTTGCCCTTACGCTGGATGATCTCGAAGAAGATCGGGCCGATGTTGTTCTGGGTGAATATCTGCAGCAGCAGACGCTGCTTCGTTTCCATGTCGGCGTCGATCAGGATCTTGTTCTTCGCCAGCCGCGCCACGTCTTCGCCGTGGTTCGGGATGCGCTCGTCGATCACCTCGAAGTAAGCATCCGGTGTGTCGAGGAATTCCACGCCGGCCTCACGCATCCTCTCCACCGTGGTGTAGATATCGTCGGTGAAACAAGCGATGTGCTGGATGCCCTCGCCCTTGTAGGCATCGAGGTATTCGTTGATCTGGCTCTTGGGGTCGTTCGATTCGTTCAGCGGAATGCGCACGATGCCGTCTGGCGCGGTCATCGCCTTGGACACCAGGCTGGTCTTGGCGCCCTTGATGTCGAAGTAGCGGATCTCGCGGAAGTTGAACAGCTTCTCGTAGTAATCCGACCACTTCGCCATATTGCCGAAGTACAGGTTGTGGGTCAGATGGTCGATGAAGGTCAGCCCGAAACCGGGCGGGTTCTGGTCGACGCCTTCGATCGGCGCATAGTCGCCGTCGTAAATGCTGCCAGCAGCGCCGTAGCGATCGACCAGGTACAGCATGCAATCGCCGATGCCCTTGATCACCGGCGCAGATACCGCCTTGCTCGCTTCCTTGTGATCGATGGACTCACCGCCATTGCCGAGCACGGTGGAGAGAACTTCGGCAGCGGGTTTGCGGAAGCGGATCGCGAAACCACTGGCGCACGGACCGTGCTTTTCCGCGAAGTCGGCGGCGAACGAATCCGGATCTTCGTTGACCAACAGGTTCACGCCGTTCTGGCGGTACACGGTGATCGGACGGGATTTGTGCTTGAGTACTGCGGTGAAACCCATGCGCTTGAAAAGATCATGCAACTCGCTGGCGCGACCCTCCGGGGCGGCGAATTCGACGAACTCGAAACCATCGATTTCCATGGGGTTCTCGAACGTGGTGACCTGCATGCCAAGATTTGGCTGGGCGTTCATGGCGCTCTCCTGTGTGTCAGTGCACGATGGCAGCATGTGATCATGCCGCGACCTAGGAGCCTGTCGGACTTTGGTTGGCCGGCCTGCGAATCCGCCTGAGTGGTCCATATTTCCGCCGATTCTTGGTCCATAGAACCACTATGGACCTGCGTTCTCGACTCGACCACCAAAGCCCGACAGGCTCCAAGGTAGACTGACCGTTATAGTTACAAATGTAACCAATTGCAAGGAGCCCGCCGCCATGTCCGCCAGACACATGCCAGCCCCCGCCAGCGCCGAGCACGCGCCGCTGCAGCTGGAACATTTTCTGCCGTATCGGCTGTCGATCCTGTCCAACACGATTAGCCAGACGATCGCGAGTGATTACCAGAGCCGCTACGACATTTCGATGACGGAATGGCGCGTGATGGCGGTACTGGCGCGCTTCGAGGGAATGTCGGCACGCGAGGTGGCCGAACGCACCGCGATGGACAAAGTGGCAGTGAGTCGCGCCTTGTCGCGGCTGGTCGCCGCCGGGCGGGTCGACCGGGCCACCCACGACGCAGACAAGCGTCGCTCGGTGCTCCAGCTAAGTGCCGCTGGCTGGGCCATGCACGACGAAGTGGCGCCTATGGCGCGCGCCCGCGAGCGCGAACTATTGGCGAAGCTTGACCCGGAAGAGCGCCTCTGGCTGACGCGGATCCTGGACAAGCTGCTGGCCGACGGCGACTGACAACGACGAGTCGTCGCCAGTCGCCGGGGAATACCCAGCTATTCAGACCCCGGCCGAGACCGGTTTTTCACCGAGCAACTGGCGCAACATGTACGGCAAGATGCCGCCGTGACGGTAGTAATCCGCCTCCACCGGCGTGTCGATACGCACCAGCGCCTCGAACTGGGTCACTTCGCCCTGCGCATCGGTGGCCTTGACGCTTACGTTATGCGCGGGCGCCTCGCGGCCGGCCAGACCGACGATCTCGAACGTCTCCTCGCCGGACAAACCCAGCGTGTCCGCATTCTCGCCGTCCTTGTACTGCAACGGCAGCACGCCCATGCCGATCAAGTTGGAACGGTGGATACGCTCGTACGATTCGGCGATGACCGCGCGCACGCCGAGCAGCGCGGTGCCCTTGGCCGCCCAGTCGCGCGAGGAGCCCGAACCGTATTCCTTGCCGGTCAGGATCACCAGCGGCGTGCCCGCCTTGATGTAGTTGACTGACGCATCGTAGATCGTCGATACCGGCGCATCGTCCTGGGTGAAGTCACGGGTGAAGCCGCCTTCGGTCCCCGGCGCCAGCTGGTTGCGCAGACGGATGTTGGCGAAGGTGCCACGGATCATCACCTCATGGTTGCCGCGGCGCGAACCGTACGAATTGAAATCCTTGCGTTCCACACCGTGCCCGGTGAGGTACTTGCCCGCCGGTGAGTCGGCCTTGATTGCGCCGGCTGGACTGATGTGGTCGGTGGTCACCGAATCACCCAGCTTGGCCAGCACGCGCGCGCCCTTGATGTCGGTCAGTGGCGCCGGTTCGCGCCCCACGCCGTCGAAGTACGGCGGTTGGCGCACATACGTGGAGTCGGCGACCCACTTGAACGCATCCCCCTCCGGCACCTTCAGGCCGCGCCAGTTCTCGTCACCGGCAAACACGTCGGCGTAGCCCTTGGCAAACATGTCGGCCTTGAGGCTGGCATCAATGACATCCTGGATCTCGCGGGTCGAAGGCCAGATGTCCTTGAGATACACCGGCTTGCCGTCACTGCCCTTGCCCAGCGCATCCTTCAACAGGTTGGTGTGCATCGAAATTGCGGTTGCCGGAGAGCACGGCACTGACGTTGAGCTTGTGCTCGTCCACCGCCGCGGCGACTTCCGGGATCAGTGGTCCGGAGTTACCGATGCAGGTGGTGCAGCCGTAGCCAACCAGGTTGAAACCGAGCTTGTCCAGATATGGCGTGAGGCCGGCGCGGTCGTAGTAATCGGTGACCACGCGCGAGCCCGGCGCCAGCGAGGTCTTGACCCAAGGTCTTTGGGTGAGGCCCTTCTCTACCGCACGCTTGGCCAGCAAGCCGGCGCCGATCATCACCAGCGGATTGGAGGTATTGGTGCACGATGTGATGGCGGCGATCACCACGTGGCCATTGTCGATTTTGACGTCTGTGCCGTCGGCCAGGCTGATCTTCACTGGCGCGTGGGGCCAGTCGTGATCGAGATCGCAGTCGCACGGGTCTCGGGGATCCTCGTCAACGTAGTCCGATCCGATGGCCATGGGGTCGCTGGCGGGGAACGATTCTTCGATGGCTTCGTCGAGTTCGCTCAAGACCGCGTTTTCGTAGGACTTGCCCTCGAGCAACGCACCGACGGCGCCGGGGGCAATGCGTACCGGAATGCGGTCTTGAGGCCGCTTCGGGCCAGCGATGGACGGCTCCAGCGTGCTCAGGTCCAGCTCGAGCGTTTGCGAATATTCGGGCTCATTGTCGGGGTCGTGCCACATCCCCTGCTCCTTCGCATACGCTTCGACCAGACGGATTTGATGTTCGGAACGACCGGTCAGTCGCAGGTACGCAAGCGTCTCTTCGTCGATTGGGAAAATGGCGCAGGTGGCGCCGTATTCCGGGCTCATATTGCCCAGCGTGGCGCGGTTGGCCAGCGGTATGCGCGCTACGCCGGGACCGTAAAAATCGACAAACTTGCCAACCACTCCGGTCTTGCGCAACAGCTCGGCAACAGTCAGCACCAGATCAGTGGCGGTGGTCCCGGCCGGAAACTCGCCGGTCAACTTGAGGCCTACCACTTGCGGGATCAGCATGCTCATCGGCTGCCCCAGCATCGCTGCCTCCGCTTCGATGCCACCGACACCCCAGCCGAGCACACCCAGCCCGTTGACCATCGGTGTATGCGAGTCGGTGCCAACCAACGTGTCCGGATAGGCCATCATCCCGTCCGGCCCCTCGCGGGTAAATACCACCCGCGACAGGTATTCGAGGTTGACCTGGTGGCAGATGCCGGTGTCCGGTGGCACGACCTTGAAGTTGTCGAAGGCATCCTGTGCCCAGCGCAGCAGCTGGTAGCGCTCGACGTTGCGCTTGAATTCAAGCTCGGCATTGATGCCAAACGCGTCAGGATGGCCGAACGCATCGGCGATGACGGAGTGGTCGATGACCAGCTCGCTGGGGACCAGCGGATTGATGCGCTGCGGGTCTCCGCCCAGCGCGATGATCGCGTCGCGCATCGCTACCAGGTCCACCACACATGGCACGCCGGTGAAATCCTGCATCAGCACGCGCGCTGGCGTGTACTGGATTTCCCGCGGCTGCGTGCCCTGCGGGTCCCAATCGGCCAGCGCCTGGATCTGCTCGGCGGTGACCAGACGACCGTCCTCGTTGCGTAACAGGTTTTCGAGCAGCACCTTCAGGCTGTACGGCAAGCGGTGCGCAGTCTTGACCCGGTCCAGTCGGTAGATCTGATAGCTGGTGTCGTCGACCTGCAACGAATCGCGAGTGCCAAAGCTGTTACTGCTCATGAAAATCTCCTCGTCAAACGTGGAACACGCCGCTCGCCGATCCCGCTACTGGGTAATCAACGGCAACGCGTGTGTGGTTATCGAAACGCCAGGTACAGACTGGTGAACACGCCGATGCTCATCAGCGCCAGACAGGCCAGGTCGACCGCGACCAGTGCCGCAAATTTCACGCGGACGCTGGGCACATAGTCCTCCACTATCACGCGAAGGCCCAGCTTCATGTGCCAGAACAGGGCCACCAGCAGCACAGCCTTGGTCACGACAACGGCGCGGCTACCTAGCCATTGCATGAGCTGCGCGAAACCAGAAAACGCTTGGGCGTACGCCAGCACGAAACCTGTTTCGAACTCTTGATCAACACGGGCAACCCTCCTGCAGCGGACACGCTTGCCGGAGGACGATCTAAAACAAGGAAAGTCTTTCCGCCATGGGATTGAACGCCGCCGCGATGAGCCCCGCGGACGCAAACCCATTCGGTCAACGATGCCTTGCCGCCCATACTGGTATGGAAGCCGTGAAACGAGGGTAAAGCTATGCGCCGCGATACTTTCGGCACGCCGCGACACTGGTCGATGCCTAAGGCCACCACGGCCAGCGGCACGGCGCCCGTCCGCCACGCGGACGAGCTCATTCCTCTACATGGCGTTGCACACAACCCGCCTATCCCGCTGGCGTGCGGGCCAGTGGCCCGCGTCGCCTAGCGCACGCCGTGCATCAGCTTGTTGATCAACGGCGCGATCAGGAACAGCAACACGCCGCCGCCGAGCAGGATCCAGAAGCCCATGGTGTAGCCAGACAGCGCGGAAGCCACGGTCATGCCCTCCTCGCCGCTGACGCTGGCAGCGAACAGGCCGGCCAGGTTGTTGCCGATGGCGGTGGACAGAAACCACCCGCCCATGCCGAGGCCGACCAGGCGTACCGGCGCCAACTTGGTCACCATCGACAGGCCGATTGGCGACAGGCACAGCTCACCCATGGTCTGCAGCACGTAGCACAGCACCAGAGTCCACAGCGGGATCATGCCGCTGTCGCCAACCAGGCTGGACAGCGCGTACATCAACACCGCGAAACCCAATGCATTGCCGATCAGACCGAGGCCAAACTTGCGCGGGATCGAGGGCTCGATGCGGCGCTTGTCCAGCCAGCCCCAGAGCAGCGCGACCAACGGCGCCAGGGTCACGATCGCCACCGGGTTCACGGACTGGAACCAGCCGATCGGAAACTCCCAGCCACCCAAATTGCGATCGACGATGTGCTGGGCCAGGAAGTTGAACGAGCTGCCTGCCTGTTCGAAGAACATCCAGAACAACACGTTGAAGGCAAAGATGATCAGCATCGCGATCACCCGATGGATCTGCACCCTCCCGGTACGAACCGCCTCCATCACCAGCATCACGCCCACGCCGACAAACAGCGCGGTCAGCAACCATTGCAGCATCACCGCTCCGGCGCGAGCCATCAGCAGGTAGACCAGCGGGATGGCCACCAGCACGCCGATGGCCACATAAACCACGCGCATCGGGTTGGCAATTTCCGGCGCCGGCTTGCCCACCGGACCGAGCTGGCGACGGCCGAACCAGAACCACACCAGGCTGATCAGCATGCCCACGCCTGACGCAGCAAATACCACGTGGTAGTTGTCCTGCTGCGGGGCGAGGTAGCTGGTCAGGATCGGCGCAATCAACGCGCCGCCGTTGATGCCCATGTAGAACAGCGTGAAACCGCGATCGCGACGCGAATCGCCGGTGGCATACAACTGACCCACCATCGAGGAGATGTTTGGTTTGAACAGACCGTTGCCGACGATGATCGTGGCTAGCCCCAACATGAAGATCTCGTGGTTGGGCACCATCACCATGAACAGGCCGGCCGCCATCACCACCGCGCCGAGCAAAATTGAGCGCTGGTAGCCGATCACCTTGTCCGCGATATAGCCACCGAACACCGCAGTGGCATACACCAGCGCGAGGTAGGCGCCATAGGTGCGGCTGGCCGAGGCCTGCCCGGCCTCGTCGCCACCGAAGAACTGCGCCACGATGTACAGCGTGAGCGCCCAGCGCATACCGTAGAACGCAAAGCGTTCCCAAAATTCCGACATGAACAGCATCCACAGCGGACGTGGATGGCCCATCAATTGCGGATAGTCGGGAATCGGGTTGTTGCAGAACTCAGCTGCCCAGCACGGTACGTACCTCAAGCAGCTCTGGGAAGAACTCGAGATCGAGCGCTTTTTTCAGGAAACTCACCCCGGACGAGCCACCGGTACCGCGGCGATGGCCGATGATCCGCTCCACCGTCTTCATGTGGCGGAAGCGCCATAGTTGGAAGCTCTCTTCCACGTCCACCAGTTGCTCGCACATGTGGTACTCGGGCCAGAACTGCGCGCGTTCCTCGTAAATGCGCTTGAACACCGGCAGCAACCCGTCGTTGCGCCGATAGGCACGGGTCCAGTCGCGTTCGGCCAGCTCCGCCGGGACCGCATGGCCGCGACGCACCAGGTAGCGCAGGAACTCGTCGTACAGACTGGGCGCTTCCAGCACCGCGCGCAGCTCGGCCTGACCCACCGGATCGTGGGCGAACACCTTGAGCATGTCGGCGTTCTTGTTGCCCAGGATGAACTCGATCTTGCGGTATTGCAGCGACTGAAAACCGGAGGAAGGGCCCAGCACGCCGCGAAATTCCAGGTATTCCGAAGGTGTAAGCGTTTCAAGCACAGCCCATTGCTCGAACAACTGGCGCTGCACCTGCTTGACCCGCGCCAGAATCTTCAGGCATGCATCGACATCATCGCGCTGGATGAGCGTCACCGCCGCGGTCAGCTCGTGCAGCATCAGCTTCATCCACAGCTCCGCCACATGGTGCGCCGCGAGCAGCGTGTCCAGATGCAGATAGCCGCCGTAGGTGATCTGTCCCCCAAGATCGGTCTGGATGCCTGCTTCGAGATCGCGCTGGTTGTCGCTCATGGGGTTCGGTCACCTGGTGCGAAGAGATGATGGTAACGGCTGCGTGCAAGACGTGGCCTTGATCGGGGACAAACCCACGCTCATCGTGCGCGATCGAACTGCCGCGTCGCCGTGGATCCTTGATCCAGAACAGGGCAGGCCATCTGCGATTCAGCTACCGTCGCAACGATCGAAACTCAGTGCGGGCGCGGCGTGCGAGTACATTCGGACAGGCCGGAACAGCCCGTCCGTACGCCACCGAATGCTGCGCTGTACCTTGCAGTGCAACATGCCGGCCTGTTATCAAGCGCGGTCTTGTGCACTCATTTGTGTGCCCGCCGAGCCATCCGGGACACGCGCAAACCAGGTTTCCCCTCTAGTCCTCACACCGGAGCGAGTCGTGACCATCGCCGCCAAGTTCGAAATCGAATACCTGCAATACCTCGATGCCGAGGGCAAGGAAGTCCGCAAGGACCTGCCCGCCTTCACCAAGGATCTCGACCACATGGTCGAGCTGTACAAGCTGATGCTGTCCACCCGCGTGTTCGACGCCAAGTCGATCGCGCTGCAGCGCACCGGCAAACTGGGCACCTATGCCAGCTGCCTTGGCCATGAAGCGTCCCACGTAGGCATCGGCAGCGCGATGAAGCCTGAAGACGTCTACGCACCGAGCTACCGCGAATACGGCGCGCAGCTGTACCGCGGTGTGCAGCCGCGCGAGGTCTATATGTACTGGGGCGGTGACGAGCGCGGCAACGATTACCAAAAGGAGCCGGCACGGCACGATTTCGCCTGGTCGGTACCGATTGGCACGCAGTGCCTGCATGCGGCAGGTTCCGCGCTGGCGTTCAAGATCCGCGGCGAAAAGCGTGTGGCCGTGTGCACCATCGGCGACGGCGGCTCGTCCAAGGGTGACTTCTATGGCGCCATCAACATCGCCGGCGCGCAGAATCTGCCGCTGGTCGCGGTGATCGTCAACAACCAATGGGCGATCTCGGTACCGCGCAAGATCCAGACCGGCGCACCCACGCTGGCACAGAAGGGTATCGCCGCCGGCCTGTTCTGCCTTCAGGTGGACGGCAACGACATCATCGCCGTGCGCAAGGCGATGGAGGACGCGCTTGAGCGCGCCCGCAACGGCGATGGCGGCAGCGTGCTTGAGCTGGTCACCTATCGCCTGGGCGACCACACCACCGCCGACGACGCGCGTCGCTACCGTGGCAAGGACGAGGTTGACGAGGCCTGGACGAAGGAGCCGATGAAGCGACTGCGCAACTGGCTGGTGAAGAAGAAAGTGTGGGACGACGAGAAGGAAGAGGCCTGGAAGGCCGAGTGCGACGACTGGATGGACAAGGAGGTCGACGCCTATCTGGAGACCAAGACCCAGCCGGTCACGGCGATGTTCGACTACATCTTCGCCGAAGTTCCTGCCGATCTCGCCAAACAGCGCGACTACGTCCTGTCGCTTGAAAACCAGCTCGAATCGAACAAGGGTCACTGAGTCATGGCACAAATCACTCTCATCGAAGCAGTCACCCAGGCGCTGGCTTATGAAATGGCCCACGACGATTCGGTCGTAGTGCTGGGCGAGGACGTGGGCGTCAACGGCGGTGTGTTCCGCGCTACCCAGGGCCTGCAGGAAAAATTCGGCGACTTGCGCGTGATCGACACACCGCTAGACGAAACCACCATCGCCGGCGTCACCGTCGGCTTGGCCGTACAGGGCATGAAGCCCGTCGCCGAGGCCCAGTTCGAAGGCTTCATTTATCCGATGATGGAACAGATTGCCTGCCACGCCGCACGCATGCGCAACCGCACCCGCGGCCGTCTGACCGTGCCGGCGGTGTGGCGCGCGCCGTGGGGCGGCGGCATCCGTGCACCGGAGCATCACTCCGAGGCGAACGAGCATCTGTTCACCAACATCCCCGGTCTGCGCGTGGTGCTGCCGTCATCGCCTGCACGCGCCTACGGCTTGCTGTTGGCGGCGATCCGCGATCCGGACCCGGTGATCTTCTTCGAGCCCAAGCGCATCTATCGCCAATACAAGGAAGAGGTGCCCGACGACGGCGAGGCGCTGCCGCTGGACGTGTGCTTTGTACTGCGCGACGGCTCCGACGTGACCCTGGTGACCTGGGGCTCGCAAGTGAAGGAAACCCTCGAAGCGGCCGATGCGCTGGCCGAGGAAGGCATCAGTGCCGAAGTGATCGACGTGGCCACGCTGACCCCGCTGGACTTCGACACCATCGCCGAATCGGTACAGAAGACCGGCCGTTGCGTGATCGTGCATGAAGCGCCGAAGACCGCCGGTTTCGGTGCGGAAATCGCCGCCCGCCTGGCCGAGGAATGCATGTACGACCTGCTCGCGCCGGTCGAGCGCGTCACCGGCCCGGACACGCACATCCCGCTGTTCCGCCTGGAGATGAAGTACCTGCCCAGCGTGGAACGCATCGTTGACGCGACCAAGCGGGCGCTAGCGGCGTCATAATCCGGAAACATCACAACGCGGGACGTCATTCCCGCGAAAGCGGGGACCCATCTTGATCACTCACCACGAGCAGATGGAGTCCCGCTTTCGCGGGAATGACGGCCGAAATGTACATACGCCGACAGCGGCGGCAGACAACGGAAATTCATCCCATGGCTGATATCAAGACGTTCTACCTCCCCGACCTCGGCGAAGGCCTGCCCGATGCGACCGTCGTCGAGTGGCACGTGAAGGTGGGCGACAACATCAAGCTCGACGCACCGCTGTGCTCGATGGAAACCGCCAAGGCGGTGGTCGACGTGCCCTCCCCGTATACCGGCAAAGTCACCAAGCTGCACGGCGCGACAGGCGACGTGATCGAGACCGGCGCTGCGCTGGCCGACTTCGAACCCGACCCCAACGCCAAACAGCGCGCCGAGGGGCAAGACACTGGCCACCAGCATGGCCCGAAGAAGACCGAAGCGGCGCCAGCACCAGCGCCAACACCGGCGCCTGTTGCGGACAAGGCCGATCGTGAAGACGAAGGCACCGTGGTCGGGGCGATGGTCAGCGGCAACACCGTGCACGTGGAACAGGCAGCCAGCATCGGTGGCGTCAAGGCGGTGCCGGCAGTGCGCGCGCTGGCGAAGAAGCTCAAGGTCGACCTCAGTCGCGTTCGCCCCAGCGGAGCCGACAGCGTGGTCACCATGAAGGACGTCAAGGAAGCTGCGGCCAACGGCTCTGCCGCCTTGGGCGCGGCACCGGCCCGAAGCGCGCAAGCCTCCGCTGGCCGGCACCTCGCACCGGAACTGCCGCAGGCTCAGCCGCAGCGCAGTCCGGTCTCGCTGGCCGGCAAACCAGTACGCACCGCGCCGCCGTCGCAAATCGCCAGCGGCCAGCCGGAACAACTCAAGGGTGTGCGTCGCAACATGGCCCGCGTCATGGCCGACGCCCACGCGCAGGTGGTGCCCACTACTTTGGTTGACGATGCCGATCTGCATGGCTGGATCGGCAAGCAGGACATTACTGCGCGCCTGATCCGCTCTATAGTCGCCGCGTGCAAGGCGGTGCCCGCACTGAACGCCTGGTTCGACGGCAAGAACCTCACCCGCACCATGCATCCGCAGGTGGACATCGGCATCGCGGTGGATACCGACGACGGCCTGTTCGTTCCGGCGCTACGCAATGCTGACATGCTTGATGCTGTCGGCATCCGCACCGCGATCAAGCGCTTGCGCACGCAAGTCGAGGACCGCACGATCCCCGCTTCGGAGCTATCCGGCCACACCATCAGCCTGTCCAACTTCGGCATGTTCGCCGGCCGCTACGCCACCCCCGTGGTGGTGCCACCGACCGTCGCCATCGTCGGTGCCGGCAAACTCAGCCACGACGTGGTTGCCGTCATGGGTGGCATCGAAGTGCACCGTCGCATGCCGATCAGCCTCACCTTCGACCACCGCGCTACCACCGGAGGTGAAGCGGCGCGTTTCCTGAAAGCGCTGCTGGATGACTTGTCGCTGCCGAACTGAGCAGACAGGTTGTCATGGATTGAAAGAACGGGCGCCTGAGGTGCCCGTTCTTTTTGCCCAGACGAACCACCCGATGTGGTGGATCAGTAGTCGCGCACGTCCAGCAGCATGAAACGACGTGCGCTGTAATCGCCGGCTTGTGGCCACGCCACTGAGGTCAGCGCCAGCGTACCGGCCGTCCACAGCTCGTTATCGAGCAGTGCCTCGCAGCGCGAGTCACCCGCCTCTGCATGACTGTGCACCAGGCGCAACCAGTGCAACTCCGGGGTCAGCGCCTCGCGTTTCAGCGCCGCCTCGATCGACACCAGCGCCTCCGCCGGCATACTCTCGGCATCCGCGCCGCGCACGCTGAATGGCCCTATAAACACATCCCAGGTGCGCACACCGATGTCCCACGCGACGATCTGCATCTTGCGATCGTCAGTGACGTACCAGCACGCGGCCAGCAGCAGATGGAACACGGTCTGTTCGAACGTGTGCAATGCATTGCGACAGCCGGCGTCGCCACCACCGATGCCGGCAAAGCTTTCCTCGATGCGACGCTCCTCGCCCAGCACCACGTCGATGTCCAGTCGACCGGGTTCGCCCGCCTTGCCTTCATGCCATTCGGCGCGGATCGCCGGAAAGTCACCGTCGGTGACCAGCCAGCCGTCCTCGTCCGGCTCCAGTTCGACATCGTGGCCTTCGAATAGCTGCAGTAGATGTTTCTGGAGCGCCGTACTATCCATTTTCATTCCCGCTGATTTGTTTCGTGGGAAGCTCGCGCCAGGTCAGGTAAACGCGCAGATCGAACTCCCGCTGATGGTAGTCCGGCAGCATGTGTCTGCAGAGCTGGTAGAACGCCTTGTTGTGTTCGATTTCCCTCAGATGCGCCAACTCGTGCACCACGATCATCTGCAGGAATTCCGGCGCGGCGGCCTTGAACAAGCCGGCCACGCGAATCTCCTTTTTTGCTTTCAGTCGACCGCCCTGCACACGCGAGACAGCCGTATGCAGACCCAGCGCGTTACGCACCACGTCGAGCTTGCTGTCGTAGAGCACCTTGTCGATACCCGGCGCATTCTTCAGATATTGCTGCTTCAACGAGGCGACATAGGCGTACAACGCCTTGTCGCTCTGCACATCGTGGCGATCGGGGTAGTATTTGGCCAGATGTTCACCCAGACGCTCCTGCGCAATCAGCTCGCGCACCTTGTCCTGCAACGTGACGGGATAAGCCTGGAGGTACTTGAGCGGAACCATGGCCGGTATTCTCGCATTGCGTGGCTTCACGCGCGCACTTGCTGCACGAGCTACCCGCTCACCATGCTGGTCGCCAGTGTCTGGTCGAGGCGTCCCTGGTGAAACGAAGCGACTGATCGAGCCATGCGAAGCTGATTGGCGCCCAGGGTTGCTCGCTCTATTCCATATCCCCTAGGAGCCTGTCGGGCTTTGGTGGTCGAGTCGAGAATTCGGCTGGGTGCGGACAGATTTTCGCCGGTTCGCAGGTCCATAGTGGTTCTATGGACCTGCGAACCGGCGGAAATATGGACCACTCAGGCGGATTCGCAGGCCGGCCAACCAAAGTCCGACAGGCTCCTAGATGTCGAAGCGGTAACTCAGCTTGACCAGCAACTGTTCGTCGTCACGCAGTGCAAAACTGTTGGCGAACGCGTCCGCCGCGTTGCGCGCATACCCGTCCAGTGCGTAGCCGCCGCGGCCATAGACCACGTACAGATAGGACAGCGGAGCCAGCTCGTAGCGATAACGGATCTGCACGCCGAGATTACGCAGGTTGAAGTCTTCGACCGGATCTTTACTGGCCACCGCACGCCCATCGACACCCACGCGGTAGCCGCCCCGCGCGTGCGCGTCCAGTCCGATCGCCTGCAACTTCAAGCGCAGTTCCTGGCGACTGTCGATGACCCAGTCGAAACCGGCATTGAGCTGCAGGGCGTGTTCGTCATAGCGACCGACAAGATCGTCGCGCTGCCAAACCAGCCAATCCGGCAGATGCTCGAAGTACGGGCCGGCATAGACGCTGAACGCATCGCTGATGAAATAGGTGGGAATGAACTCGATGTCGTAGCCGAGTTGCCGGTTGCCACCCAGACCACCGCTGAGCATCTCCCCACGCACTTCGAGGGTCCAGTCGCCGTGGCGTGGAGTGAACCGACGGTAAGTCAGATCAATGCTGGGCGGCAGGAACACGGCGCCGTGGCCACGGGTAAGTAGATCGTCCCAGGCCGCGCTGTTGACGTTGATCTGCATGTTCTCCGAAGCACCGTTACGCAGATCGCTGTTGCGGCTGATGCGCAACTGGCGACGTAGCCGCAAACCGTGATCGTTGCTCAGGGCATCGATGCGGAAACGCCATTCCTTGGAGCTGTACGTCGAGTCGGCCGGCAACGCCGTGTACCGCTTGCGCACTTCCCAGTGGCCATAGTTGAAATTGTTGCGATTCAGGTAACCGAAATCGTTGATCTGCAATTGGTCGCCGAAATGCATACCAAGCCATTGCTGGCGCCAGCCCTCGTCCATGACGTAGTCGGCGAGGATGGTGCCGCCGCTACCGCGCGTATGCGTGCCGGACTGCAGGATGTCGCTGCCGACCAGGTTGGTCGCGATGGTCAGTTGTGAGGTCGGCTGCCAGCGATGATCGAGTCCCAACACGCTTGCCTCACGGTCCAGCCAGGGCCGGTCGACCCGGGTCAGCAGCATACCCAATCTCTGATCGCCGAAATCGTGGGTCAGTCGCACGGCACCGAAGGAGCGCCCTGCCTCACCGTCCTCGTCGGCGGCGAGCACGCCAAAGCTGGTGGTACCAAAGCTGCCATTGAGTTTGACTGCCGCGTTGATGTTCGGGGTGCCGTGACCGTCATCCGAGGGACCGCCCACGCGCCGGGTATAAATGAGCTGGCTGTTGTCGTCGAGCAGGCTGAAGTCGAAGATGCCCTGGTTCTCGGTGAAGAACGGCCGCTTGTCGCCGAAATAGGTTTCGGTAGCACCAAAGTTGACCACCAGATCGTCGCTTTCGACCTGGCCGAAATCCGGATTCAACGCTGCGGTCAGCTGGAACTGGCCGTTCGGTTTCCACAGCAAATCCACACCTTGCTGGAAATGGCTGCGCCCACGCACGTTGTCATACAGCCCAGACACATAGGGCGTCACGGCGAACAGCGACTGGCTATATTGCGGTACCTCGATCCGGCTGAAGTCGGACAAGAATCGCGGCTGCGCGTAACTGGCCACCGGCCATGCGGCCCTTTCGCCGGTCGAACCGATCACGCGGTCGAGGTAGATGCCCAGCGTGCGTTCGCCGTCCTTCGCCTTGTGCATGGGCGCGCTGTACCAGGGGATCAGGATCTCCACGCTCCAGCCAGCAGCATCCTCGCTTACCGCGTGCTGCCAGTTGCCGTCCCAATCCGTGTTGAAATGGGTCTCGTTGGTGATCACCTGGTCACTGATGCCGTCAGTCGAGCTGACCGCGAAATCGTAGCCGGTGGCTCCGTCGCCATTGAAGTCGACCATCACGTTGACCCGATCGACCTGATCATGGAAATCACGCTGCACGCGCTGGCGCGTGCGTGGCACGTCGGCGGGCTGGTCGCAGCGAAACGCCACCGCCAGTCCTTTCGAAGTAGCCAGGATCCAGGCTTCGGTGTGCAGCGAACCGGGCTTGCCGCTTAGCGGCTGGGTCTGGCGAAAGTCGGTGACGTGCCGCGCGTCCTTCCACTCGCCAGGCCGGATATGGCCATCGATATCGACGGCCAGCGCCGGTGTCGATACGGCAGCCAAGGTGAGCAACAACAGGCATGCCATGCGCATGTCGGGACTTCCATGAGAGAACGCGCAGGATTGCGCCAGGTTGACGAGACACTCGTCACCGGGGATAGATGCATAGTTTGCCGTTAGGGTTTAGTCCCCTCGACCGCCATTGGTCACGTCGTGACTTAGGGCTGGCTATCAGCCGCGAAGGGGCGTCGACGCCCCCACAGCGCATGTCGCAACAACATCGCAAGCATCAACACGACGGTGAAAGCGCCATAGCCGCTCAACACCGGAAACACTTGCTGCCAGATGGCCCCGCTGACGCGGCCGAACTCGTCCGCTTGCGGCACAGTGGCCGTATCGAAGCCCGCCTCGGCAGCCATCGTCGTGCCAATCGCTGCCAGCATCAGGACCAGCGTATCGAAGATACGTCGACGTGTGGTTCGCGGCAGGTCTCGTGGATAGGCCCAATAGCCCCAGCAGAGCACCAGCAACCACGGGGTCAGCAGCAAAATAGCGAGATAACGCATGGAATTTTCCTTGCAAGCTGTGCCTACAGTCAGTCCTGAGCGACGAGTTGGTCCAGCGCTTCACTCAGTTGCGCCAGCGCTTGTGTGCGCGACGCTTCATCCGCGTACTCGGGTGTATTCGCCACTGACTCGCCGTCGATCTGCAGCGCCATGCCCAAAGCGCCGGCCTGCACTAGCGCAACAGCTACGCCTCCGGCCTTCAGTCGCTTCTGCATCGCGCCAGCGGCTTTCGGGTCGGCGAACGGTACCGACAGCAATAACTCCTCACCGTCGGCGGAAAACAGCCGAAAACGGAAAAGACCATCGCTGTCTCGAAAACTCGCGAGGCGCGGCGCACGAGCCTGTTTCAGTGGGGCTCCGGGCGGTGTTGCGCGTGTTGGCGCGGTCCGCATCGGGCGCAAACCAAGTACTTCGCGTAGCGCCGCAATCTTCGGCGTCGCGATTGCGCGCGCCTTGCGAGCACCATCCTGCAAGACGACTTCGAGCGCTGCCGGGTCGGCCATGATGGCCTCGTAGCGCTCGCGCATGGGCGCCACGTCGGTCTCAATGCGCTCGTACAGGATCTGTTTGGCCTCGCCCCAGCCGAGCCCGTCCAGCAGGCTACGGCGAAAGGCCTCGGTCTCCGACTCGCTGGCGAACGCTCGAAAAATGGTGAACAGCGCGCAGTTGTCCGGATCCTTCGGCTCGCCCGGCGCGCGCGAGTCGGTGACGATGCGCATGATCGCTTCGCGCAACTGTTTCCTGCCGCCGGCGAACAACGGAATCGTGTTGTCGTAGCTCTTGGACATCTTGCGGCCGTCCAAACCAGGCAGCGTCGCGACCTGTTCCTCGATTAGCGCCTCTGGCAGCACGAAGAACGCGCCGCCATGCAGATGGTTGAAACGTTGACCAAGGTCGCGCGCCATCTCGATGTGCTGGATCTGGTCGCGCCCGACCGGCACCTTGTGCGCATCGAACGCCAGGATGTCGGCAGCCATCAGCACCGGGTACATGTACAGGCCGGCCGTGATGCCCGCATCGGGATCTTCGCCTGTCTCGGTATTGCGGTCCACCGCCGCCTTGTACGCATGGGCACGATTGAGCATGCCCTTGGAAGCAACGCAGGTGAGAAACCAGGTCAGTTCGGGGATTTCCGGGATATCCGACTGCCGGTAAAGCGTGACCCTGGATGGATCGAGGCCCGCGGCCAGCCAGGTGGCCGCGATCTCCAGTCGCGAACGCTCGATCCGCGCGGCATCGTCGCTCTTGATCAGCGCGTGATAGTCGGCCATGAAGTAGAACGCATCGACGTCTTCACGCCGGCTGGCTTCGATGGCCGGCCGGATCGCCCCGACGTAATTGCCTAGATGCGGTGTACCGGTGGTGGTGATGCCAGTAAGGATTCGAGTTTGCATGTTGCGTTGCGCAAGAAAAAAAGCAGTTTACGTCATACCGGCAGCAAGGCAATTCGGACGCCGGGACGGTAACTGTATTGCCGCCCGATCGGATCGAACCACCTCAGCGAATCAGAGTCGACTTGCCGAACAGCGACTCGATCAGATCCACGGCCAACTTGGCGGTGGCGTTGCGCCGGTCGAAAGCAGGATTGAGTTCGACCAGATCCAGTGAGCCCAAACGCCCGCTGTCGGAGATCATTTCCATACACAGCTGCGCCTCGCGATAGGTCGGCCCGCCGCGCACCGTGGTGCCGACTCCCGGTGCGATGCTCGGATCGAGGAAATCGACATCGAAACTCACATGCAAGTGGGTGTTCTCATCCATGCCGTCCAGCGCCTGCTCCATCACGCGCTTCATGCCGTCCTCATCAATCCGGCGCATGTCGTAGATGCCCACGCTGGCTTCGCGCACCAACTGTTTCTCGCCGTAATCGACCGAGCGAATGCCGATCTGGCGAATCACGTCCGGCGTGATCGCCGGTGTGCTGCTGCCGAGCTCGACGAGCACCTTCGGACCGCGGCCGCACAGGCAGGCCACCGGCATGCCGTGGATATTCCCCGAGGGCGTCGCCTCTGCGGTGTTGAAGTCCGAGTGCGCGTCCAGCCAGAGCACGCGCAACTGCTTGCCTGTCTCGCGGCAATGATCCGCTACCGCGTTGATCGAGCCAATCGCCAGGCAATGATCGCCGCCGAGCATGATCGGCAAGTGACCCGCCTTGAGTTCCTGCTGGATCGCCGTATAAACCGCGGTATTCCATGCCACCACTTCATCAAGATGGCGATAGCCGTCGACCGGTGGCTGCCAGGGGTTGAGCGGCCCGTGCAGGTTGCCACGATCAACCACCTTCAACCCGCGTTGCTCGAGTCTGGCGCCAAGGTTGGCCACCCGCATCGCTTCCGGGCCCATCGAGGCACCGCGATGGCCGGCGCCGATATCGGTTGGCACGCCGATCAATGAAATGGTTTTTTCGCTCATGATTGTCATACCTGTTTTGAAGTTCGGATCGCGCCCACTGGGCCGCGTGTGCCGACACTGGAGAGACATCTTGACGGTCGCAGTTGGTTCGGATGCCGCGCAGCTGATCGCGATTGACGCAAAAAACCGCTGTCAGCATGGGTTACCACCCCTGATCCGAGTTTACCGGATGGAGCCGCGACACACTTGACTGCAGCTCACCCACGAGCGAAACAGCGGCGCGAACGGCATGCGCCATGCATTCCCCGTCGATTTCGTGTTCAAGTCGGAAAGACGGGCGCGAAGCAACGACAGCTTGAGGTGGGATTTCCGTGCGCCCTGGGCGAGCGACCGTGGCACATCAACGAAAAGAGCGGGCAAAACCCGACCGTGACCGCAAGGCCACAGCTACACATCGCTTCCATTCATACCGCTTAGGAGAGCTCGGGCTCACGCGTACGCGCAAGCTCGTCCTCGCGTCGCGTTCTCGCGCCGTAGCTCCACGACACCAGACTGCCTGAAAGAGGCAGCGTCGTGACTGGCCTGAAAGGCCCAATGATTTTCTTCTTCAGCTTCCCTGCAAACAGCAACAATCCACGCCGCCCGGCGGGATGCGCAAAAGACGTTTGCATATCAAGAACCCCCAGCCACCCCTGTGCGGCTGTTGGTTTGATCCTAGCAAACTTTCGGACCCGGTTCATGCGCTTTTTAGACACGCCAACCGGTTGCGGTCGCGATCGGCGCACACGGGTGTGAGATGTACCGGAACGGATCGGGCGTAGCGACAGGTAACGGGCTTCGCCGGGCCATCTATGGAAAAACCGGCCGCGCTGCGACGGAATGTGGGAAAACGTCCCACCCATGCGAATCCAGCCAGTCGATCAGCCTGTCTGTGCGACCCGCGACTCGCGGCAAGCCGCATACTGCACCAACGGAATGTTGAACTCGTCGCAAACCATCTCAACACAGGCCAGGTCACCAGAACTGTCGTGCTCCTCGCGAGCCATCCCATGGCCCAGTCGGATCGCATGGGCGAAGTGCAAGCGGTCAAAAAGCACGTCCGAACCGCTGCAAATGCACCACAGGCCGTGATCGCTCTCTCTGATTGTCAACACGACACTCATCACCAAACCCTCAGCAGAAAGCAGGACCGGTATCGCGCTTGTGCGTCTAGCAAGGCACGCGCGAGATTTTCGGACTCGGAACCGAATGACGCGCATCCCTCGCGATCAGAAGCCATCTCGCGATCCTCCATAGCGAAAATCCTGTGCTTCGGAGCCAACCGGAGACGCGAGACGCACTGGATCCCAATGCTGACGAAGCGACAAATCGCGGACCGTCGGTGCGACTTGATCCTTCGCAAGTGTGTGGGCGGCGGCTTCGCGAATATGTCGGCGCTCGCCTACTTCATCTGTAAGTGGTAGCCACCATGCCAAGGCAGCGCGCGCCGCGCCCGACCGACCGCGTGCAGGCCCATGCCGCTGCTGGCGAAGGCTTTGTTTTTCCGGATATGGCACGTTGCCGTACGTCGCCAGCACGACGGGATTGGAATATTCGCCTTGATCGACATCGATGCCCTGGGCGTACACCAAAACGCCGTCACAACGTCTCGCCAACGCTTCGCCGCGACTGCGCGCCAGTTGCTCCATGCCATGCAGGATGGGCTTGGCGGCGACCACGCCTTCACCCATCCCGTAAAAGGCCTGCACAACGTAAAGCGTTTCCATGGACGAAGTCTCAAGGTCTGGATACGACCAGATTGCGCATGAGCACGTGTACAGGTCGCGATGCTTGTGTCAAATCCTTGTGGGCGCGGGCTTGCAAGAAGGGGGAGCTGTTCCGTCGCCGGCAAATGAAGAAACCCGCTCACGGCGAGTTCACGGCTCACAGCCAGAT
>CAJDWH010000013.1_pt1 | contig 38084 bp, 25 predicted proteins | sample 7391531 | NCBI WGS metagenome assembly CAJDWH01 (sample SAMEA7055715, study PRJEB34461) | soil metagenome | biome: terrestrial ecosystem; feature: Peninsula; material: soil | place: Antarctica | collected 2016
GCACGGCAACGCAGCGATCCGCGACCGCGAGGTGACCGCCGCCGACCTGGAGCAGGTGCTCGAGGCGGCCAGTGCGGTGGCGATCCCGGCCGATCGCAAGGTGCTCTACAAGGAGTCGCAGGAATACCGCATCGACGGCCAGGACGGCATCCGCCATCCGATCGGGATGAGCGGCGTGCGGCTGGAAGCCAACGTGCATCTGGTCACCGGCGCAGCGGCCGCAGTGCAGAACGTGACCAAGTGCATCCAGCGCTGCGGCCTGACCGTGGACGAGTTGGTGCCCTCGGCTCTGGCCAGCGCCAAGGCCGTGCTGACTGACGACGAACGCGAGCTGGGCGTGTGCCTGGTCGACATCGGCGCAGGCACCACCGACATTGCTATCTACACCCAGGGTTCGATCCGCTACACCGCCTCGCTGCCGGTCGGCGGCGATCAGGTCACCAGCGACATCGCTTATGGCGTGCACACGCCCACCGCGCACGCCGAGGAAATCAAGATCAAGTACGCCTGCGCGCAGACCGGCCTGGCGCATGCCGAGGAAACCATTCAGGTGCCCAGCGTAGGCGATCGTCCGCCTCGCCGCCTCGCCCGCCAGTCGCTGGCGCAGAGCGTCCAGGCACGTTACGAGGAAATTTTTGAGATGGTCCAGGACCAGTTGCGCCGCTCGGGCTACGAAAGCCTGGTTGCGGCCGGCGTGGTGCTGACCGGTGGCGCCTCGAAGATGGAAGGTGCGCTGGAGCTGGCCGAAGAGATTTTCCACAAGATGGTGCGCATCGGCGTGCCGCAACAGATCGAGGGCCTTGGCGAGGTGGTTTCCAGCCCATTGCATGCCACCGGCGTCGGCCTTTTGTTGCATGGCTCGCGTGCCGGCGGCGTGCGCGCCGCTGGACCGGTCGGCGGCAGCGTCGGCGGCCTGATTGAGAAAGTACGTGGCTGGCTGACCAGAAATTTTTGATCGACACGAACACCGGTGACGCAGGAAGCGTCGCCGCGGGTGGAAGGAGTCCACCCATCACCATCGGCCGACAGGAGTCTCGCCGCATGGTTAAAACGACAACAACTCTACGGAGGACGGGAAATGTTTGAATTGATTGATAAACTCGCACCAAACGCGGTCATCAAAGTGATCGGCGTGGGCGGTGGCGGCGGCAATGCCGTGGCCCACATGCTCAATGCCAACATCGAAGGCGTGGAATTCATCGTCGCCAACACCGACGCGCAAGCGATGAGCAGTTGTGGCTCGCGCACTCACCTACAACTCGGCGAAAACGTGACCAAGGGTCTCGGTGCCGGCGCCAATCCCGAGGTCGGTCGGCAGGCCGCGCTGGAGGATCGCGAACGGATCGAGGCGATGCTGGAAGGCGCCGACATGGTGTTCATCACCGCTGGTATGGGCGGTGGCACCGGCACCGGCGCGGCACCGGTGGTGGCCCAACTGGCCAAGGAGAAGGGCATTCTCACGGTGGCGATCGTGACCAAGCCGTTCCCGTTCGAGGGCCGCCGGCGCATGCAGGTGGCGATAAAGGGCATCGAGGATCTGTCCCAGCACGTCGACTCGTTGATCACGGTGCCGAACGAGAAGCTGCTCAGCGTGCTTGGCCGCGACGTGACCTTATTGCATGCGTTCAAGGCTGCCAATGAAGTCCTGCAGGGTGCAGTTCAGGGCATTGCTGACCTGATCACCGCCCCTGGCTTGATCAACGTCGACTTCGCCGACGTGCGCACGGTGATGTCGGAAATGGGTCTGGCGATGATGGGTTCGGGTACCGCTCGCGGCGACGACCGCGCGCAGGCCGCGGCTGAAGCGGCGATCAAGAACCCGCTGCTGGAGGACGTCAACTTGAATGGCGCCTGCGGCATCCTGGTCAACGTCACGGCTGGTCCAAACCTGACCATGCGCGAGTTCGACGAGATCGGCCGGATCATCCACGACTTCGCCAGCGAAGACGCCACCGTGGTTATCGGCACCTCGCTCGATCCGGAGATGAAGGACGATGTCCGCGTCACCGTGGTGGCGACCGGCCTCAACCGTGCCAACGCGTCACGCCAGCAGCCGCCGATCCGGATGGTCGAGAACAATCATCAGGTGCAGATGCGTCCGCGCCCGGTGGTGCTGCGCACGGGTACCGGCAACGAAGTGGTCGATTACGCGCAACCGGACGTGGCCGTTGGCACGCAGAGTCGTTCCGAATCCCCCCATGCGTCGAAGCACGGTGATGCTGGACTGGACTATCTCGACATCCCGGCATTTCTGCGTCGCCAAGCCGATTGAGGCTTGATTGCGCGATTCACGAACAAGCAAAAACATGGAACGAGTGCCCAGCCAGACGGTCTGAGGTGGCAACCTGTCTTAAACGGCAGCGCGCCACCGACCCGGCAGCTGGTTCAACCTGAGCGCGAGCGCCGGCACCACCCGGTGCCGAAGTGTCGTGATTGACGATACGCAAACATGCAACAGCAACACCGTGTGTCGGGAAGACGCATGGCCAGCCACCGCCGGGAATCCCCGTGGCGGGTGGGTCGATATCCCGTGCCGGATTCCCGTCCCCGGCACGGGTATCGCGTCGGCCGCGTGCGCGGCCGGCGGTAGGAGAGGAGGCCTTTTGTTAGCTTCAGATGAAGGAAAAATGAAGGCTTAATCAGACTGAACGGTATGGTTTGCTTTTATCACAGGTTAAAACTGTGTTAGTATCCGACCCTGATTGGCGGCTGCCTCCACGAGTCCAAACTACAATGATCAAGCAGCGTACGCTTAAAAACATTATCCGGGCGACCGGCGTGGGACTGCATACGGGCGACAAGGTGTACATGACCTTGCGTCCTGCAGCGCCGAACACCGGCATTATCTTTCGCCGAACGGATCTTGATCCGCCGGTGGAAATCCGTGCCCGCCAGGACAACGTCGGCGATACCCGGCTCTCGTCAACTTTGGTCTCCGGTGACGTTCGCGTTTCCACGGTCGAGCATCTGCTTTCGGCGATGGCCGGGCTGGGCATCGACAACGCCTATGTCGACCTGTCGGCACCGGAAGTGCCGATCATGGATGGCAGTGCTGGTCCGTTCGTGTTCCTGCTGCAGTCGGCGGGGATCGAGGAACAGCCGGCAGCCAAGCGTTTCATCCGCATCAAGAAAGCGGTGAAGGTGCAGCAAGGCGACAAGTGGGCGAGCTTTGAGCCGTTCGAAGGGTTCAAGGTGGGATTTTCGATCGACTTCAACCATCCCATCATCAGCAAGCGCACCTCGCGTGCCGAGATCGACTTTTCGACTACCTCGTTCGTCAAGGAAGTCAGTCGCGCCCGCACGTTCGGCTTCATGCGCGACATCGAGATGCTACGCGAGCAGAATCTCGCACTGGGCGGCTCGATGGACAACGCCGTGGTGCTGGACGATTACCGCGTGCTAAACGAGGATGGCCTGCGCTACGAGGACGAGTTTGTCAGGCACAAGATCCTCGATGCGATCGGCGACCTGTACCTGCTCGGCCACAGCCTGATCGGCGCCTATAACGCGCACAAGTCGGGCCATGAACTGAACAACAAGTTGCTGCGTGCACTGATCGCCGACGCCTCGGCGTGGGAAGAGGTCAGCTACCACGAGGAGCCGGCGGTCTCGCCGATTTCCTACGCGCATCCGGCTCAGGCAATCTAAGCCCGGGTCGTCCAGCCCGGAACTCGTTTCCGCACAGTCTTCACCAGAATGGCCGAGTCGCAAGACTCGGCCATTTTTGTCGACGGAGACACACTCTTGGCGCGTGCCGTTTCACAGCCCGGTTCGTTTCGGGCTGTGCCTTAACGTTTCACGTGCTATAAACAAACCCCATGTGGCACCAGCCACCGGGGTCAGGTGACAGTCGACCTCGTGACTGCAGGATCGACGGCATGCGTCTCAATCGGATGTGTGCCCGGGGAAATCAGCGGTTTCGGCGAAGGACGCCAGCTTAAGGAACAGTTCCCGCCACTCGGGGTCTGTGGATGAGGCGGCGGCTGCCCTCAGATGGGTGGCTGCAGCTTGCGAAAGCGGTTTTGACTGATCCGGCACAGATACCGCCGGTGGTTGGGGAGCCACTTTCACGGTGACTGAACTGGCACAGGTGCCAATGGCACGTGCGGAGGCAAGGATTTGTGCCTGCATCAAACGCAGGCGTGAGGCCCAAGCCGGTGAAGACGCCAGGAAGACGAGGCGGTCGTTGCGCAGGTTGGCGAATCTCACCTGCTCGCGCAGCGGTGATGGCAACGTTTGGCGCAGGGCGCGATCCAGCGCTTCCAGCACGCTGGCTTTTTCGGCCAGCGATGCGAAGGAGCCGCAGTCGGTCAGGGACTTTGGTCCGTGGCCACGGCGGCGGGAAGTGGCGGGTTCGGCGCGTTGCATGATGCCGACATCACGAATTTGGAAAGACATGCAGATCATACTCGTCTCACGTGCCAGGAAATTGCCGAAGACCCTCGACCTGGCCAACCGGGGCCTGCGCTGGAAGCTTCTGTCATTGTTGTCGCTGGCCGTGTTGGGCTGTTTGTCATTGGGAGGCGCCCTGGCGCTCGCCATGTCAAGTCCGCGCGACCACACCTTGGCCCAGATCCACGAATTGCAGCAGCAGGTCCAGCAGCAGAACGGCCAACTCGGCGGCGTGCGCACCGATGCCCAGCGCAGCCTTGATGCCCTTGCGGTGAAGCTGGGCCAGTTGCAGGCGCAGTCGACCCGCTTGAATGCGCTTGGTGAGCGACTGGTGCAGGTGGGCAAACTTGACGGCGGCGAGTTCGACTTCGAGCAGCCGCCGGCCGTCGGCGGCATCGAGGACACCAGTGACGCCGGCTATGCGTTGCCGCCGTCGCTCGAAACCGGCATCGACCAACTTACCGGCCAGTTCGATATCCAGCAGGCGCAGCTTTCTGCACTGCAGAGTCTGTTGATGGACGCCCGCATCGAGTCGAACCTGAAGCCGACTGGGATGCCGGTTCCGGGCTACATTTCTTCCTACTTCGGGGTGCGCCCTGATCCGTTCGACGGTCATTCCGCGCGGCATACCGGGATCGACATCGCCACGCCCCACGGGACGCCGGTGCATGCAGTCGCCGAAGGCATGGTGACATTCGCCGGCGTGCGCCGTGGCTACGGCAACGTGGTCGAAATCGACCATGGCATTGGTTACATGACCCGATACGCGCACAACAGCAAGCTCGATGTGCACCCAGGCCAGCACGTACAGGTGGGCGATGTGGTTGCCCACGCCGGATCCACCGGTCGGTCGACCGGTTCGCACGTGCATTTCGAGGTCTGGTATCAAGGTCGCGTGGTCAACCCGCTGGCCTTCGTGCGCAATCACCGATAGCGCCGGTCACCCCGCTCGATCCCTTGAATCCGCGGTCCGCCGCCGCCAGTTTCTGGTGGATGTTGGGCGCGTGCTGCGCGACCCATTCTTGAGCGTGCCTGGCTGGTTCGGGTGAGTCTCGCCGGGCATGTAGTAATATGCTCGATTGGCTCGCGAACGTGGCGGGCGTCTTGTTCCCCTAACCGGAAAATCGATGTTCAATCGTGCCCTGACGAATCTGTTTGGCAGCCGTAACGAGCGCGTGCTGCGTCAGCTTTCGCGTACCGTCCACCGCATCACCGCGATGGAGCCCGAGCTGGAAAAACTTGATGACGCAGCGTTGCGTGCCAAGACCGACGAGTTCAGGCAGCGGTACGCTGCGGGCGAATCGCTGGACAAGCTGCTGCCGGAAGCCTTTGCGGTGGCGCGCGAGGCATCCAAGCGCACCATGGGCATGCGGCCTTACGACGTCCAGCTGATCGGCGGCATCGTGCTGCACCAGGGCAAGATTGCCGAGATGCGTACCGGCGAAGGCAAGACATTGGTGGCGACCTTGCCGGTCTACCTGAATGCGATCGCCGGCAAAGGCGTGCATGTCGTCACGGTCAACGACTATCTGGCGCGGCGCGACTCGGCACAGTTGAGCAAGCTCTACAACTTCCTGGGCATGGACGTCGGCGTGGTCTATCCAGGCATGGACCACGCCGACAAGCACGCAGCCTACGCAGCCGACATCACTTACGGCACCAACAACGAATTCGGTTTTGATTACCTGCGCGACAACATGGCGTTGAGCAAGGAACAGCGCTACCAGCGCGGCTTGTCTTACGCCATCGTCGACGAGGTCGATTCGATCCTGATCGATGAGGCGCGCACACCGCTGATCATTTCCGGTCCGGCCGAGGACTCCCCCCAGCTATACATTGCGCTGAACAAGATCGTACCGCGCCTGATCCGCCAGACCGAAGAAGAGGGCGAGGGCGACTATTGGGTCGACGAAAAGCAGAAGCAGGTACACCTGTCCGAAGCTGGTATGCAGCACGCCGACGAATTGCTGCAGGAAGCGGGCGTGATCGAGGCGGACAGCGGTCTGTACGACTCCAAGAACCTCGCGGTAGTGCATCACCTCAACGCCGCGCTGCGCGCCAATGGCATCTACCAGTGCGACGTGGATTACATCGTGCGCGATGGCGAGGTGATCATCGTCGACGAATTCACCGGCCGCACCCTGGCCGGTCGACGCTGGTCCGATGGCCTGCACCAGGCGGTCGAGGCGAAGGAGGGCGTGCCGATCCAGCGCGAGAACCAGACCCTGGCCACGGTGACGTTCCAGAACCTGTTCCGCATGTACAAGAAGCTGGCCGGCATGACTGGCACGGCCGACACTGAGGCGTTCGAGTTCCAGAGCATCTACGGTCTGGAAGTGGTGGTGATCCCTACCCACAAGCCGATGATCCGCAAGGACAACGCGGACATGATCTTCCTGTCGCAGACGCCGAAGTACAACTCGGTGATCGAGGACATCAAGGCTTGTCACAAGCGTGGCCAGCCGGTACTGGTCGGCACCACCTCGATCGAGGTATCCGAGTTGCTGTCTAGCCTTCTGACCAAAGCCGATGTGGTGCACGAAGTGCTCAATGCGAAGCACCACGAGCGCGAGGCACACATCGTGGCGCAGGCCGGCGCATCTGGCCAGGTCACGATTGCCACCAACATGGCCGGCCGTGGCACTGACATCGTGCTCGGCGGCAGCCTGGAGGTGGCGCTAGCAGCGTTGCCAGAAGATGCCAGTGACATCGATCGCCAGCGCGTCAAGACCGAGTGGAAGAAGTTGCACGACCAGGTGCTGGCTGCCGGCGGCCTGCATATCATCGGTACCGAGCGGCACGAGTCGCGGCGCATAGACAACCAGCTGCGGGGCCGTTCCGGCCGCCAAGGTGATCCAGGTTCGTCGCGCTTCTACCTGTCGCTGGAAGACAACCTGCTGCGCATCTTTGGTGGCGAGGGGCTGGTGCGCTGGATGAAGCGCTTCGGCATGAAGGACGATGACGCCTTGGAAGATCGCATGATCAGCCGGCAGATCGAGAAAGCGCAACGCAAGGTCGAGCAGCACAACTTCGACATCCGCAAGCACCTGCTGGAATTCGACGACGTCGCCAACGACCAGCGCAAGGTGATCTACCGCCAGCGTGACGAATTGCTCGAGGGCGAGGAGGTCAAGGCCACCGTGGCGGACATCCGCGAGGACGTCGTGCAAACGATGGTGCAGTCCTACGTGCCGCCTGAAAGCATTGATGAACAGTGGGATCTCGCCAGCCTCGATCGGGAGGTGGAGAGTGAGCTCGGCCTGTCGCTCGACCTGAGGCACTGGGTCGATCAACAGAGCGAAGTTGACGCTGTCATGATCCGCGAGCACGTGAACAACGCGGTCAACGAGCTGTTCCAGACCAAGGAGGCACAGATCGGCGACGAGACCATGCGGCAGCTGGAAAAGCACGTCATGCTCACTGTCGTCGACAGTGCATGGAAGGATCACCTCGCCAGCATGGACTATCTGCGCCAGGGCATTTATCTGGTGGGCTACGCACAGCAAGATCCGAAACAGGCGTTCAAGCGCGAGGCGTTCAAGCTGTTCTCCGACATGCTCGGCCGGATCAAGTCCGAAGTAGTGCAAATGCTGGCCAAAATCAGGATTCGCAGCGAGGAAGAAGTCGCCGCGATGGAGGCCGAGCAACAGCGTATTGCCGATCGGCTGCAAAAGCAGATGCTGACAACCGGCGGTGGCGCGCCGCCCAGTGCGTTCGGAGAAGCTCCTACTCCTGCGGCCGCCTCCGGCGGGTTGCCGCAGGCGCCGCGGCAGCCCATGCAGCACGCTGGTCCCAAAGTGGGTCGCAACGACGCGTGCCCTTGCGGTTCGGGCAAGAAGTACAAACACTGTCACGGCCAGCTCACCTGAGCCAGCAGGACAGCGATGAAAAACCCCGCCGCGGCGGGGTTTTTCATTGGCGAACAATCGACCGGACGGGCTGAGAGTTTGTGAAAAATTCGAGCGCCGTAGCGAGAGCATCGCCGGGCGTTCGTGACAAGCTACGTTTTAAGCGAATTCTGGGAAGTTTGGTGAACCAAATGACTCGAATTTACCCGCCACTCGCCGCCGATATGGGCGTTCGGCCGCGCTTGCAACACGGACACTTGCCTCGGTCGGAGTAAGTGGGCGATTCTTTCACACGCTCTCAGTCCTCGCCGCCTGGCCGACGTTTGCGGTGCGGTTCGGCATTGACGGTAATGTATTGCGGCTCGTCGCTGTCCAGTCGCAAAGCCGTGAGCTTGCCGCCCCACACGCAGCCAGTGTCGATCGCGTGCACACCGAGCCCGGCGAAGCGGCCGAGCGCGGACCAGTGGCCGCAGACGATGCGGATATCGCGCCGACGCATGCCAGGTACCGAAAACCATGGATACAGTCCCGGCTTCTGTGTGCCAGGGACACCCTTGGCGTCGAAATCGATGCGCCCATTGACGTCGCAATAGCGCATACGCGTCATCGTGTTGATGGTGGCGCGGTATCGATCAAGTCCCTGCAGCCGGCTGGACCATTGCGCCGGGCGGTTACCGAACAGGTTGCGCAGCAGTTGGGGATGGCGCGGGCTGGACAGCTCCCGCTCCACATCCTGGGCGGCGCGCTGCGCCTGTTTCAGGGTCCACATCGGAGCCAGTCCGGCATGCACCATCGTCCAGTTCAGCTGTTCGTCGTGGTGCAACAATTTCTGCGAACGCAACCACTCAAACAGCACGGGCGCGTCACTGGCAAACAACACCTCACGCAGCTCGGGGTTGACTCGCGCCTGGGCGTCCGGCTTGCGTTGGGCGATCGCCAGCAGGCTCAGATCGTGGTTGCCCAGGGTGATCACGCTCGATTCGCGCAGTTCGTGGATCAGCCGCAACGTGTCCAGCGACTGGCCGCCGCGATTGATCAGGTCGCCGCAGAACCACAATTGATCCTGTGCGGGATCGAAACGCAGCTTCTCCAGCAGGCGTTGCAACTCCGGATAGCAACCTTGCACGTCGCCGATCGCGTACGTGGCCACTAGAGTTCGCCCCAAGTCTTCCCATGGACCGCGCCGGGAATTGTGTGCGCGCCAGCGGTCAAGTAGTGCGCGCGTGTATGTCGATACGTGGCGGAGCGGGGACGTAGGCAGGTGGGCGAACCATCCCGGCCCGGAAGCTTGGTCGCCTGTGCCTGCCGGGAAGCGGCGCGCGGCTTGGTCTGACGGCTACTCAGGCACTGCGTCACAGCCCACTCCCTGGCAGGCTCAGGCGACCGACGTGAGCTATGGGAAGACATGGGGTGAATTCCCTAGTGCAGCGTGCGCGGAATGGAAAGCGTGAAGGTCGGTATCGTTGCCTCGAACTCGGTGCCGTCGTCTGACAGCATCTGGTAACTACCGCCCATGATGCCTACCGAAGTCTCCAGCACCGCACCGGAGGTGTATTCGAAATCCTCGCCCGGGCGCATCCACGGCTGCTCGCCGACCACGCCATCGCCAGTCACTTCCTCCACCTTGCCGTTGGCGTCGGTGATCAACCAGCGGCGTGTAAGCAGGCGCGCGGCCAGCTTGCCGGCATTTCGCAGGGTGATGGTGTAGGCGAAAACGTAGCGATTGTCGCCAGGCTTGGATTGATCCGGGACGAAACGCGTTTGAACCTGCACGTTGATCGTGTAGGGAGATTCTTGGGTCATGCCCGGATTGTAAGGCCTGTCGTCGCGAATGGGGTGACCCGCAAGGCAATGCACGGCATCCGCTCAGCGAAGGCTGGAATAGACCTTGGTCAGGCGCACGAAATCGGCCGGTGCAAGCGTTTCTGCGCGTGCGCGCGGATCGACGTCGGCGCTGCGTATGGCGTCACTGTCGAGCAATAGTTTGAGGGCGTTGGCGAGGGTCTTGCGGCGTTGTCCGAAGGCGGCCTTGACCACGGCGTAGAGGTGTTCTGGTTGCGCGTCGTGCAGCTCGTGGCGTGGTATCGGCTGCAGCCGCACTACCGCTGACTCGACTTTCGGTGGTGGTCGGAATGCCTGTGCCGGCACCTCGAACAGCGGCTCGACGCGACAGGCTAGCTGCAGCATCACCGACAGCCGTCCGTAGACCTTGCTGCCGGGCGCCGCAGCCATCCGGTCGACGACTTCTTTCTGCAGCATGAAGTGCATGTCCTGGATCGCCGACGCATGGTCGACACAATGGAACAGGATCGGGCTGGAGATGTAATAGGGCAGGTTGCCGGCCAGTCGCAGCTTTGGCACGTCGTGATTGTGCGCCATGGCGCTGAAATCCACCTTGAGCACATCGGCGTGAACGACATGCAGCTCGCCCACGCCGACCGCGCGGGCCTGCAGACCGGGAATCAGATCGGTGTCCAGCTCGATCGCGGTGAGTTTGCCGGCGGCCGCCAGCAGCGGCAGCGTCAGTGCGCCTTCGCCTGGCCCGATTTCGACCAGGAAATCGTCGCGGTTTGGCGCGATCGCGCGCACGATGCTGTCGATGTAGTGGCGATCATGCAGGAAGTGCTGACCGAAGCTTTTCTTGGGGCGGGAAGTCATGACGAGCTTGGCTCCTCACGTCCGTCCTCTCCCCGAGAGGGAGAGGGTGGACGATTGGCGCTTCGCGCCACGAGCTCCATGGCCATCCGCGCCGCGGCGATCAGGCTGGCGGGGTCGGCACGGCCGGTGCCGGCCAGGTCCAGCGCGGTGCCGTGGTCAACCGAGGTACGGATAAACGGCAAGCCGAGGGTGAGATTGACGGTGCGGTCGAACGCCTCGCTTTTCAGCACCGGCAAAGCCTGGTCGTGGTACATCGCAAGCACCGTGTCGTAATGGCGGCGTTGCGCGGGCACGAAGGCGGTGTCGGCCGGCAACGGACCGAGCAGATGCAGACCTTCGGCGCGCAAGGCATTCAGCGTGGGGATGATGATGTCCAGTTCCTCGCGGCCGAGGTGGCCACCTTCACCAGCGTGTGGATTGAGCCCGAGGACGGCAATGCGTGGTTTGGCTATGCCGAATTTCGTGCGTAATTCGGCATCCACGATGCGCAGCACACGGGTGAGCAAGGCCGGCGTGATTGCCGCCGGAACAGCGGACAACGGCAGATGGGTGGTGGCCAGCGCGACCCGCAACTCCGGACTGGCCAGCATCATCACCACGTCGCATTGCGCGCGTGCGGCAAAAAATTCGGTATGTCCGCTGAAGTGGATGCCGGCGTCGTTGATCGAGGACTTCTGCAGCGGCGCGGTGACCACCGCGTCGTAGCGAGCGGCCAGGCAACCGTCAGCCGCTTCGGCCAGTGTCGCCAATACGTGCGCTGCGTTGCGTGGGTCAGGCCGGCCTGGCGTTTCGTCCACCGCTAGCGGCGTGTGTCGCACGCGCAGCGTGCCGGAAGGGCGCGCGTTCTCGCCCGCGCCATCGTCGTCAATCAGCTTGATGGGTACGCCGCAGCGTGTCGCTGCACGTTGCAACAGGTGACGGTCAGTGACGGCTACCAAGGTTGCGGCAAGCGGCGTAGCCGCCAGCCGGATCAACAGTTCCGCACCGACGCCGGCAGGCTCGCCAGCAGTGACGGCCAGCCGGGCCAGCGACACGACGGTCAGCCGGCCTGCGGCGCGACGCTGTCGGCAGCCGACTGAACGGGCTCGCGTAGCGCGGGCACCAAGATCTCGATGTAGGCATTGGAGCGCAGACCACGCAAGAAATCGTCGTACGCCTGTTCAGCTTTGCGGTTGCCGATCGCCTGGCGCGCCTGGTCGCGCTCGATCTCCTCGGTCTGGTCGCTCTGGCGTGTGCCCAGTCGCTTCAGGATGTGCCAACCGGCTTCGGTCTGGAAAGGTTGCGACACCTCGTCGTCCTTCATTTCGGCCAGCTTGGTGGCGACCGCGGTTCCCCAGGCACTGGGTTGAAACCAGCCCATGTCGCCGCCGAGGTTGGCGGTGGTGTCGTCTTTGGAGTCTGTCTTGGCCAGTGCCGCAAAATCTTCGTGCTTGTTGACGATGCGGTCGTACAGGTCCTGCGCTTTTTGCTGCGCCTGGGCAGGCGGCAGCAGCTCGCTCGGCTTGATCAGGATCTGCCGCGCGTGGTATTCGGTGACGATCTTGCGGTCGCCCTTGCGCTCGCCGATCAGCTTGAGGATATGGAAGCCGGTGGGCCCACGCAGTGCCTGGCTGACTTCACCCGCCTTCATGGTGCCGACGCTTTCGGCGAACGCCGCGGGGATGGCATCCATACGCCGCCAGCCGAGATCGCCGCCATCGAGCGCGTCGGACGCGTCGGAATAGCGGATTGCGGCAGCGTTGAAATCCATGCCGTCCTTGATCGCCGCCAACGCCTGTGCGGCTTTGGCCTGGCTGGCCTGGATCGCAACGGCATCGGCGCCGCTGGGGATGCTGATCTGGATATGGGCCAGATGGACTTCGCCGGCCTTGTAAGTCGGGCTGTTGAGCAGGTTGTCGACTTCGCTGTCGGTCACCGACACCGAGTTCTGGACCACGGTCTGGTGCAACCGTTGCACCGTGACCTGATCGGCCAGTTCGTGCCGGAATGCTGCAAAGCTGGAGCCTTGCTGTTCCACCGCCGCGCGCAATTGTTCGGGCGTGAGTTTGTTCTGCTGGGCCACACCCTGGACCGCGCGATCGACGTCCGCGCTGGATACGTCAATGCCTTGCTCCCGGGCGTTCTGAACTTGCAGGTGCATCAGGATCAGTCGGTCGAGTACCTGGCGCTTGAGTACGTCCATCGGCGGCAGTTGCCCGGCGCGGCCGGCGTATTGCTGCTCAATGGTCTGTACTGCATCGTTCAGCTCGCTCTGCAGGATGACATCGTCGTTGACCACGGCGACGATGCGATCCAGCGCCTGGTCGGCAGGCGCCGCAGACTGGAGCAATTGTGCTTGGGCGGGAAGGCTGATCGCGAAGGCGAGCAGGAGGGATGCAAGAAATTGCTTCATCAGTGGGAAAGCCTGGGTCGCCGGAGCGGTTGCGTTATTGATAACCGAGAATATCACGGCGCAGGAGTGGATCGATTTGGCCACCGGTCGAGCCCAGCCCCTTGAATACAATCTCGAACATGATGGCGTTGTCGCGCCGGTTGGAATTGCTGCCCGGTGGTGTTGGAGCCGCGCCGTAATTGGATTGGTTGATGTAATTGCGATCCACCAGGCGCAAGGTGACGCAGCAACTGTCGTATTCCACGCCGAGCAGGGCATCCACGGTGCCAGTGGGAAGCTTGAAGGAGTTCTTGATGGTTGGGGCAAATGCCCAGGAGGCGAACACGCGCCACTTGTCTGACAGCGGGTAGACCGCCGACGCGCTGTATTGTTCCAGCCGGCCGCGCCGATAGTGGTAGCCGATATTCAGGATGCCGTCGGCACCCAGGCGCCGTTGCAAGCCGAACGCAGCGGTTTCGGTGGTGCGGTCGTTCGGGCTCCATTGATAGGAGCTGTTCATCCGCCAAGAATCATTCAATTGCACGGCCAGTTGGGCCACATAGGCCGAGCCAGTCCAGTCGGTGCCCACGACCTTTTGCCGGCTGAAGTAGCGGATCTGGCCGATGCTGGCCGAGACCCGTTCCACGCCGTTGTCATCGAGCAGCCGCGTCGTCAATGCGGCGGTGAGATTGTTCGCGTCCATCTGCCGGTCGGCACCGGAGAACTGGTTTGTAGAAAACAGCTGCCAGTAATCGATCGCCATCAGGTTGGTATCGAACAACGGCAGATTGTTCTGGTCGCGATACGGCACGTACAGGTAGTACAGGCGCGGCTCCAGGGTCTGGGTATAGTCGCTCGCGAACAGCGACGTCTTGCGATCGAACACCAGGCCGGTGTCGAGGCTGACGATCGGGAGGGAGCGGCTTGGCGATTTTTCCGTGAAGGGCGATCTACGGCCACCGCCGATCCGTCCACGGTAGCCGTAATCCTGGTAGCCCTCGTTCAGTTGGTAGGCGGTGTAACGCCACGCCAACTTTGGCCGCACGAACCAGGCGGGACTGCCGAAATCAGCGCTCAGGTAAGGGTACAGGTCCTCGCGTTGTCCTTCGACGAACCCCGATTTGCGAAACATCACCGCGCTGGCGTCCACGCCGGCCCCGAGCCAACGAGTGAGTGGCACGTCAAGGCTGAACGTCGCGTACGGCAGTTGCCGATAGGGCAACGAAGTATCGGTCGCGAACGGGTTGGTGTTTTCGTAGGTGGTGGCGCCGAGCGAGGTACTCCACCATTTGCCGCGGCCGCTGATAGCGGCGCCGGAGCGCAGATGATAGACCGGTCTCTGCGACATGGCGTTGCCAAAGTCGTACAGGTAACTGCTGTCCGATACGTGATTGTAGGAACCCACCAGTCGCCAGTTCTTCCACAGGTTCGTGCTGTCGGAAAAGTTGACCACGTAACGCGACTTGCCGGTCGTGTCCGCGAGCCCGTCGCTTTCGCCGCGGTCATTTGGCACGTATTCCACATTGAGCTGGCCTACCGTGCCCGGCAGCAGATAGCGAAACTCGCCAGCCAGCATCGCGCCACGCTCGCTGTAGTAGCGCGGGTCCAGCGTGGCGTCGTAGTTTGGCGCCAGGTTCAGGTAATACGGCGTGCTGATCCCGAATCCGGAGCGGCTCGTTTTGCCGAGCGTGGGATACAGAAAGCCGCTCTTGCGCCGGTCGTCGGTGGGGAACGTGAAGTAGGGCAGGTACAGGAACGGTACGTTGCCGATGCGCATGGTGGCGTTGCGGGCCACGCCCACGCCCTTGGTCTTGTCGATGCTGATCGACTTGGCGCGGAATTCCCAGACGTGGTGACCGACATCGCAGGTGGAATAGGTCGCCATCGAGTAGCGGGCGTGCTCGGCATCCAGCATGTATCCCTGTTTTGCGACACCATTGCCGCGCGACTCGAGCATCTGGTAACGCACGTCATCGGCGATGCCGCGGCTGGCATTGCTGTTGCCCTGCAGGCGCGAGGCGGCCAACAATTGCCCCGCCTCCTGATAGCGCACGTTGCCGCGGGCGTCGTAATCGGTGGTGGTGTCGTTGTAATCCAGCTTGTCGGCCTGCAATTTCTGGTCGGCTCGCTGCATCAGGACGTCGCCGGACAGGTGGTAGACCGACTGGTTGGAACTGTCGACGCGCTGTGCGGAGACGTTGGCCGGACTGGTGTCGCGCAGGCTGCTGTCTTTGTCCAGGGTGGGGTCGTAAAAGCTCAGCAGCGCATTGGGTCGGCACATCGCGTAGTTGGTGGGCGGCGCTGCGCAGTGGAACGAACCGAGCGGGCAAGCCTGATTGGATCCGTCGGGCGAAGATTTCGCTGGTAGCTGCCCGCTGCCGGCACGCGCTTGGCCGCCGATGAGGGCCAGCGCTGCGGCGACTGCCAGTAGGCGGCGTGGGGGAAACGTTGCTGTCACGATGGAACCTGCCGGCCTCAAAGGCTGGTTAAGCTAGCAGAAACACAGGCACGGATGCGCTTGGGTGTTCGCCGTGAGCTCGCTTGTGGGAGCGGATCGTTTCACTTCACTCGCGCAGCGGAGCAAGGTTCCCGACGCAGAAGGGAGCGCTCTTGCTGTTGGTCGGGCGCGGTAAGAAGTGCCCAATCAGTCCTTCGGGTAGCTTGTACTCCTTAAGTTGGTCGTGGGCCGTGAGTCTTGCTCAGGCTGTTCATGGCATGGAGTTTTTGTCTCGGTCTCCGTTGGGCAAAGTCTGGCTCCAAAACTCAGTCGAGAGGGCCCTTCTCCCCCGAGAGAAGGGGGAGCTTCGCGCCGGATGAAGATGCTGGCGAAGCGGCGGTGACAATCTGGGACGGGCGTGGCGGGAAGCGCGTGCTTTGATTGAAACGAGCGCGCTTATTCCATTAGAGCATCCACGTGGGCGCGGGCACTGGAGGCCAGGGCAACCAGGTCGTAGCCGCCTTCCAGCGACGATACGATGCGACCTTGGGCGTGGTCGCGGGCCAGCGCGACGAGCTGGTCGGTGATCCAGGCGTAATCGTCCTGGCCAAGTCGGACATCCGCCAGTGGATCGTTGGCATGGGCATCGAAACCGGCCGAGATCAGCAGCAATTGCGGCCTGAAGGCACGCAGGCGTGGCAGCAGCAAACTGTCCCACAGCTCGCGGAATTCGTATGAGCCGGCACCGGGCGACAGAGTCCCGTTGACGATGTTGCCAACGCCATGCTCGTCCTCGCCGCCGGTGCCCGGATACAGCGGCGACTGGTGGCTGGATACGAACAGCACGCGCGGTTCGTGCTCGAAGATCGCTTGCGTGCCGTTGCCGTGGTGGACATCAAAATCAGCGATCGCCACGCGCGTCAATCCGTGCACGGCGAGCGCATGTGCGGCCGCCACAGCGATGTTGTTGAACAGGCAAAATCCCATTGCATGGTCGGGGGTGGCATGGTGGCCGGGTGGGCGCACCGCGCAAAACGCGTGCCGCGCCGTGCCTCCCAGCACGGCGTCGACCGCTGCCACGGCGGCGCCTGCAGCTCGGAGGGCGGCTTCAACCGAACCGGACGACATGACCGTGTCCGAGTCCAGTGGGTAGATGTCGCCTTCGGCGGGGCTGCTGGACAGGATGTGCTCGACGTGGCGTTCGTCGTGCACCCGCTGCAGTTGTTCGCGGGTGGCTCGTGGCGCCTCGATCCGGTCGATCGCGCAGAAGTGGTCCCGATCCAATGCCTGCAACACCGCGCGCAGCCGCGCCGGTTGTTCGACGTGCCCCGGGCCAGGGTCGTGCTGCATGCAAGCCGGGTGTGTGTATAGCTGCAGCATGATGCGTTGACTCAGGTGGAAGGCTTGGGTTTGGGCCGGCGCTCGTGTTGCCACAGCACCTCGCCGTGGCCGCTGGCCCGCGCCAACACGCGCGAGATCACGAATAGCAGGTCGGACAGGCGGTTTAGATAGCGTTGCGGCTCACGGCGGATGTCCTCCTCGCGCGACAGCGCGACCACCGCGCGCTCGGCGCGACGACATACCGTCCGCGCCAGGTGGCCACAGGCCGCGGCCATGCCGCCGCCGGGCAGAATAAACTCCTTCAATGGCGGCAGTGGCTCGTTGAGCTTGTCCAGGACGTGCTCGAGCCGATCGATGTCGCTGTCCTTGACCGTGACCATGCCCGGGATGCACAGCTCGCCGCCGAGGTCGAACAGATCGTGCTGCACCTGGGTCAGAACCTCGCGCACCTCGTCGTTGACTCCGTCGGCGGCCAGCACCATGCCGATCGTGCAGTTGAGTTCGTCGACCGTGCCATACGCGTCGACACGCAACGAATCCTTGCCCACCCGAGACCCGTCGCCGAGGCCGGTACTGCCGTCGTCACCGGTACGCGTGTAGATCTTCGAAAGTCGGTTGCCCATGGCGGTAACTCAGTGGATGAGGCCGGGCTGGCGTGAATCGCGCAGGCTGCGCGCCAGCAGGGTCGCAACCACGTGCAGCATGGCGCCGATGCCGACGTACAGTGCGGTGGCGCCCATGAACGGCAGGTACCAGTCGCCCAGGTTGGCGAACCAGCTGCCAACAGTGCGCGGCAGCGGCACGCTGCTGCTGAGCCAGTAGAAACTGCCGTTGGAAATCAGGTAAGAGGTGGTCTCGCTGACCATCAGCGCAATCGCTGCCAGGCTCAGCGTTGGCAGGCGTAGACCTTGCTGATGCTTCGCCAGCCAGCTGCCACCCAGCCACAGCGCACCGAAGTATGCCGGCAGGAACCAGTAAGCGAGCGACACGCAGTAGTGGCTCCAGAAGTCGAGACCCGCGCCGGTGATCACGAAGAAATCCACCAGCACCGCTTCGGCGATCAGCAGCGGGAATGCCCAGCGTGCCGAACCGCGCAACCAGAACCCGGCCAAGAAAAGCACGCCCCACGACGCGTCCGGCAAAGCATCGAAATGGTGCGCGCGGGTAGCCGCCATCACCAGAGCAAGCATCAAGAAGATGCCCAGACGTTGGGTTGGGGTCTTGGCCATGTGAAGCTCCTCGGGCGGCATCTGGTATAGGCCGCTAGTCTAGCGCAACACGTGCGGACCGACGCGGCTCGGGCGGGTATCATGGCCTCATGAGCGCACGCAAATCCCGTGCCGGCGATGCTTCCGGCGTACTGATTATCGGCGGTGGACTGGTTGGCGCCAGCCTGGCGATAGCACTGGATGCCGCCGGCATCGCGGCGACCCTGGTCGAGAGCGTGGCTCCGCGCACCGGTGCCCAGCCGAGCTATGACGAGCGCAATCTGGCGTTGGCCCGCGCCAGCGTCAACGGACTCGAGGCGATCGGCGTGTGGCACCACGCGCGCGCCGCGGCCACGCCGATCCGACACATTCACGTCAGCCGCACCGGTGAGTTCGGCAGCGCGCGCATCGAAGCGCGCAAGCACGGTGTTGAAGCACTGGGCTGGACCCTGCCAGCACGGGAATTGGGCGTGGCTCTGCTGCGCCGGCTCGACGAGTGCACCCGGTTGACCCGGCTTGCACCGGCCACCCTGTCGGCGATCGAGCCGCTCGCGGACGGCTGGCGCGCCCGTATCCAGACCGCGGACGGCGAGCGCTGCATCGATACCGCGTTGCTGGTCGGGGCCGATGGCAGTGAGTCGTTCGTGCGCGGCCAATTAGGCATCACGCCGCAGCGCCACGATTATCGGCAGAGCGTTTTCGTCTGCACGGTGACGCCCGAGCGCGCGCACGCCCATCGCGCCTGGGAGCGCTTCGCCGATGCGGGGCCGGTGGCGGTGCTGCCGCTGGCCGAAGGACGTTGTGGCCTGGTGCTTACCGTGGCCACCGACGAAGCCGACGCGGTAGCTGCGCTGGATGACGACGACTTCATTGCCCTGGCCCAGCGACGCTTCGGCTGGCGACTGGGTCGGCTGAGTCGACCCGGCAAGCGCCACCCTTTCGCGATCCATCGAGTCGCTGCCAGTCAGATCATCGCGCCTCGCGCCGTGTTGGTCGGCAATGCGGCGCAGACGGTGCATCCGATTGGCGCACAAGGTTTCAACCTGGGCTTGCGCGACGCGCTGACCCTGGCCGAGCTGGTCACCGCAAGCGCCGATCCGGGTCATGCCGCGATGCTCTCGACCTACGCGTCGCGGCGTGACCCGGACCGTGAAGGCACCATGCTGATGCTTGTCTACCACAACCGCTGCTGGCACCACTGCGTTCGGTGGCGTTGCTTGCGTTCGACCGATTGCCGGCGCTGCAGCGCGCGCTGGCGCGCCGCGGCATGGGTTTTCGTGGTGAGCCGCCGCTGGCGATGATGGAGCGTGTGCCATGAATACAACGAGCGGAGAAATCTCCACGCGCCGTCGCGCACCGACCGTGGACGCAGCCGTGGTCGGTGGCGGCATGGTGGGTGCCGCTGCCGCGCTGGCGCTGGCCCGGGCGGGTCTCAACGTCGCGATGCTCGAAGCACGCCCACCGTCTGCGTGGAGTGCTGACAGCGAGGTCGACCTGCGGGTGGTTGGACTGGCGCCGTCGTCGCTGGCCCTGCTCGATGAATTGGGTGTCTGGACTTCCATCCGCGGTGCGCGCGCCGGACGCTACCGCCACATGCACGTGTGGGATGACGGCAGTGGTGCGTCGATCGATTTCGATGCAGTCAGCGAGGGCCGTGATGCGCTGGGTTACATCGTCGAGAACAACCTGGTGCAATGGACGCTGTGGCAGGCACTGCGCGACGCCGGGGTGCGCTGCCTGTGTCCGGTCCAGGTGACCGGTTTCGAGGCGCGCGAGGATCGCGTACAACTGCAACTGGCTGATGGCGACACCTTGTCTGCGGCCGTGCTGGTGGCCGCCGACGGCGCCGGTTCGCCGTTGCGTCAGCTGGCTGGCATTGGCACCCGCGGTCGCGACTACGCGCAACGCGCGGTGGTGGCGCATGTCGGCACCGAACGGCCGCACGAACAGACCGCCTGGCAGCGTTTCCTGTCCAGCGGGCCGCTGGCGCTGCTGCCGCTGGCGGATGGGCGCAGTTCGCTGGTCTGGACGCTGCCCGAAGCCGAGGCTCAGCGCGTGCTGGCACTGGACGACCAGGCCTTCCGCGATGAGCTCGGCGCGGCCAGCGATTTCCGACTTGGGCGTATCACCAGTACCACAGCGCGTGCTGCGTTCCCGCTGAAACTGCAATTGGCTGAGCGCTACCAGGCTGAGCGCTTCGTGTTGCTGGGCGATGCGGCGCACGCGGTGCATCCGCTGGCCGGGCAAGGTGTGAACCTGGGACTGCGCGATGTGGTTGAGTTGCGCGACACTTTGCTGGCCGCGCGTCTGGCCGGGCGCGACATCGGCGCGGTCCACGTGTTGCGTCGCTATGCGCGGCGCCAACGCAGCGCCGACACGTTGGATGCGCTGGGCTTCGACGCGCTGGCGCGAATCTATGCGTTGCGGTCGCCGCCGCTGGTCGCCGCGCGTGGACTTGGCGTGCGTTTGCTGGACCGTTTGTCACCCCTGAAGCGGCGCCTGTCGGAACACGCCGCGGGGCTTTGAATCTGATCTCCACGCACGTTGTGGAGCTGTCTCGTCAACTGGAGAATCCCGTCATGCGACTCACCCGACTTTGCTGCCTGCTCGTGTTTATCGGTTCCAGTTTCGCGCTTCAGGCGAAGATGGTGCATCAGCCGGTCGAATGGACGCTGGATGGCACGCGCTTCCACAGCGTGCTGGTGTACGACGATGCCGCTGCGGACAAGCGCCCGGGCCTGGTCATGGTGCCGAACTGGTACGGCGTCAACGAGGCCGCGATCAAGAAGGCCGAATTGATCGCCGGCAAGGATTACGTGATCCTGCTCACCGACATGTACGGCGCGAACGTGCGCCCCGAGCAGGGCAATGCCGCGCAGGCGCAGGCTGCGGTGAAACCGCTGTACGGCGATCGGGCGCTGATGCGCAAGCGGATCGACACGGCACTGGCGCAACTGAAGGCGCAGGTGCGCAATGCGCCGATCGACCCGGCGAAACTGGCTGCAATCGGCTTCTGCTTCGGGGGTTCGGCGGTGCTGGACCTGGCGCGTAGCGGTGCCGATGTCGCGGCGGTAGTTTCGTTCCATGGCGGGCTGGGCACCGATGATCCCGCCCTGGCGAAGAACATCAAGGCCCGCGTGCTGACCTTGAATGGCGCCGATGACCGGGGCACCATGCCAGATGCGGGGGCCTTTATGGACGAAATGCGCTTGAGCCCGGCGGCTTGGGAATTCGTGGTGATCGGTCACGCGGTGCACTGCTTTACTGAAGTTGGCGAGGACTCGCCTGGTTGTCGTTACGACGCCGCGGCCGCCGCGCGCAGCAACCGCCTGATGCACGACTGGCTGGATCACGCATTCTCCGGCAAGCTCTGAGTTTGCCGGGTAACACCAGCCGCCATACTCGACCGGGCAGGACTCGACCGGGCAGGACTCGATCTGGCGTGCGCGCACAGTTGCAGCGCGCGCACGTTCAGCCTTCCAGATGCACCTTCCCGTTGTGGAAATGGCAGACGCGGTTGCGGCCTTTCTTCTTCGCTGCATAAAGCGCTTTGTCGGCGGCACTGACCAGAGTGCCGGGATCGGACATGTCAGCTTCTTTGGCGGCAACGCCGATGCTTATCGTGACGCCCAGCTTCGCTTGCTCCACGGTCACTCTCAGGTCGGATACCGCTTTGCGCACACGTTCGGCTGCATGCAACGACGATTTCAGGTCGGCGTTGCGGCAGATCATCAGAAACTCTTCGCCGCCCATCCGGCATACCGAGTCTTCCTTGCGGGCGGATTTGCGTATCGTGGCCGCCACTTCGACGAGCACCTTGTCCCCCACGGCGTGCCCATGCGTATCGTTGACCATTTTGAATCGGTCGATGTCGATCATCATCATCGTCACCGGCTCGTCGGAGCGTTCGGACACGCTCCACGCTTGCGTCAATGATTCCATGCCGGCTCGGCGATTCTGCAGGCCGGTGAGCTGATCGATCAGTGCATAGCGCTGCAGCTTGCGATTGCTGGTTGCCAGCTCGGCCGAAAAACGCTTCAGCTGGGCCCGGTCCTGCTCCCACTTGTTCAGCAACTTCACGTATTGTTTCGCCGCGATCATCCGCAGCGGCAGTATGCGGGCGGCCTGGCTCGGGCTGACGCAATCGTTGATCCGGCTTTCGGACGCCTGGCTGATTTCTGCATCCGTGTTCATGCTGGCGAGCATGATCAGATAGATCGACTGCCCCCATGTAGTCGCGCGCAGGGCACTGCAAAACGCCCAGCCATCCATGCCGTCCATGCCGTCCATGCGCGAGTCCACGATCACGATCTGCGGCATCAGCTGCAGCGCCAGCGTGAGTCCTTCCTCGCCGCTCCTGGCCGAGTGCACCACCTGTCCGGCAATGCCGCCGAGAATTTCCTCCAGCATCGTTCGTACAGGAGCGACGTTGGCAATCCACAGCACACGTGCGACATCCTGAGCCGGTGGCCCATCAAGAGGTTTATCCGGTGCGGCAATCATTTCCGCGAACGACGGTACGACCGTGTCCGGGACGGCCAGCAGCGTGCTCCAGGCGTGCCAGCGCGCATGAATCTGATCGATCATGGCACTGAGCTCATCGGCATCCATGCCGATCTTCCCACCCAGTAGCATCACGCCGGCGAGGTGCTGCACGCGCTCGTCTGGCGGGGCCAGGCTCAGGTCGGCCAGCTGCTTTGCCTGATGGAAAAGATGGGTGAGCTGATACGGCCTGGAACCCTCCGCAAAGCCGGATGATTCAGGCGTTTCGTGGAAGAGGACCGGCTCGGCCAAGGCACAAGGGATGCCGCAGTCGAGCAGGATCGCCGCCGTGAGCTCGTCATGATCGAAATGCAGGTGTTGCCGTTCCAGCTCCACGGTGTGCCCGCCGGATTCCTGCAGAAACCGCGAGTAGTCCTCCGGGTACAAGCTGGCCAATGCGAGGTAGCCGATGCGTGCAAGCAATCCGCAGGCGAACAGCTCGTCGGGGGAAGCGATGCGGACGCGCTTGCCCAATTCCTGCATGGCCACGGCCATCAGCAGCGAATGGGACCAGAATCGCGAGTAATCAAACGCCTTGCACGCGCCAGCCCGGTATTGGTCGACCAGCGAAAACCCCATGGCTAGCTGGCGCACGGCTTCCAGGCCAAGACGGACGATGGCGTCAGGGATGCTGGCCACGGGGCGTCCGCCGATGTTCGCGGCATTGGCCATATGCAACAACCGGCCCGAGGTGACCGGATCAGCCTGCACCAGCTTGCTTATTTCCTCCAGCGTCGCATCATCGCGGCGGCTGATCTGCATGATCGCCAGCGCCACTCCTTTCGGACTGGGCAAGCCGCCATTGAGTCGCAATTGTTCTATGGCCGTCATGCATCGGGGCCCGGGTTTTTCGATGACGCAGCTGAGTGCGGGGATACGCGATGAAACTTTGTGGGGTGCAAGCTCCGTGAGGGGTCAAACGGGGGCATCGGCAAGGTTTCGCCCGATGGCTTCCGCCAGAGAAGTGCCGTCATGCTAGACATTTGTACTCTATATGTTTTTGAATATCGGCGGCTTTCTGCATTTCTTTAGCCCCCTCCGCTGGATGCTCGGCGGTCCACTCGACCTTACCAGACATGCCGGTACGCTCCGGCATCCAAAGCATCCCGGGTCCAATAAACTGCGGGCTGGCGACAGTCAACCGCGAAGTGTCCTGCCATAAGCATGTACTTCGTCCACCAGCAATTTGACGTGCTCGGGGTCGACCTCGGGCGTGATGCCGTGGCCGAGGTTGAAGACATGCCCGGGACGGTTTCCGTAGCTGTCCATGACCTTGCGGGCCTCGCGGCGGATCACCTCCGGGCCGGCGCGCAGGATTGCCGGATCGAGATTGCCCTGCAACGCGACGCGGCCGGCTACGGCGGCATAGGCCTCGGCCAAGTCGATCGTCCAGTCCACGCCTAGCGCGGTGCAGCCGGTGTCGGCCAACGCCGCCAAGTGGGCGCCGGCACCCTTGGAGAACAAGATCACTGGCAGTTCGCGCGCCGCTGGGTCGGCTTTCAGCGCGGCCACGATCTGCGCCATGGTGCGCAACGAGAACTCGCGGAACGGAGCCGGCCCGAGCAGGCCGCCCCACGTGTCAAAGATCATCAATGCCTGCGCACCGGCAGCAGCCTGCGCGATCAGGTAGGTGGATACCGCTTGCGCCAGCGTGTCCAGGAGTTGATGGGCTAGCTTCGGCTGGTCCCAGCACATCGTCTTGAGGGTGGCGAAGTCGCGCGAACCATGGCCTTCGACCATGTAGCAGGCCAGTGTCCACGGGCTGCCGGAGAAGCCGATCAGCGGTACCCGGCCGTGCAGTTCCTGACGAATCAGCCGCACCGCATCCATCACGTAGCGCAGTTCGCCATCCATGTCGGGCACGGCGAGTTTGGCGATGTCGGCCGCCGTGCGCACGGGATGGGCGAACTGCGGTCCCTCGCCTTGTGCGAAAGATAAACCCAGGCCCATCGCGTCGGGAATGGTAAGGATGTCCGAGAACAGGATCGCCGCGTCCAGCTCGAAGCGCTCCAGCGGTTGCAGCGTGACTTCGCAGGCGTACTCGGGGTTTTGTGCCAGCCCCATGAAGCTGCCCGCGCGCCCCCGCGTAGCGCGGTATTCGGGCAGGTAACGACCGGCCTGACGCATCACCCAGATCGGCGTGGTGTCGGTGGGCTCGCGGCGTACTGCGCGCAGAAAACGATCGTTCTTCAAGACATCGGGCATGGTCATCAACTGGTCAGGTGGGCATCAGCGGCCGTACGGCCCTTCGTGGCCCTGCGCAAACATCACGCGAAAGCCGCGCTTGAGCTGGGCGTCGCGGGTTTTCTCGAAGGCGGCGATGGCGGCATCGCGTTCCAGGAATTGCTCGCGCTTCATCATGGCGCGACCACCCTGGGTGCCGGATTCGCGATACAGAGTCCAGCCGCCGAGCAGATCCTGCTCCAGCGTGATCTGGACGTAGCGGGGTGCGTCGGTACTGCCGGGCACGGTTTGCAGGTAGAGGCGCATGATTTCCTGGATCAATGCGGCAACATTCGCCGCAGCCCTGCATTCTAGAGGGGCTGCGCCAAGCTAGCGAGCGCAGCGGCTATCTTTCCAGCCGGTAGTTGAGGCTGGCGCGGCTGAATTCGTTGGCTTGCTGGGCCTCGAAGTTCCAGCGCTTGCTGAAGCGGTAGCGCAAGGTAACCACTTCTCCCGGCTCGAACAGACCCACGCCGTAGCTGAGATAGAGCCTGGGTGAAAGGTATTTGCCGACGGTGAACGCGGAGCTTCCCCCGAGCGCCTCGCTGCTGGACACGCCGATGTCGTCAAGGCCGAGCTCCGAACCGACTCGTTTGGCCAGCAGGTCGCCGGCGGCCGAGCCCAGCGCCTGGGCTGCCGCGTTGACCATGCTGCCTTCGCCACCCTTGACCTCGGACAGCGGCTTGCCGGTGATCAGGTACGACAAAGCGTCGGATTGTTCCATCACCGGCGTGGAGAAAACCGTGAGAATCGGGCGCTGCGCCGTGCCGGAGACGAACAGGCCGACTTGCTGGCCTTCGTCGATGGTGGCGTTGGGATTGAGCTTGCGCACCGCTCGAATGTTCAGGCCGGGGTTGTCGAGCGGTGTGCTGGCGAATAGCAGCTGGCCACGTTCGATCTTGAGATTTTGGCCGTAGGCGCGATAGGTGCCGTCGACCGCGATCTGACCTTGTCCGGTCGTGGCCCTGCCTGGCTTCTCGCTGACCGTGAGCGTGCCGCTGACGCGACCGTCCAGACCCATGCCGGCGACTTGGGTGTGCTCGCCCAGATTCACCTTGATCAGGGCGCTCAGCGGCAGCTTGCGGGCTGCCTCCTGCTGCTTCTCGTCTATCACCACCACATCCGGCGAGGCCGCGCTCGCACCCGATCCGGGCAGGTTGTCGACATCCACCTTGGCGCGGTCGATGCTGACCGACCCTCCAATGTCGATGCCCGAGGCATCCTGCTGCACGGTCAGGTCGGGGGAAATCACTACGCTGGCGGCGGGAATGTCGGCGGCGGTGAACTCGCTGCCCTTGATGGTCAGCTGGGTTCGAGCGTCGGTCCCGAGGCCGACGCTGCCTTTCACAGCCAAGCTACCCTTGCCCGAGTGCACGCTGCCGTTAATCTGGAACTCCCTCGCATCGTTGGTGCGCAGCGTGAGTTCGCCGTTGCCTAGCTTGAGTCCTGCGCCAGGTATCTCCGCGGCGAGTCCACGCGCCTGGGCCTGGCCAGTTATCGCTGGTTGCGCAAGGGTGCCGCCAAACTGGAAACTGCCGTCCGCGCTACCCTTGACGTTGGCGACTTCGTGGCTGAGCAACTCGACAAAGGCGAGGCTCTTTAGATGCAAGTCGAGCTGACCGCCGAGCGCCTGCTGCGCACCGTCGATGGTGACCTGGCCGTCGATGCGGCCACCCTCGTCGAGTCCCCCATGAAGCTCGATCCGCTGTTTTCCAGGCGCGAGTTCGGCGTTCAGGCGCAGCTGATCGTAGCTGAGCAGAGGCTCATTCGCGTCGTCGGTGTAGGTGATCGTGCCTTGCGCGGAGCTGATCGACGCATTGCCGCTCAGCGCACCGGCTGCGCTGAGGCGTATCTTGCCGCTGCCTTCGATATTGCCATCGGCGCGGATCGGCAGGTCGGCGTCGCCAGCCGCGTTGAGCAGTAGAGCCAGTGGCAGCGCCTGCAGCCGATAGTCGGCGTCGAGGTTGCCGGGCTTGTCTCGCTTCGCGCTCACGCACAGCAGCGGATCTCCGGCCGTGAGGCACAGTTCGGACAGACTCATCGCGCCTTCGTTGTAGGCGAGCTGCGTTGATTGTTGTAGACGCCAGGGCGGCATCCCCTGCGGTTCGAGATCGAGCCTGGAAAGCGTGCCATTCCAGCGCGAACCCTTGCGGCTGCCGTGCAGGTCAAGTTTCCCGGAAACCTGGCTGCCGCGAGCGTTGAGAGTCACGCGGTGATCGCCCTGGCTACCTTCGGCAAGCAGGTCAATGTGCTGGAACAACAAGCCTTGCAGATAGGCATTGCGCGTCTGAAGGTCCAGCTTGCCGGTCGGGTGGCTGATGTCGGGGATGCCAACGATCAATTGCAACGTATCAACCTTCTGCTGTTGCCAACTCAATGCCTGCCCGTGCAATTGTCCGTTTATGCTGAGCTTCGGGGCCAGACCCGCGATCCGAAAATGGCCGTCCAGACGACCGCCGGCCTTTGGCAACCAGTCACCCAGTGAGCTGATCGCCAGCTGTAATTCCGCGTTGTTGCTGGCGCCGGGTCGCGCCACCAGTTTCACCGTGCTGCCGCCGGAAGCGAGGTCGAGCTTGCCGTCGACAACCTGGTCGGACGACAGATGCAGCTTGCCGGCGCCACTGACCGCACGCTGGCGCAGCTCGCCGCCGAGTTTGCGGATTTCCAGAGTGGCATCGGGACCATTTTTCGGCAGGTTGCCCTGGCTGGCGATGTCGAAATTCAATGCCCCGCTCCAGTCTGCAAACAACTGGCCGGGATCAAACTTGTCCGCGCGGGCTTCGGCTTTCCACGCCAGAGTGGGCTGCAGTGTCAGTGTGCCATTGGCCTGCAGGCTGCCGTTGGTCTGTTTGAGATCCAACGTGTTGAGGACGACCTGCTGCGCCGTACCGTCGAGGTTCAATGTGAGCTGCGCCAGCTTGCCGGGTGGGCCGATTTCGAAGCGGCCATCGGCGTGGTACTTGTCGACGCTGCCGTTGAGCTTGAGCTCACCGTGGCTCGCCAGCGCCTGGCCCACCAGGTCCGCAGGTAACTGCAAGTCTTTCCAGCGCAGATCCACGGTGGCGCTAACCGGTTTGGCGGCGAGCTGCACCTCGCCAGTTGCCTGCACGCTGCCCTTGATCTGGGGTGAGCCGAGCTGGAGTTGTTGCAGCGTCAGCGTGCGGTAGTCGTGGTCGAACTGCGCACGCAGCGGCTGCAGCAGCAACCGGTAGTCATTGAGGTCGACGCGGCCATCGAGCGTGCCGCCATAGCGATCACCGTGGCCTTGCACGGCGAGCGCCACGGCAGTCAATGAACTGGCGCCGATCAGAGGTTCGGGATCGAATCGCGGAGCGTCGAGCTTGCCGGTCCATGCAAAGTTGCCGCGCTGAGTCAGGTTCACTTGCAACTGCAACGCGGTCGGCGCGGTGAGCTGGAGGTCCAGATACGCCTGTTTGCCGTCGCTGCGTGCATCGAGCTTGCCGGCATAACGGGTATCGCCGACTTTCCAGGCGAAGGTGGCCGCACCGTTGCCCCGATACCGCTTGCCGATGCCCAGTCTGCCGCTCAGGTCGGCGTGTCCATCCGGCGCCTGCAGCGCGAGTCGGCGCAATTCGATGCCTTGACTGGTCCAGCTACCGGCCAGGTCGAGCTGGTTGGACGCAAACAGTGACTGGCCTCCCTGAGTCACGGTTACCGTACCGATGTGCGCGCGATCGAGGATCAACGCGATTGGCGGCTGCAACGAGAAGGTGCCGCTAGAGGAGGCGTTTTCTTCTGTCGACTGGGGCAACGTGACCTCGACGCCATCGGCTGTGAGCGCCAGCACGTGGACGCGCTTGGCCAACAGCGGCCAGAAGCGCAGCTCCAGCTGCAGCTTTGCCACGTTCACAAGCAGGCCCTTGCCGTCGTCGTAGCGTACCCCGGCAAGATCCAGCGGCCCGACCAGGCGTCCACCTGCCTGCTGCACGTGCAGCGCGCCATCGGTGGCCGCTTGCGCCCGTGCCAAGGCGAACTGCAGGCCGGCGTTGGTACCAAGCAGCCACCATGCCGCGGCTGCCACGAGCAGCAGCAACACAGCAAATGCAATGGCAATGTGCTTGACCCACTTCATGCTTTCAATGCGCTCCCGTTGCGATCATGTGGATGCCCTGTAGCTTCATTTCGTCTCTCGATTCCTATAAATCCGGCCCGATCACCACATGCAACTCGATACCATGGTTGCGCGAATCGTGTAGTGGTGTGCCCAGGTCGACCCGGATCATCCCCACCGGCGAACGCCAGCGCAGACCCAGGCCGACACCGACCTTGGGACGGTAATCGGTGCCGGTGAATGCGTTGCCGGTGTCCACGAACGCCGCCATGCCCCAGTTGCGGGTGAAGTAGTGCTCCGCCTCGGTACTGAAAACCAGCAAGTTCTGCCCGCCAATTACCCGGTCGAAGCTGTTGAGCGGGCCGATCGATTGGTAGCCGTAGCCGCGCACGGAGCGATCGCCACCGGCGAAGAAGCGCAGCTGCGGCGGCAGCGCGGAAAAGTCATCAGTCCAGGTGGCGCCAAAACTGCCGCGCAGGATCAGCCGGTCGCGCTTCTGCGCGCCGAATGCCCGGATCCATTTCGCATCTGCGGTGACCTGACTGAAGCTGGCATCGGACAGCAAAGTGCCGGCGGTGCTGCGCGCAGCCAGATTGAGTGACCAGCCCCGATGCACGAAGCTGGGATCGTCGGCCTGTTTGCGGCTCAGCGAACCCTCGGCGAATACCTCGGTGCTGTGTCCACGCTCGATCCCCGGGGTGCTGTCCGGCTCCTTGCCGCGCTTGCCGACCGTGAACGTCCCTGACAGCGCATGCACGCCGATGGAGCGCGTCCAGCCATGCCATTGGCGTGTTTCGTTGCCGACCAGCTCCAGCGTGCGCGATTGCGAGGTGGTGGTGTCCGAGTCGCGGAAGTTGGCGCCGAAGTTGTAGCTGCGCTGATTGGGTCCGGGCATCGGAATGGTGTAAAGCGTCGACAGTGTTTTCAACCGCTGCGCCACCACCAGTTCGTTCCTCCACGTGTGGCCACGCCGGTTGACCCAGCGCCGCTCGACGCCGCCGCGCACGCCCAGGCCGGTGTCGGTGCCGATGAACGGACCACCGGTGTAGAGCGTGCGCTTGGCCGGCGCCAGTTGTACGGTGACATCGACCACGCCGTGCTTCGCCTCGTCGATGTCAGGCTGCACGTTGACCACCGCGAAGTAGTCGGCACCGTTCAGCGCCTGCTGCAAGGCCAGCAACTGGTTCTGCGAGAAATAGTCGCCGGATTTGAACGGAACGTAGCGATCGAGGAATCCCGGATTGAACTGCGAGCCCTCGAAATCAACCTTGCCGTAGCGGTAACGCGGACCCGCGTCCCATGCGAGCTTGATCACAGCACGACGATCGCCACGATGCACCTCCACCCGATGGGTGAGCAGCCGCGCGTCGAGAAATCCATTGGCGGTGAGTTGGGCGCTCATGGCGTCACGCGCCGCCTCGTAGACGCTATCGTTCAGCGTATCGCCTTTGAGCTGCTCGATGATGCCCTGCGCGTGCCGGATCGGGGCGATGTTCGCGGCGGTCTCGTCCAACTGGAGCTCGACCTCGGCCACCTTGACCGGTTCACCGGGTTTCACGTGCAAGGTGACCTGCCAGTCGTTGCCGATCTGCTTGAGGTCGCCGCTGACGCTGGCGTCGTAGTAACCGTAAGGACGCAGGGCTGTCTGAGCCTGTGTCGGCGCGCGTTCGTACAGGCGCGCTGCCTGGGCTGCGGTGACGTCGCGTTTGGCATATTGGGACAGCTCCACGCGATCGATCACGGCCGCTTTCAGTGGATCCTCAATCCCGTCCACATGCACGGTCACGCCGGCATGCGCCGACCATGCCATGGCCAGCAGCGGCAACAATAGGCTCAAGCGTCGATTGAGGCGGCGCATGCGCGAATTTCATCCTTGGCTGACGGGGCTGGCGTGCCTCTCGGAGTGGCGAGCTTAACCAAGTTGGAGTCGACTGCACATGAAGTGCCGCGAGCTACCTTCGAACGCCGCGCTCCTGCGCGCGCTCTAGCGGTAGGTGCATCAACCGGCCTTGTCGCCTGCGCGGTGTGCGATCCAGGCGCCGACCACCGCCGACAGGTAGGGAATCGACTGCGCCGCGAGGATGAACATCCACAGCGTGCCCTCGATGTAGCGCGTGCCGAATGCGTCGGCCATGCCGGCGATGCACAACATCAGCGCCACCGCCATCAACAGTTCCTCGCGCACCGGCGCGAACGCGGCGATGCTGCTGCCGCCCAGGCGCCGGCTTTTGGCGGTGACCACGAACGAGGTTTTCTGACGGGTCAGCCCGTGCAGGATGCCGCGCGCGATCGCGTGTGAGAGGCCCATGCTGGCCAGCGAAGCCATCAGCGTGTCGCGCCAGCTGCACGGTACGCGGGCGCGATACAGCACGATGCCGAAAATCGCCTTGGCAAAGAAGAAGCCGATCACCGGAATCAGGAACAGCTGCATCGGCAGGCTGAAGTACTGCGGGAAGGCGATCATGCCGGTGGTCCAGAACAGCGCCATCAACGTGAAGATCAAATGCAGCGCGTCGGCGAACCAGCTGAACCAGCCGGTGAGGAAGTGGAAACGCTGGCCGCCCGACAGCGGACCGGGCTTGACCATCCAGCTCCAACGACCCTTGAGGATCTGCATCGCGCCGAATGCCCAGCGGTAACGCTGGCTTTTGTACGCCTTGAAGTCGGCTGGAGTCAGACCCCTGCCCATAATCTCGTCGACATAGACCAGGTCGTAGCCGGCGTGCATCAGCCGCAAGCCCAGTTCGGCGTCTTCGCAGATCGTCCACTCCGACCAACCACCGGTACCTTCCAATGCATTGCGCCGGACCATGGTCATGGTGCCGTGCTGGATGATCGCGTTGCGCTCGTTGCGATGGTGCATGCCGATGCGGAAAAAACCGTCGTATTCCCACGCGGTCATACGGCGGAACGTGTTGTGCTCGAACTCGCGATGCGCCTGCGGGCACTGCACCACAGCCACCTTGGGGTCATGGAAATGCCCGGTGAGGGTGGCTAGCCAGTCATGCCGCACGACGTAGTCGGCGTCGATCACCGCCACCACGTCAGCCTCCGGCGCGGTTTCCTTCAGACCAAAATTCAGCGCGCCGGCCTTGTAGCCGGGCCACGGTGCCAGATGAAAGAAGCGGAAACGTTTGCCGAGCTTCTCGCAATATTCCTGCACCGGCTGCCACACCGCCGGGTCCTTGGTGTTGTTGTCGATCACCAGCACTTCGTAGTTTGCATAGTCCAACGCGGCCAGCGAGTCGAGCGTGATCATCACCATTTCCGGCGGCTCGTTGTAGCAGGCCAGATGGATTGACACGAACGGCTGCTTGTCCGGGTGGTCCGGCGTCAGCATCCCGGCGTGGCGCATCCACTTGGGCCGCCACAACACCTCGGTGAACTCGAAACCGTTGATCAGCAGGATCGCCAGAATCGCGATCTGCGCCGGGAACAGCAGCGTGAGCATGGTCCAGTCGACCCAGCTCAGGTAGAAGTTGAACGGCAGCGTGGCGGCCCACACGATCAACCCGCAAGCGAGCTGAATCAGCGCACAGTAGAAGAATCGTCCGACCAGCTTGAAGCGGCTGAAGCGCCGCGCGAACAGGATCATCGGCAGCAGCGCCAGCAGGCTCGCCGCCAGCGCCTTCCACGGCCACGCGGTGTCCTCGGTGACTGGTCCGGTGAACGGGAACTTCGGCTGGCGATCAGCGTTAAACATGCCCCAGTACGCTTCGGTGCGGCCAGCCAGTTGCTCCTTCCACGGCTGGTCGAACGCTTCCATGACGTAGTAGTCGATATGCTCGCGCTTGGCCACATTGAACCAGTCGCGCAGGAAGATTGCCTCGTTGGACACCGACGGCGTGGCGTACTGGAAACGGTCGCCATTGGACGGCCAGCCAACCTCGCCGACCACGATGGGCTTGTCCGGATACAACTGCTTCAGGCGGTTGAAACGCGCCAGTACGTCGGCGATCGCATCCTTGCGCGCGATACCGTTCCAGTACGGGAACAAGTGCACGGTGATGAAATCGACGTGCTGCACCAGTTCGGGGTGCTTCTCCCAGATGTGCCACGGCTCGGCGGTCGACACCGGCTGGTGCAAGGCGGCACGTACCCGGTCCAGATAGGCCATCAGATCCTCGGCGCTGATGTCGTTGCGCAACAGCACCTCGTTGCCCACGATCGCCCGGTTGATCGTGCCCGGGTAATGCCGTGTCTGCGCGACCAGGGCGTCGATTTCCTTTTCGTTGTTGTCCAACCGGCGGTCGATCCAGGCACCGGCCATGACCTTCAGCCCGTGTTTTTCCGCCAACCGCGGCAACTGCGGGTTCTGCAGCATTGAATAGGTGCGCACGCGGGAGGTGTAGCGACTGAGCAGCTTGAGGTCACCTTCGATCTGCTCGTCGTTAGGGAAATCACCCTTCAGCGGACTCTGGTAACGCTGGAATGCCGACAGCGCGAAGCCGTCGATCTTGCCGTGCCAGTCCTCTGGCCCGTGCGGGTAATTGCCCCACCACCACAGTCCGATATTCAATGCCGCCGCGACCAGCGCGAGCAAGATGGCGGTGAGCAGGGGATGCCGGCTGTTGTGATTGGTTGCGGTGGCGCTCAAAAAAATCCCCGGCGAAGCCTGCGGAACAGGCAGTGGAACCGGAGGAGCTTAGCGAATGTGGTGCTGGCGGCCAATGATGCCGTGCGAGGCCGGTCAGCGTGAGGTCATGCCGGTCGGCGGCGGTGATGGCAGAAGTCACGCTTGACTTTTAGTTAAGTGTATTGTTGTATTGATACACATGGATGCTTCGCTACTTACAGTTCAACCTGCTGCGCCGGAGCCGATCTATCGGCAGATCCTGGAGCAGTTGCGCCGGCTGATTGCCGGTGGGCAGCTTGCTGCCGGTGATGCGTTGCCGTCGGTACGCGAGGTCGCCGGCTTCCACGCGATCAACCCGATGACGGTGTCTCGCGCGTACAGCCTGGGCGAGGCGGAGGGACTGCTGGAACGGCTGCGCGGGCGGGGCATGGTGGTGGCCAATGTGGGTCGCGCCAGTCTGTCCGAAAGTAACCGGCTGGCCCTACTGGAGCGGCAAATGGAAGCGTTGGCGCGCCACGTCAGAGAACTGGAATTACCCGCCGCGCTGGTACTTGAGCGGCTTACTCGACTGATGGAGAGTTGACGATGAACGCCGTATTTCATGAAACCGAATCCGCCGCCGCGCCGATGGCCGCGCACGGGCTGACGCATTGTTACGAGGGCAGCAACGTGTTGTGCGGCGTGGATCTGGTGCTGGAGCCTGGCTCGGTGCTCGGCCTGATTGGTCGCAACGGCGCAGGCAAGTCGACTCTGATCAGGGCCATGCTGGGACTGCTTGAGCCGCTGTCCGGCGCCGCGTTCGTGTTCGGCGAGCCGGCGCTGAAACTCTCCGACGCAGCCAAGGAACGGCTCTCTTACGTGCCGCAGCAGCCTGAGGCATTGGCCTGGCTCAGCGCTCAGCAGATGCTCGATTATGTGGGGCGCTTCTACCCGCGCTGGGATAAGCAATTCGTTCAGCGCACGCTGGAACGCTGGCAGATCCAGCCGAACAAGGTGATGGCCAAGCTGTCGCCAGGCGAGCGGCAAAGAGTGGACCTGATCCGTGCGTTGGCCTCGCAGCCGGATCTGCTGGTACTGGACGAGCCGGCAGCCGCGCTCGATCCGGTAGCGCGCCGCGAACTGCTGCGCGAGTTGGCGTTGCGCGCCGGCGAGTCGGGCACCACCGTGCTGTTTTCCACCCACATCGTGTCCGATCTGGAACGGGTGGCCTCGGAGATCGCGTTTCTGCACCAAGGCAAACTGCTGATTCGCTGCAGCGTCGATGACACCAAAGAGCGCTACGCGCGGCTGTGGTTGCCGCCGCGCATGGGCAACGCCGAGCCGACGGGCGCACTTAGTCGGCGCCGGCATGAGGATGGCAGCCGCAGCCTGGTGGTGAAACGTGATGCGAACGGGCAGTGGCCTGAGGCGGCCAGTCTGCCCGGCGCGCGCATCGATGCGTTGGGGCTGGAGGATCTGTTTGTGGAGATCGCAGAGTGAATCCGTGGCGACTGCTGATGCTGCCGTGGTACGGCTGGCAATCAGGCACACGATTGGTCGTGGCCACGTTTTCGGCCGTGCTGTTGTTGATCTGCATCCTGGTGGTGTTGCTGACTTATCCACACGGCATTAATTGGACACCGGCTGCGGCGGCCAACTGGACCCGCGGTTGTGGCCACGGCTTGTCGCTATTGAACATCGTGTTGTGGGCCGTGCTGTTGCCCAACAACTTGTTGCTGACTCATGCTGCCCGTCATCAGCGCATGCCTCGTGTGCAGCGTGAATCCCGATTCAGCCTTTGTCTCTACGCGTTGCTCAGCATTGGTTTGCCGGCAGCCTTGCTCGGGTTTGCGGGCGGTCCAGCCGCGGTGATAGCCGTGGAACTGCTGCTGGCTGCCGGGCTGGGTATGGCCTACGCGGTGTTGCCGCGCTATATCGCCATTCTTGTCTTGTTCGCGCCACAACTGCATGGCGCGCTGTGGCGCTGGCTGGCCTTGCCAGGTGATACACAACCGGGGTTCCTGCTGCCGAGCGTACTGCTGGCCGTAGGCCTGTGGGCGATCGTTGGATGGCGCTGGCACCGCGTGTCACGCGATGAGGCAGTGATGAATGGTTTGCACGCGCCGATGTTGTGGACGTTTCGCCTGGCCATGTTGCGGCGCGGTGGCAACCTTTACCCGGGTATTGCTGACGCTGGCGGCCAATCGCGGCAGTTGCCGGACTGGTTGCGGCCCAAGGTCGATCTTCGTGGCACTGGTCCGTTCCGCGTGCGCCAGCTGATCATCCTGCTGCTGGGGTACTCCCTGCTCGCAAGCTTGCTGGTAATGCAGGCGTCCGGTTATGGCAGTGATGCACATGAGCACGTATCTGCTTTTGGCGGCATCAACACTTTGCTGTGGATCGCGCCGTGTTTCAGTGCGGGGTTGGCGTTGGGGATCGGCCGGACGTTGCGACTGCGCTGGTCGCGCTGGGATGCCGAGTTGTCATTGCTGGCGCTCTTGCCCGGACTAGGCGACCCGGCACAGATGAAGCGTGCTCTGCTGCGCGCCAGCCTGTTGCCATCGATGTCCGTGCAGGGGTTGTTGCTGCTGGCGTCGATCCTGTTGGCGCTGTGGTGGCATATGGCTGACGGCAGCGATCTGTTGTTGTTGTTGATCGGACAGCTTGCCGGCATTGGCCTGCTGCTGGCGTCGACGCTGTCCGTGTTTGGTGGCACGTCGTTGCATGCAGGCCACAACACCGCGCTGCGAGTGGCTGGCGGCATCTGGTTCACGTTGTTGATCTTTGCTGCAGCAAGCCTTGGTAAGACCGCACCCGGTACGGTCATGGCGAGCCTGCTTGCGATCGGTTGGACGACTTTCGGCATGGGGTTGTTGTGGCTTGGTCAGCGTGGCTGGCGCGGGCTGCAGTTGCGGCCGCATCCGTTTCTGGTGAATTGAGGAGGCCTTATGCAGTCGATTACGAAGCAACGGTTGCAGTACGAGTTCCCCTTGACGAGGGTTTCGCGGCCATGAGGCTCTATCGCGTGCTGGTGACGCCGTGGATAGCCACACCGCTTTCTTCGCGGTGGGTGGTCGCGTTCGTCCTGGCGCTGGTGGCGCTAGGCGACGTGCTGGGACACATCTACGCGGTTGCGGAGCGTGCATGGGTACTCAGCGCGGTCATGCTCGGCATTGGCAACGCGGCATGCTGGTTGCTGCTGCTGCCTAATGGCCTTGTGCTGGCATTGACCGCACGGCGCCTGCGCTTGCCGGGGATCAGTCGGAACGTGGTGTGGAGTTTGCCACTGTATGCGGTGTTGGGCATCGGCGTGCCGATGTTGTGCCAGTTTCCGCACGGTTACGTGCTGAGTTTTGCCATCGTACAGGCGTTGGTGGCGCTCGCTGCGCTGCTTTACATGATGTTGCCGGCCTACCTTGCGTTCCTTGCGTTGACGTTGTATCCCCCGCTTGTGTTCTTCCATCGAGCGCTGAGTCATTTTGTTTCGATACCCGGGCCGTCTGAACCGCGATTCGTGTCCCTTGGCGCCACGCTGGTCGTCCTGCTGGTGCTGACGCTTGCGTGGCGCTGGCGCCAATTGTTGCGTGACGATTACGTCCAACAGGGGTGGCACGCGCCAAATCTGATCAATCTACGGCGTAAGCTCGGCCGGGACCGGAGCGATCCGCTTACCGATGCCGGGTTGATACGAGTACGACCGCACTGGATGCTGGCGCGCCCGGATCTGCATCGTGTCGGTCCACAAGCGCCGGCCAAGTCGTTGTGTATCGCGCTTGGTGGAGTCTATCTGCCGCAAACCATCAGTGGTCATCTGTACCAGTGGATTGCAGCCGTGCCGATCTTGCTGATGGGGCTATTTTTACTCGCCCGTTTCGGCGATTACGACGTTTCACGTGCGCTGCACTACGTATTCAGCCCCGGTGGTTTCGTGGCGGTGAGCTGGATGTTTGCGGTGTTGGGTCTGACGTTCGCGATGATGCCGGTGGAACTGCTCACCTTGCGCTGGGCTCGACCTAACGCCGAATTGCCTTTGCTCGCGTTGTTACCGGGGTTGGGCGTCGCGCGTGACCGCAAGCAGGTGCTGCTGCGCGTGGCCCTGGGGCAGCCGACCCGCCGTCTTGTGTTGCTGTTATTGATCGGGTGGCTTGGTGCGGCCAGCCTGGATGCTGGCTGGTCGGTGGCGTTGGCCATGCTGGTAGTAGTCCTGGGCTGCCTCGGTTATCTGTGTGCCATGGTGTTGGGCGTCTTCGGTGGGCGCGCGTTGTCGGGCTTCGGCAAGGGCCTGCTGATGATCGGCTTGTTCGTGCTGTTCAGCCTCACTGTGCAGTTGCCGCAACTATGGCGTGACTGGGACGTGTTGAATGCGGCCCGGGCGAACGCTGCGCTGGTAGCGGCGTGGCTGGCGTTGGCTGGATTGTTGCTGTGGCTGAGCCGTCG
>CAJDWH010000009.1_pt1 | contig 37271 bp, 30 predicted proteins | sample 7391531 | NCBI WGS metagenome assembly CAJDWH01 (sample SAMEA7055715, study PRJEB34461) | soil metagenome | biome: terrestrial ecosystem; feature: Peninsula; material: soil | place: Antarctica | collected 2016
GTAGCCACAGAACGGCTTCATCGCCATCGAGTCGCGGCGCAGCACGCCGACCGCGCCGGTGGCAGCGGCGGTGGTTTCCGAGCCCATCGCCGCACCCATTAGCACGCCATGACTCCAGTCGCGCGCCTCCATCACCAGTGGCAGCAGGGAGGGGCGGCGGCCACCGAACACGATCGCACTGATCGGCACGCCTTGCGCGGCTTCCGCCATCTCCGACCAGGTCGGACACTGCTTCGCGCTGACGGTGAAACGTGAGTTTGGATGTGCGGCGGGGCCGTTGACCGGGTCATATGGGCGGCCCTGCCAATCGGTGACCGGAGTGCCGGGCAGGCCTTCCCACCACGGCTGGTTGTCGGCGGTGACGGCGACGTTGGTAAAGATGGTGTCGTGCGAGATGCTCTTGAGCGCGTTCGGGTTGGTGTTGTTGCTGGTCCCCGGCGCCACGCCAAAGAAGCCGGCTTCCGGATTGATTGCATACAGGCGCCCATCCGCGCCGGGGCGCATCCAGCAAATGTCGTCGCCGATCGTCCACACCTTCCAGCCAGCCTGGCGATAGCCTTCGGGCGGAATCAGCATGGACAGGTTGGTCTTGCCGCAGGCCGATGGGAACGCCGCGGCGATGTAGTGCGTCTCGCCCTGCGGGTTCTCGATACCCACGATCAGCATGTGCTCGGCCAACCAGCCTTCGCTGCGCGCCTGGTTACTGGCAATGCGCAGCGCATGGCATTTCTTGCCCAGCAAGGCGTTGCCGCCGTAGCCGGAGCCATAAGACTTGATCGACAGCTCGGCCGGGAAGTGCATGATCCAACGCCGTTCGGGGTCGAGCTCGCCCTTGGAGTGCAAGCCTTTCACGAACGACCCTTCGCGCTCGATGCGTGCCAATGCGGGCGCGCCCATGCGGGTCATGATCTTCATGTTGGCGACCACGTACGGGCTGTCGGTGATCTCCACGCCGCAACGTGACAGTGGCGAGTCGATCGGTCCCATGCAATATGGAATCACGTACAAAGTTCGGCCTTCCATGCAGCCGTCGAACAAGGCGTCGATCTTCGCGTGCGCCGCAGCTGGTTCCATCCAGTGATTGTTCGGACCGGCGTCGTCCTCGTTCGGGTGGCAGACCAGGGTGAGCTGTTCGACCCGCGCCACGTCCTTCGGGTCCGAGCGGTGCAGGTAGCAGCCGGGATGGGTTTGCTGGTTGAGCTCGATCAGGGTGCCGTCGGCCAGCATCTGCTGCACCAGGGACCGATATTCGCCGTCCGTGCCGTCGCACCAATGAATTTTCGCAGGGCGGGTCAGCGCCGCCACCTGATTGACCCACTGCGTAAGCGTTTCCAGTTTGCTGACCATCGTATCCTCGTACGTTTTTTTGGAAAAGTGACCGGAAACGGTAGTTTGCGGGTACTGGTATTGCAAGGTTACGTGCAACAGAAAACGGCGCCAGATGGCGCCGCTTCAGGGACCTACGGAATGTTTCAGGCTGGTGTCAGCGTGGCGATCATGTGTTCGACGTAGGTGTCGAACTCGTCGTGGTTGAGTCGCGGCAATCCGAGCGTGAAATTCAATTGCAGGAACCCGACGTAGGCAGCATAAGTCAGCCGGGCACGGTTCAACGCCTGCGCCGGCGGCAGGCCTGCCTCACGATAGACAGTGGTGAGGAATTCCATGCGCCGCTGTGAGACGCGGGCCATCACCGGCACCACCTGCGGATGATCGAGCGCCTTCAGCAAGGCGGCGTACACGCGGTGTGCTTGCAACTCGTGTGCGACCCGGCGGAACAGCTCCGGCAGGCGCTTACGCGGGTCGGCGATCTGCTCGATCTGGCCGATGATCTCGCGCTCGCCAAATTGCTCCCAGCGGTCGAGAGCGGCGTTCAATAGCGCCTCGCGGGTGCGGAAATGCCAGTAGAAGCTGCCTTTGGTGACGCCGAGCTGGCGCGCCAGGGCTTCCACTGCCAATGCGCCGACGCCCTGCTCGGCGATCATTTCCAGCGCGGCGACTTCCCAATCCTCGGCCGACAGGCGCGTGCGTTCCGGTTTGCTGATCACACTCATCTGCGTATGGTAGCCATACGCCATGCATTTGTAATGCGATGGGCTCGGTCTTCTTCCGGCTCCGGCGGCAGGACAGCCTGATGCGTGGTTGACGGCAGGCGGCACCGCAATCCATACTCGGCCGTATGGTAGCAGATACTTCCGCCACTGCCAGTAGCGAGCGCTTCAAGAGCGCCGACCTCAACCTTGCCGTGCAGACGCGCAACCGGGACGGTAGTCCTTGCCTGCTGTTTGCGCATGGCTTCGGCCAAACGCGCGGTGCCTGGAACGGCGCCGCGTCCGCGCTCGCGTCGGCGGGTTGCCGTTGCGTGACGTTCGATGCGCGAGGGCACGGTGAAAGCGATCGGGTGGCGCACGGCGACTATCATATGGACCAGTTCGCCGACGACATACTTCGGCTGGCTACTGCGCAGCCGCAGCCGCCGGTCCTGGTTGGCGCGTCGATGGGTGGGTTGCTGGGCATGGTGATCGCCGGCGAAGTACGGCCGGTACCGTTCCGCGCCCTGGTGCTGGTGGACATCACCCCACGTTGGGAAACGGCTGGGGTCGAGCGCATTCTCGGCTTCATGCAGGCGCATCCCGATGGCTTTGCCGACTACGCGGACGCGGCCGAACAGATCGCCGCTTACCTACCGCAGCGACGCGAGCGCAAGAGCGAGCAACAGCTTCGTCCGCTGCTGCGCGAGGGCAGCGACGGTCGCTTGCGCTGGCACTGGGATCCGGCATTGCTGGCCGGGGGCGTGGTGGGCGAAAGCGAACGCTACCAGCCACGCCTGTTCATTGCTGCCGCGAACATCGAGATTCCCGTGCTGTTGCTTTCCGGTGCGCGCAGTGACGTGGTGTCGCGCACCACGGTCGACGAATTCCTGCGTCTGGTGCCGCATGCGCAACACATCGAGTTACCGCAGGCCACGCACATGTTGGCTGGTGATGCCAATGATGCGTTCACACGCGAAGTGATCCACTACGTGCAAAGTCTTGATTCTCCTGCGACGCCGCGAAAGGCTGGCGCCGTTCAACCGTGACGAGGTGCTTCAAATGTCCGTCTTCCTAACCCTCATGGCGGCGCTGCTTGCCAGTGGCGCCTGTGCATACCATCGCACTAGCCTGCGCACGTGGGCAATTACCACCATTGTCACCACCCTGGTGGTCGGGCTGCTGGTACGCGCGCCGGTGACCATGGTGATCTTGCTGATCATCGAACTGGTCATCGCGGTGCCGCTACTGCTGGTGGATTTTCGCCAGCGCCAGATCAGCGCGCCACTGCTGAAGCTGTTCGCCCAGGCCACCCCGAAATTGTCCGAAACCGAACAGACTGCGCTGGAGGCAGGCACCGTCGGCTTTGAGGGCGAGCTGTTTTCCGGCAAGCCGGACTGGCATGAATTGCTCAAGCAGCCCAAGCCGGAACTGAGCGTCGAGGAGCAAGCTTTCCTCGACGGCCCGGTGGAAGAGCTCTGCGCGATGGTCGACGATTGGCAAATCACTCACGAGCTGGCCGATCTGCCGCCGGACTTGTGGGCGTTCATCAAGAAGAAGAAGTTCTTCGGCATGATCATTCCGAAGCAATACGGCGGCCTGCAGTTCTCGGCGTTGGCACACTCAGCCGTGTTGCAGAAACTGTCGACCATCTCCGCGACCGTTTCCTCCACCGTGGCCGTACCGAACTCGCTCGGGCCGGCCGAGTTGCTGCTGCATTACGGCAGCGACGAGCAGAAGGACTATTACCTGCCCAGATTGGCGACGGGTGAAGAAATCCCATGCTTTGCGCTGACTGGCACCTATGCCGGCTCCGATGCCACCTCCATTCCCGACGTCGGCATTGTCTGCAAACAACTGGTTGACGGCGTCGAGACGCTGGGTCTGAAGCTCACCTTCGACAAGCGCTATATCACGCTGGCGCCCGTGGCCACGGTGGTTGGTCTGGCCTTCCGCATGTACGACCCCGAGCACCTGCTGGGCGAGAAGGAAGATCTTGGTATCACCTTGGCGCTGCTGCCACGCTCGACGCCCGGCCTGCAAATTGGACGGCGACACTTCCCGCTGAACATCCCGTTCCAGAACGGCCCGGTACACGGCAAAGACGTGTTTGCGCCCATGTCGGTGCTGATCGGCGGACCAGCCATGGCCGGCCATGGCTGGCGCATGCTGGTCGAGGTGTTGTCGGTGGGCCGCGCGATCTCGCTGCCTTCCACCGCGACCGGCGCCATGCGTGCCTCGGCCCTGGCCACCGGTACTTATGCCCGCATGCGCAAGCAGTTCGGCTTGGCGGTGGCGCGTTTCGAAGGCGTCGAGGAAGCCCTGGCGCGTATCGGCGGTCTCGCTTACGCCACCACCGCTCTGTCGCGTGCCACCGCAGCAGCAGTCGACCGCGGTGAGAAACCGGCGGTCACTTCAGCGATCGCCAAGTACCACGCCACCAATTGGGCGCGGCAAGTAGCCAGCGACACCATGGATGTACATGGTGGCAAAGCGGTGCAATTGGGGCCGAAGAATTATGCGGGTCGTGGCTGGGCTGCCGTACCGATCGCGATCACGGTCGAAGGCGCCAACATCATGACGCGCAGCCTGATGATCTTCGGCCAGGGCGCGATTCGCTGCCACCCCTACGTGCTGCAGGAAATGCAGGCGTTGGCGATCACCGATCGCGGCGAACAGCTGAAGACCTTTGATCGCCTGTTGTTCAGTCATCTTGGTTTCGCCATCTCCAACGCGGTACGCAGCTTCGCCATCAGCCTGACCGGCGCGAGCATCGGCGAGAGTGCCGGCGACGCGTATACGCGCCGCTACTATCGCAAGCTGAATCGCTATTCCGCCGCGCTGGCGCTATGTGCCGACGTGTTCATGGGCGTGCTTGGTGGCAAGCTGAAGTTCAAGGAGAAATTGTCAGCGCGCCTCGGTGACGTGTTGAGCTACTTGTACATCGCCAGCAGCATGCTCAAACAATACGAGGACAACGGTCGACCCGAAGCCGATCGTCCGTTCCTGGCCTGGGGTATCCATGAGTGCATGTGGCTGACCCAGAACGCACTGGACGGTGCGATTCGCAACTTCCCGTTGCGCCCGGTGGCGTGGCTGCTGCGTGTGCTGGTGTTCCCGCTGGGTTGTCGCGAGGTGCCGCCGTCGGATCGTCTCGGCCATCGCGTCGCCGCCCTCCTGACCGCACCCAATGAGGCGCGTGACCGGCTGGCCGAGTGGGTTTATCTCACGCCCACATCGAACAACACGATCGGTCGCATGAATGCGTTGCTGCCCGAGGTGATAGCCGCCGAGCCGGTGGACCGCAAGTTCAGCAAAGCGCTGAAGACCGGCCAATTCAAATCTCACGACTATATGGAGCAACTGGCTGAGGCCGAACAAGCCGGCGTGCTCAACGCCAGCGAGGTGGCGATGCTCCGGCGCGTGCGCGAGGGCGTGTTCGAATTCATCTCGGTGGACGATTTCGATACCGACGAGATGCGTGCGGCAGTGACCCGTGCCGACCGCCAGACGCAGCCTGAGGCTGAGCACCCGGCAGCGACCAAACTGGCGGATTATCGGAGAGCTGAACGATGAGTTCGTCGGTACTCGCTCTCTACCGCCGGATGGAGCGGTGGCCGGCCGGGCGCTGGATTTTTTCCCGCGCTATCTGTTTCAAGGCGCCTTACTTCACCACGATCGCACCGCGTTTCGTGGCGTTGGACGTGGGGCGTTGCGAAGTGCGTATCCGCGATCGGCGACGCGTGCACAACCACATTGGTACCGTCCACGCGATTGCCTTGTGCAATCTGGCCGAGTTGAGCGCCGGGATGATGGCAGAGGTCACGGTGCCGTCGAGCATGCGCTGGATTCCCAGAGGCATGACGGTGCAATATCCGGCCAAGGCGAAGGGCACCATGCACGCGCTGGCGACGCCTGACGGCGAAGCGCACGAGTCCGCCAGCGGCTATGCCTGGCCGGTGACGGTCACCGTGCGAGACGACGCAGACGTGGAAGTCTTTCGCGCGAGCATCGACATGTGGGTATCGCCGCGCTCGCACCGCTGAGCGGTGTCAGCGGACGCGACGCCCTCGTGGCGGCACGATTGACTGACTCCGCAGCGCCACTATCACCAAGGCGACAGAAAGGATCACGCACAGCGCAAGTGCAACCACCGAGGCCTCCGCACCGAACGCACCGCCGCTGAGCCAGTCCGGTCCGGTTCGGTGCGAGACCAGCCAGCCGTCGGCGTTGGTGCCCGAGACCGGGATGCCGTACACGGTGCCTTGCATGATGTTCCACGACGCGTGCAGGCCGATGCAGGTCCATAGCGAGCGGGTGACCGCGTAAAGCAGCGCCAGCAGTACGCCAGCCTCGATCGCAATGGCGACCGAACTCCACAGGGTTGCGGCTGGATTTGCGATGTGCGCGGCACCGAAAAACAGCGCCGAGATGGCCAGGGCCCACCAACTGCCCAAACCTTCCTCCACGATCCGAAACAACACGCCGCGTACCACGATTTCCTCGCCGATGCCCGCCCCGATGCCGGCCACCAGTACCGCTGGCAGCCAGTCCACTTGCGGGTTGGTGCCGGTGACGTGGTAGCTGCCGACCAGCCACAGCGCGAGCACCACGGTGCTGAACAATAGGGCGCCGGTGACCAGCCCCGCTCCGCCAAACTTGGGAATGTCGCGCGGCGCAAGTTCGTCCAGGCGTCGTCGCTCAATCAGCTTGACCAGAATCAGATAACCGGCCAGCGCCGGCAGTAGTTGCACGCTCAGGCTGGCCAGCGCGTGTTGCAGCGGGCTGGCTGATTTCATTGCCCAGCCCGACATCGCCATGAGCATTTCGACCAAATACCCGAAGCCAATCAGCATCGCGGCGAAAAACACGATGCGGGCGGCGGGCGACAGCACCAGCCAGCGCTGCCAACCCGGTGTATCGGGCGGGGTGACGAAAGCGATCTTGGGTGCTGGCATGCTGGCGTGGCTCCGTGCAGGGAACGCCAAGGCTATCAGCGTGACGTGGATCTGCGCACGAATCGATCCGCGAGACGAGCGCCGGGATGTTTGGCGGTCGAGCCTCAGGCGTCCACTGCCGCGGCATGCTCGCGGGTGTTGTCGAAACGTACCTGCGGCCAGCGCTCCTGGGTCAGTTGCAGGTTGACCCGAGTTGGCGCGATGTAGACCAGCTCGCCGGCACCGTCGATAGCCAGGTTGGTCGCGTTTTTCTCGCGAAACTCCTCGAGTATCCGTTCGTCATCGCAATGCACCCAGCGTGCAGTGCTCACGGTGACCGGCTCGAACGCCGCGTCGACGTTGTATTCGTCCTTCAACCGATAGGCGACCACCTCGAACTGCAGCACGCCTACCGCGCCCAGGATCAAGTCGTTCGACATCAACGGACGGAAGAATTGGGTCGCACCTTCTTCGGACAGTTGCGCCAGGCCTTTCTGCAAGGCCTTCATTTTCAGTGGATCGCGCAGACGGGCTCGGCGGAACAGCTCCGGCGCGAAGTTGGGAATGCCGGTGAACTTGACCAGCTCGCCTTCAGTAAAGGTGTCGCCAATGATGATGGTGCCGTGGTTGTGCAGGCCGATCACGTCGCCCGGGTACGCCGTTTCTACGATCTCGCGATCGGACGCCATGAAGGTCAGCGCATTGGCGATGCGCACTTCCTTGCCGGTACGCGCCTGCATCATTTTCATGCCGGCGTTATAGGTGCCTGAGCACACGCGCATGAAGGCCACGCGGTCGCGGTGCGCCGGGTCCATGTTGGCCTGGATCTTGAACACGAAGCCGGTCAGCTTTTCCTCTTCCGGCTGGACTTCGCGCGTGGTGGTGTCGCGTGGTTGCGGCGAAGGTGCGTGCTTGATGAAGAAGTCCAGCAACAGCAGCACACCGAAGTTGTTCACCGCCGAACCGAAGAACACCGGCGTCTGCTTCCCCGCGAGATACTCGTCGATGTCGAAAGAGGGCGCGGCGCCCTGCACCAGCTCCAGCTCCTCGCGCAGCTCACGCATTGCCTCTTCACCGATGCGTTCCAGCAGGCCGGGCGCATCGAGGCCCTTGAAAATGGTCGAGTCCTGCCGGGTGAAGTTCTTGCCCGGCTCGAAGATGTGCACCTCGTCCAGCGCCAGGTGGTACACGCCCTTCAATCGCTTGCCCATGCCGATCGGCCAGGTCAGCGGGGCGCAGGCGATGCCCAGTACCGATTCGACTTCATCCAGCAGCTCGATCGGCGAACGGCCCTCCCGATCGAGCTTGTTGATGAAGGTCATGATCGGCGTGTCGCGAAGCCGGCAGACTTCCATCAGTTTGATCGTGCGCTCCTCCACGCCCTTGGCGCAGTCGATCACCATCAGCGCCGAGTCCACCGCGGTCAGTACTCGGTAGGTGTCCTCGGAGAAGTCTGCGTGTCCGGGCGTGTCGAGCAAGTTGACGATCTTGCCTTCGTACGGGAACTGCATCACCGACGAAGTCACCGAAATTCCGCGCTCCTTTTCCAGCGTCATCCAGTCCGACGTAGCATGCCGCGATGTCTTGCGGCTCTTCACTGAGCCGGCCATCTGGATCGCGCCGCCGAACAGCAACAGTTTTTCGGTGAGCGTCGTCTTGCCCGCGTCAGGATGGCTGACGATGGCAAACGTGCGGCGACGGCGGGTTTCCTGGAGGTGCGTGGGCATGGGCGAAGGCTAGATGGAATGCGAACCGGTAATTGTAGCGTGGATTGGACATGGGCCCGGGCGGGATGCGTGCTAACCTTGCGGCCGCTCGCGTCGGCCAAGCCCACGCGGCGAACCCCTTGGGGAGTAGCCTGCCTCGTTCCGACGAGGCGTCTTCGTCAACATGCTCGGCGCACCCGCCGTGGCGAAGACACCGATCCTGGTTGGCGAGACCAACGGCTGACGGCGCCATGACGATCGGGCGCGCCGTCGCGCCGTTGCGTCTGGCCCGATCGCAAGGCATTGCATGAACCTCATCTCCATTCTGCTGCTCGGCATTGCCATGTCCACCGACGCGTTCGCTGCAGCGATCGGCAGGGGTGCAGCCATGAAGAAACCGCGGCTCAGTCAGGCGCTTCGCGCTGGCCTGATCTTCGGCGTCATCGAGGCGGTCACTCCGGTTATCGGCTGGTTGCTTGGGAAGAGCGCTTCGGGTTACGTCGAGGCTTGGGACCATTGGGTCGCGTTCGGTCTACTGCTGGCGCTGGGTTTGTACATGATCCGGAATGGTCTCAGGCCGGATTCGGCCGAGCCGGCCGACGAGGCCAAGAAACACGACTTCGTCGGGCTGGCCCTGATCGGCCTGTCGACCAGCATCGACGCACTGGCGGTGGGCGTGGGGCTGGCCTTCGTCGACGCGCCCATCGCGCTGGTCGCCGCCGTGATCGGCCTCTGTACCTTCAGCATGGTCACCTTGGGCATCATGCTCGGTCGGGTGCTTGGCGCCATGGTCGGCAAACGTGCCGAGATGTTTGGCGGCGTCATCCTGATCGGCGTGGGAGCGGTGATCCTGTACCAGCACCTCTCGGCGTGAAGGAAAAGCCAGATGCTATCTCGCCAGTTTCGTCAGCAAGCTGTGCCAGAAATCCAGCGCCGCCGGTACTTCGGATGCCAGCAGCTTTTCATTGAGGCCGTGGGCGAAGCTATCGCCGGCTTTGCCAAAGTTGGGCGAGACGCCGTAGCTGGGCACACCAGCGTTGCGAAAGTACATGCTGTCCGAGGCGCCGGCGGACATGCCCGGTACCACGTCCACGCTCGGGTAGCGCTCGTGCACGGTGGCGGTGACGGCGGCCACGATGTCTGCGCGCAGAGGCGAAGCCGGACTTTGCACCGGTGCTGGCTGCTGCACGGTGATCTTTACTGTCGGGTCGGCGACGATCCTGTTGAGCGTGTTCTCCACCGAGGCGATGCTGGTGTCGGGGAAGATGCGGCAATTGATGTTGGCGCTAGCTCGCTGCGGCAGCGCGTTGAGCGCGTGCCCGCCATCGAGCATGGTCGCCACACAGGTGGTGCGTAGCTGGCCGACATAAGCGGGATCGGCGGAGATGACTGCGGCGGCCTTGGCATCGTTCGGATTGGTGCTGAACCTCAGCATGGCCTGCGCCAATGGGCCGCTGCTGTGTTCGCCCACGGCCTTCAGCGAGGCGAGGGTGATGTCGCTGTGCTGGACCGGGAAGACGTAGCCTGCGACATGGTCGAGCGCCGTGGCCAGCCGGTAGATGGCGTTGTCCGGCGACGGCTCGCTGGAGTGGCCGCCGGGTGAGGTCACGGTGAGCAGGAAATCGGCGTAGGTTTTCTCGGCCGCCTGGATCTCGTAGGCCACGGGTTTGAGGCTGGCGTCGTAGGTGCCGCCGCCGGAGTCTGCGTTGAGCAGGAACTCGGCATCGTGGTAACGCTGGGCCAGCACGCGGGTGGAGGCCATCTCGGTCTCCTCGTCGCCGGAGAACACCAGGATCATTTCATGGCCGGGGACGAAGCCTTCGCGCTTGAAGCGCATCATCGTGGCGACCAGGGTGATCAGGTTGGTCTTCATGTCGGCCGTGCCGCGACCGTAGATGTAGCCGTTCTCCTCGATCAGCTTGAAAGGATCGCGGGTCCAGTCTTTCGGATCGGCGGCGACCACATCCATGTGCGCCGAGAGCAGGATCGGCTTGCCTTGGCCGCTGCCGCGGTAATGCGCGACCAGCGCGGCGGTGTGACCGACCGGGATGATCTCGATATCCGACTTCGCGAAGCCGGATGATTCCAGCTTGTTTGCCAGGTACTGCGCGAACGCCGGCACCTGGTTCTTGCCCTCCACGGTTTGCACGGCAATGGCGTGGCGCAGCATGTCCATGGTTTCCGGCATCATCTGCTCGGTGCTTTCGGCGGCGGCCTGCGGCGCATGGGCGAAGGCAAGCGCGAGACAGCCGGCCAGGATTGCGTGATGCATGGACATGAGTTTTTCCCCCAGCTCTGACGAATCGGTCAGAGTATCCATGAATAGCATCGCGGGGAAAGTGCCGCGAACACCTCTATGGCCCGCAAAAACGCACTCTTGCGCGTAGTGTCCGTAGCAACCGAGGGTTGCGTCGAGTCAGTGCGGCGCCTTGCCAATTGTGGCCAGGCTTGTCATCCGATCGTGGCGTTCCGCGGCCGAGCGCTGCAAACAGACACAGAATTCGCCACCAGCACCGCTAGGAGCCTGTCGGGCTTTGGTGGTCGAGTCGAGAATTCGGCTGGGTGCGGACAGATTTTCGCCGGTTCAAAGGTCCATAGTGGTTCTATGGACCAAGAATCGGCGGAAATATGGACCACTCAGGCGGATTCGCAGGCCGGCCAACCAAAGTCCGCCAGGCTCCTAGGCCCATCGATGATCCCCAGCGCAAGCAGGCCCAGCTCGCGTAGGTCGTCGATTACCAGTCGAAAACTTTCCGGCGTGAAATGCCAATTGTGCACGTTGTGCCAGGCGCTGCGGACACCATCCATGTCATGAATGAGTTGCAGCGATCCTTGCGCGCGGCGATGCCAGGTGAGTACGCCGTGGCGGCCCTTGCTGACGGCATTGGCATGATGATCGAAGACCCGTCCGGGCGACGGCTTGGTACGGCCCTGCTGGTGCGCGTCCAGCACGTCTCCGGTGGAGCTCAGACTCTGGAAGTGGTCGAAACAATAGCGCTTGTCAGGCACGACCAGAATCAACCGGCCTGCCTCGCCCAGCAGTGCCTGGCACTCGATCAGGAAGCCCACCAGGTCCGGCGTGTGTTCGATGACGTGACTGGCGATGATCCAGTCATACCAGCCGCGTCGGCCGAGCGTTTCGGACAGCGGTTCACCATGCCATACGAAGTCCACGTCCTCGATGTTGTCGAGATTGACCCCCGCATCACGGTACTTTTCGCGCAGCTTCGACGCATCGGCGTGATCCAGGATGTCGACGCGATAGCCATCGGCCTTGCGTGCCAGCGGGTTGAAGCTTGGCCCGATCTCCAGGCCCGGGCCCGCTTTAGGTGCATAGCGGGCGACGAATCGCTGGCGGAGTGAATTTCGTCGCAGCAGGTGCCTGACGATGCCGCCCAAGCCCTCGCGCATCCACAGTGCATACAGTCGCTGGCTACAGGGCCGTGTCATGGGCTCTTGTATGAGGACAGGCGGGGTCGAGGCGCGAGCCTGATCGGCCCACTTTGCCAAGCAGTCGAAAGCTTGGCAAACGGCCCCGCGTGGAAACGCAATTCGCCCGGTCGCGCAAGCGCCGGGCAATGGATCCGCGCGGTGGTTACTTCGCCTCTTTCTCCATCAGCTTCTCGACCATGCTGGTCGGCACTTCCTGGTAGTGGTCGAAGATCATCGAGAAAGTGCCGCGACCACTGGTGGCCGAGCGCAGGAAGTTGATGTAACCGAACATCTCGGACAATGGCACGAAGCCTTGCACGAACGCCGAGGTACCTTTCTGGCCCTGGTCGCTGATGTTGCCGCGGCGGCGGTTGATGTCGCCGATGATATCGCCGAGGTAGGTGGCTTCGGTGACCACCTCAAGGCTCATGATCGGTTCCAGTAGCTTCGGCTTCGAGAGTTTCTGCGATTCGCGGAAGCACTGGCGGCCGGCGATCTCGAAGGCCAGCGCCGAGGAGTCGACGTCGTGGTATTTGCCGTCGATCAGGCGTGCCTTGAAGTCGACCACTTCGTAGCCGGCAACCTGGCCCTGGCGGGCTTCAACCTCGATCGCGTGCTCCACCGCCGGGATGTATTCGCGCGGCACCCGGCCACCGACGACCTCGTCGGCGAACACCACGCCCGAACCCGGCTCACCCGGCTCGAAGATCATCTTCACTTCGGCGAATTGACCCGATCCACCGGACTGTTTCTTGTGCGTGTACGTATGCTCGACGGTCTGCCCAAATGCTTCACGGAAGCTAACCTTGGGCTTACCCATGTTCGCTTCCACGCCCAGCTCGCTGCGCATGCGATCGATGGTGATTTCCAGGTGCAGCTCGCCCATGCCCTTGAGCACGGTTTGGCCGGTTTCCTGGTCCACTTCCATGCGCAGCGACGGGTCAGCCTTGACCATTTTGTAGAGCGCGGTGGACAGCTTGTCGACGTCGTTGCGGCTCTTCGGTTCGATCGAGACGCTGATCACCGGGTCGGGGAAGCGCATGCGTTCAAGCAGGGCCGGGTGTGCCGGATCGCACAATGAGTCGCCGGTTTCAGTTTCCTTCATCGAGACGAAGGCGCAGATGTCGCCAGCGCGCACTTCGTCGATCTCACGGGTGTGATCGGCTTGGACTTCGACGATACGACCCACGCGTTCTTTCCTGCCGCGGGTGACGTTGAGCAGGGTGTCGCCCTTTTTGATGACGCCCGAATAGATGCGGCAGAAGGTCAGCGTGCCGAACTGGTCGTTGATGACCTTGAACGCCAGCGCGCGCGCCGGCGCATCGTCGGTGACTTCTTGTTCGCCGATGACGTTGCCGTCCTCGTCGACCATCGAAATACCGCCGTTCTCGCCGGGGTAGGGCATGTAATCGACGACGGCGTCGAGCAACTGCTGCACGCCCTTGTTTTTGTAAGAGGAACCACACAGCACCGGCACCAGCTTGCCGCTGACGCAGCCCTTGCGGACGCACTTCTTCAACACTTCAGGGTCGTGCTCGCCGGTGTCGATCAGCCGTTCGAACGCGTCGTCGTCCATGGCCAACGCGCGCTCAAGCAATTCCTCGCGCAGCTTGGGTAGTTGCGCGACCCAGTCGTTGTCGGCGGTGGAAGCGAATTTCAGACGGGTCTTCGCCTGCTCGAAGGAAACGGTTTCCCACTTGCTGTCTTTGTCGTCGGAGTTCCAGATATAGGCCGCATTGGCGACCAGGTCGGCCATGCCGCAGAACTCGTCGCCGCTGCCTAACGGCACTTGGCACAACAGCGCCGGCGCACCCAGGCGCTCGCGGATACCTTCGACGCAGTGGCCAAAATTGGCGCCAGTGCGATCCATCTTGTTGATGTAACAAAGACGCGGCACGTGGTACTGGTCGGCCAGGCGCCAGTTGGTTTCGGTCTGCGGTTCAACGCCGGCGACGCCGTCGAACACCACCACCGCGCCGTCGAGCACGCGCAGCGAACGGTTTACCTCGATGGTGAAATCGACATGTCCGGGCGTGTCGATCACGTTGATCTGGTGTCCCTTCCACGACGTGGTCACCGCCGCCGACTGGATCGTGATGCCGCGCTTGCGCTCCTGCTCCATGTAGTCGGTAGTGGTCGAGCCCTTGCCATCCTTGGTCTCGTGGGTGTTGACGATCTGGTGCTTGCGGCCGGTGTAATACAACACACGCTCGGTAGTTGTCGTCTTGCCCGCGTCGATGTGCGCAATGATGCCGATGTTGCGATAGACCTTCAGAGGATTTTGGCGGGCCACGATGTAATTCCGTTCAGGATGATGGGGCAGCACGGCACGGCGCCGGGCTGCAAGCCGTTCATTGTAACGGGCACGGACGGAAAAGCTGCGCAGCGCGTACGGCGCGCGGCGATAGATAGCAATCCGGGTGAGGCGGCCTCGGCTGACGGCGTCAGGGCGTGGCGCCTTAGCTGACGGCTCTGGTGGCGGTTACCGCCTGATGCCGTATTCGGGGTCGTTGCGTGCCGGCTCGCCAAACTGACTCAGCAGGATGGCAGTGCGCACGGTGAAGTCGTTCCAACGTGGCAGGGCTGCAAGCTCCAACCAGTCGGTCCACTCCGGCGGCAGCGTAGGATCGGTGCGCTGCGCAGCCGTTTTGCGACCGTCCATGATGGCCTGGCGGATCTCCGGCATGTGTTTGAGGAAGTGGCGCAGGGTCTCTTTCTCGCCCTTGGTGAGCCGGCTTGCCGGCGATTCTGCCAGCCAGGTGCAGGCAGCTTCCATTTCCCACTGATACTCCGCAGCGAGAAACCAGGTGAAAACATCTCCTTCGGCCTCCCCGGCCGCAATCGCCCGGGCATGCTCAAGGAAATTGTGCACGGCAGCGCCGTGTCGATCGGAACCTGCGAAGGAGTCCCCGGTTATCGCCAGCATGTGTCTGTACTCGCCTGAAAGTGTCGAACGGCTGGATCGACAGCCCCGGAGTCGGGACTCTCACCGTTCACTTGACGAGAACTCATGCACGGGCGATGCCAAGAGCACCTGTTGATTCGGTCCATCGGTCAGCATGCGCATCAAGCGCGCATCCGGTGCTCACGTGCGGCGCGTGACCCCGGTCGACAGCGACGCTTTGCGTCAGGTTCTGACCGGCTACGGTTTCCCGCAGTACCACTATGGTCGAGCAGGTCCTCGTAGAAGGCTCCGGACGGCGGGTCGGGTAGAGCGGTCTCTGGTCACGCCAGCACCAGCAGCAAGGCGATCGCCGCGGGCAGCGCCTCAAACCACAGGATCTTTCGCGCTGCACGTGATCGACGCAGCAATGTTGCAGTGGTGACCGTGTGCCGCAACGGCAGGGTGCCGCAAGTTCAGCCCGCTGGCGGGTCGACGATCTTGAGTGTCACCACCAGCACATCGCGATGGGCGGGTTGGTTGGGATCGATCGGGGTGACTGCCGTCACCCCATGGAGAACGCGAGCGTCGTCGACCATGGCGGCATCGAGCGGACGGGCAAGAGTAAAGCTGCCCAACAGAGCGTCATCGATGGCATGGATGGTGGTAGTGCCGCTTTCGATGTTGAGACGATCGATCATCAACACCAACACGTAGTCAACTCCGTCGTGGTGGACTCCCTCGGGAGTAGGCTCGCCGGCTTCGTCCGCGCGCGCCTCGATGCGGAACTGATGCGCCTCGACATGCCAGTGCCGCGGCCCGCCTGCCTTCATCGGCGCAAACAGTGCGTGAGCAAAGCGCAGGATGCAGCGCATGCTGGCGCCTTTGGCGAGCGCGGGTCGTATCGGCAAGAACCAGCGCTGGATGTCGCCTTGCAACGGATTGTAGCTAGAGCTCTGCCAGTGCGGCTGGTGCGACTGGCGCTGCAGCGTCCCGTCCTGGTCGATGCTGAATGTGGCATGGCGCCGGCGCCGGTGCCGACCCAGTGCGGCCAGGTAGGTGTCTGGCGCCAGGTCACCCCAGCTGGCGACGAAAGTATCCCAGTCGTCCATATCCTGCATGGGCAACTGCTGGCGCATGTTGTCGGCGGTGACGAAGGCAAAGCCGTCGCGATGCAGACGGGCCCGCAACGCGGACGTGTCGGACTGGGGAGTCATTCGATTCCGTTGGTGCGAGCGGCAGCAGAGGAGGGCCGATTCTATCAGCCGGGCGGTTGGCGCAGGCTGGGGATGTTCCTTGCCGGTTGTTGTCGCCAGCTTTTTTCCACGCTCGCCCGCGCATCTTGGTCCGCGTGTCTTGACTGTTACGGTCAGCGCATCAGGTGCCCGCGGGTTCCACTGGAAAGGCTCTGGCCAGCCACTCCGGTACGGGTATGCCTTTCTCGCGCAGGAACGGCGGATTGAACAGCTTTGCCTGATAGCGCGTACCAGCGTCGGCGAGCACAGTGACGATGGTGTGGCCTGGACCGAGCTTGCGCGCGAGGCGGATTGCGCCGGCGATGTTGACGCCGCTCGAGCCACCCACGCACCAGCCCTCCTGGTGCAGGAGCTGGTGCGTCAGCGGCACCGATTCGTCGTCGGGGATCGACCAGGCCAGGTCGATCGGTGCGCCGTCGAAGTTTGCGGTGATCCGGCTGGAGCCGATGCCCTCGCTGATCGAGTTGCCGCTGGCGACCAGTTCGCCGGTATTGATATAGCTGGCCAGTGCGGAGCCGGCCGGATCGGCCAGCGCGATGCATACGGCCGGATTGCGTGCCTTCAGGGCGCGGCCGACGCCGGCCAGGGTGCCACCGGTACCGGCGGCACAAACGAAGCCGTCGACGCGGCCGCCGGCGTCCTGCCAGATCTCCGGTCCGGTGGTGGCTTCGTGCCAGTCGCGATTGGCGGTGTTGTCGAACTGATCAGCGAACCAGGCGCTGAGGGGCGCGACGCCATTGAGTTCGTCGGCGTAACGCCGCGCCTGGTGCGCGTAATGGTCCGGGTCCCGATAGGGCACTGCTGGAACCAGCCGTACTTCGGCGCCGCTGATGCGCAGCGCATCGATTTTCTCGCGGCTCTGTGTCTGCGGCATGAAAATCACGCTGCGATAGCCAAGACTGGCGCCAAGCAAAGCCAAGCCGATGCCGGTATTGCCGGCAGTGCCTTCGACGATCAGCCCACCCGGGCGCAGCAGCCCGCGATGCTCCGCGTCCAACAGCAGCCCGAGCGCGGTGCGGTCCTTGATCGAGCCCCCGGGATTGAGGAACTCCGCCTTGGCCAGAATTTCGCAACCGGTCAGCGCGGAGGCCTCCCGCAGCCGCAACATCGGTGTGTGGCCGACCGTGGCGGCGAGATCCGGGCGCGGGTTGGTGGGGTGGGTTTCCGAGGGGCTGGTGGGTGCGGACGGTAGGCCGGGCTGTCGGGGCTGCTGCCCGTCCAGCGTTACGATCGGTTGTGTGGTGGTTGTTGTCATGGCAGTAATCAGTTTTTTGGTGCCGCTACCAGGCGCAGGTACGGCTTGAGCGTCTTCCAGCCCGCAGGATAGAGCACGCGGGCCTCGTCGTCGGAAACCGACGGCGCGATGATCACGTCGTCGCCCGGCTGCCAGTCGACCGGTGTGGTCAGCTTGCGGCCGTCGGTGAGCTGCAGTGAGTCGAGTACGCGCAGCACCTCGTCGACATTGCGCCCGGCGCTCGGCGGATAGGTAAGGATCAGTCGCACCTTCTTGTTCGGGTCAATGATGAAGACCGAACGCACGGTGACCTTGGGGTCGGCTTTCGGGTGGTACATGCCATACAACTTTGCCACTTCCAGCTCCGGGTCGGCCAGCAACGGGTAATTGATGGCGGTGCCGCCGACATCCTCCACGTCTTTGGCCCAGCTCACATGATCGGCTACCGAATCGACCGAGAGACCAAGCAGGCGCGTGTTGCGTGCGTCGAAGTCGCCCTTGCGACGAGCAAATTCGCCCAACTCGGTGGTGCATACCGGGGTGAAGTCCTTCGGGTGCGAGAAGAACACTACCCAGTGATCGCCAGAGTAGTCGTTGAAGCGGATCTGGCCCGCCGTCGAGTCGAGGGTGAAGTCGGGGGCGGTATCGCCCAGCTGAAGGCTCATTGGATGCTCCGGATCAAGGGGTTGGTCGTCAGTATGCTGCGGTGCCGTAGAATTGACAAATGACACGACCTAATAAACATATAAACGTTTAGATGTTTAGACGTCTATTGACAACATCATTTTAAGCCTTCACTATTCCCGCCACTCATCGAGACCGGCTGAGGGACAGGCCCTTTGAAGCCGGGGCAACCTGCGGAGTGTTTCCGTCACGGTGCCAACTCCTGCGGAGGTGCCTCGCGCACCTGCCGGTAGATGGGCGCCATTTGTTGTGCAGCGATCCGCTGGCGACATGATGGCGACCTTTCCGGTGTACCCCACAGGGCGATGCCTGCCGGAGAGGGTTAGATGACACTGCAAAGCCAGACCTGTTATGCCGAAGACCGCCATGCCGCCTTTGCCGGCATGCCCGAGTCGTTGCGTGCGCGTCGGCATATTTCCGTGCAGCGCGACACCCGGCGGGTAGTGTTGGTGCCGAAATATGGCGACGGCCAGCGCGAAGTCGATATCAGCTATTCATGGTGTGGTCCGGTGGGCGCGCCGACGGTGATCGTGCAGGGCGGTATCTCGGCCGACCGCGAAGTCAGCGTGCTGGACGAACAGGCAACGCCGGGTTGGTGGCAGGCGTTGGTCGGCGACGGCGCGGCGATCGACCTGGCCCGCTGGCGGGTACTGGCGATCGACTGGCTGGACGCGGCCCAACTTGGCGTCGACGCGGTGTCCAGCGAGGACCAGGCCGACGCGCTTGCAGCACTGCTGCAGGCGCTAGGCGTGGTTAAGGTGCACGCTTTCGTCGGTTCTTCCTACGGGGCAATGGTGGCGCTCGCGTTCGGCGCTCGACATCCGCAACGGGTCGACAGGCTGGTGTTGCTGGCCGGAGCGCACCGGCCACACCCGCTCAGCACTGCCCAGCGCAGTGTGCAGCGCGGCATTGTGCGGCTAGGCCAGGCCAGCGGCCAGGTCGACGAGGCGCTGGCACTGGCGCGTCAACTGGCGATTACCACCTACCGCGGCAGCGCTGAATTCGGCCGACGATTTGCCGGTGCTCCTACGCTGCGCGACGAACGCTTCCACTTTCCGGTCGAGGATTATCTCGAACATCAGGGGCGCCGTTTTGTGGAGCGCTTCGACGCCGACCGGTTCCTGGCGCTGTCCGAGTCGATCGACCTGCACGATGTAGCGCCAGAGCAGGTTCCGACACCGGCCACGCTGATCGGTTTCCCGTCGGACCGGCTGGTGCCGCTGGCCGATCTGTGCGAGCTGCAGCGACGCCTGCGCGGTCCGGCCACCCTCGAAGTGGTCGAGTCGCCGTACGGGCACGACGCCTTCCTCAAGGAACCCGAGCAGCTCGCTCCCTTGTTGCGTGAAGCGCTGGCCTGATCGCGCCCACGCAGTGCTACACCGCAGCACAATCCCTGACACCCCATGCGAACGGCAGTACCCGGAGATTTCGATGAGCCAACCATCCGCCTGTACCCGCGCCGTTCGCGCCGGCATCGAGAGCGACACTCAGCATGGTGCCGTGGTGCCGGCGCTGCACCTGTCGACCAATTACAGCTTCGAGGGTTTCGGGCGCAAGCGACTCTACGACTATTCGCGCAGCGGCAACCCAACCCGCGACCTGCTCGCCGAGGCGCTGGTCGATCTGGAACAGGGCGCGGGAGCCGTGGTGACCTCCAGCGGCATGTCGGCGGTGGCGCTGACGCTGGAACTGGTGCCGGCCGGCGCCACCGTGCTGGCGGCACACGATTGCTATGGTGGCACCTGGCGTCTGCTTGACGCCTGGGCGAAGAAAGGGCGCTTCAAAGTTGAGTTCGTCGATCTCACCGACGGCATCGCGTTGGCGGCAGGGTTGGCGCACAAGCCGGCCCTGGTCTGGGTGGAGACGCCCTCCAACCCGTTGCTGCGGGTCACCGACATCCGCCACGTGGCGCAGGCTGCGCACGCCGTCGCAGCCTTGCTGGTAGTGGACAACACGTTTCTCTCACCCGCGTTGCAACAGCCATTACTGCTCGGTGCCGACGTCGTGGTGCACTCGACCACAAAGTACATCAATGGCCACAGTGACGTGGTCGGCGGGGCAGTGATCGCGCGCGACTCTGCGGTGGCCGAGCAACTGAGGTGGTGGGCCAATTGCAGTGGCTTGACCGGTGCACCGTTCGACAGCTATCTGACGTTGCGCGGGTTGCGAACGTTAAGCGTGCGCCTGCGCCAGCATCAGGAAAATGCCGCGCGGATCGCCGCGCAGCTGGACGCTCATCCCGCCGTGCGCAAGGTTCACTACCCGGGGCTGGCCAGCCATCCGGGTCATGCGCTTGCTTCGCGTCAGCAGCGAGGCTTCGGAGCTATGCTGAGCTTTGAGCTCGAAGGCGGCGTCGCCCAGGTCGAAGCCTTCGTCAATGGCCTCGAGTATTTCTCGCTGGCCGAATCGCTGGGCGGCGTGGAGAGCCTGATCGCGCACCCGGCCACGATGACGCATGCGTCCATGGCCCCCGAGGCTCGCCGTACGGCAGGTATCACCGACAGCTTGCTGCGCGTATCGGTTGGTATCGAGGACGGCGACGACCTGCTACGCGATCTGGACGCGGCTTTGTTGCGCGCGGCATCCGCGGAGCATGCCAAATGTCTGGAGGTCGCATGAGCGCGGTGCTGGTCGACCGATCGTCGTCGCCTCAGCGTCTGGCATCTCCCACCATTGCGCTCGTGCTGCTTGGCACCGGTGTGGTCGGCGGGGCGCTGCTCAAACTGCTAAACACGCCGGCCGCCAGTTCGCTGCGCTTGGTGGGCGCGGCGAATTCACGCCGGCAGCAGACCGACCCGAAGCTGCTCAGCCAGCGCAACCTGCGCGAACAATTGAACCAGCACGGTCGTCCTCGCGACAACGACAGCCTGCTTGCCTCATTGGATGCCAGTGGTTCGACATGCAAGGTCATCATCGATGCGAGCGCCAGTACCGTGCTCGCCTCGAACCACGCCGGATGGCTCGCTCGCGGTTATCACGTGGTCACTGCCAACAAGGCACTGGCCGGTGGCGAACTGGCCGGTTGGCGCGCACTGCAGTCCGCGTTGGCGCATGGCGGCCACTATGGAGATTCAGCGACCGTCGGTGCCGGACTGCCGGTGCTGTCCACCTTGCGCCGACTGCGCCTTTGCGGTGATGCGTTGCTCACTCTGGAAGGCGTGTTCAGTGGCTCGCTATCGTGGCTGTTCAACCAGTACGACGGCAGCCGTCCGTTTTCCGAGCTGCTGCGCGAAGCGCGCCAGCTGGGTTACACCGAGCCCGACCCGCGCTCGGATCTGTCCGGCGAGGATGTGGCGCGCAAGCTGCTGATCATCGCCCGCCACGCCGGCTTCTCCATCAGCCGCGAGGAAGTCATGGTGGAGAGCCTGGTGCCGGAAGCCTTGCGTGGCATCGACAGTGAGGCTTTCCTGGCGCGGCTGGGGGAGCTCGACGCACCACTTGCTGCCCGCCATGCCGAGGCCGCCGATCGCGGCAATGTGCTGCGGTTTCTGGCCCGACTCAACCAGCGCGGCCATGCCCGCGTCGGCCTGGTCGAAGTGCCGGCTACCCATCCGGCCGCGCGCTTGTACGGCACCGACAATCAGTTCGCGCTCAGCACCACTCGCTACAACACCCAGCCGCTGGTGATCCAGGGGCCGGGTGCAGGACCGGAGGTGACTGCGCAGGCCTTGCTGGGAGATGTGCTGGCGCTGGTTTGAGTGCTACCTCGATGTCTCCGGCCTCAATGACCGGTGATCTTCTCCGCAGTCTCCTCATCCGGTGGCACCAGCACCGCGCCGGGATGTTCATGCGCCTCCATCCGTGCGGCTTCCACCGACGGCGTGCGCCAACCCGACTTCACTCCCCATAGATAGAACACCAGGCCGATCACGGCGACCACCGCCAGATCGGTGCCGTAAGACAGGTAACCGTTGCCACCGAAGGTGGTGCTGCCGGCCCATGAGACGAAGGCCAACGAGGGCAGATAGCAGATCAGCCACCAGGCGCCCTTCAACTGCCGTCCGAAATCATGCCAGCCACTCTTGGCCTGGTAATAGAAATAGACCGGCAAAGCGACCACCATCAGCACGATGATCTGGCCGGTCAGCGGCCACCTGGCCCAATACAGCAGTTCGGTGGACATGATGAAGGCGACGCCAGCCAGGATCGGCAGGCCGGACAGGCGGAATGGGCGGTTGAGCTCGGGTGCGGTTCGACGCAGGGTCATCACACTGACCGGCCCAGTGAGGTAAGAGATGATCGTGGCCACGGAGATCACCGCCGCCAGCGAGCCCCAGCCGCGGAAGAAAAACAGGAACAGAAACGACACCCCCAAGTTCACCCACATCGCCGGGCGGGGCACGCCCCAGCGCGGGTGCACGGTACCGAGAATCTTCGGCAGCGTGCCGTTGCGCTCCATGCCGTACAGCATGCGCGCGGTGGTCGCGGTGTAGGTCATGCCGGTGCCGCTGGGGCTGATCACTGCGTCGATGAACAACAGCGTGGCCAGCCACTGCAGCCCAAGGATGATCGCCAGGTCGGCGAACGGTGAGCTGAAGTCGATTCCGTGCCAGCCCACGTTGGCCAACATCTCCCGCGGCACCGCGCCGATGAACGACACCTGCAGCAACACGTAAACCACGGTAGCGATTGCGATCGAACAGACGATGGCAAACGGGATGCTCTTGCCCGGGTTGCGCGCTTCGCCGGCCAGGTTCACCGGGCTCTGGAAACCGTTGAAGCTGAACACGATGCCAGCGATCGCCACGGCGGTGAGGATCGAGGCGAAGTCAGTCTTGTGCAATTCGCCGTGGATGCCGACGCTGAAATTCTCAGGGTGAAATCCGCTCATCATCAGTAGCACCGCGGTGATCGCGGGGATGACCAGCTTGAACAGGGTAATCGCCGTGTTCGAGCGCGCGAACAACTTCACGCTCCAGAAGTTGAACAGGAAATACATCACCACCAACGCGGCGGCGATAAGCAGGCCATGGGTGCTGAGTTCACCCTCGCCGCCGGGGAGCTTCTGATACAGCTCCCTCGCCCACTCCCATTTCCACGATGACATATATTGCGCCGAGGCTTCCGCCTCCACCGAGATCACCGAGACGATCGCGATCCAGTTCGCCCATGCGGCGATGAAGCCGACCAGCGAGCCGTGCGAGTAGTGCCCGTAGCGCACCATGCCACCGGACTCGGGAAACATCGCGCCCAATTCGGCATAGGTGAGCGCGATCGTCATGATGATCGCCGCCCCCAGCACCCAGGCCCAGATCGCGCCAGGACCGGCAATCTGCGCGGCGCGCCATGCGCCGAACAGCCAGCCTGATCCGATGATCGAGCCCAGACCGGTAAGCATCAGGGCGAACGGGCCTACGTCGCGGCGGATCGCGCGTTCCTGGGTCATCGATGGTTCCCTTGTCGGCGCGAAGTGCGCCGTGAAGGGGCGGATATTTGCAGAATCGGACGGCAGCTGTCATCTACCAGTGATCATGATGGCCGCTCTGCTCCCTCATGCTCGGCCTTGCCGGGAATGGGGGGCGGTAAGCGGGCTCTTGATCGAATGGCACTTATTTAGAGACGATCCCCGGCGGATTCAACTCTGAAGTGCAACGCGTTTGGAGGCCGTGCTTGGTGCGCTTGTTGTCGTTCGTGGTGTTTGTGCGTGGGTAGTATTCAAGTCTGCTCAGCGGATTCCGTCGGCAGCTGATGGGCAAGCCAGCCAGTAATTCCCGCCGACATGACGCGCGTATTTTCATAGCCCATTTTTTTGGCACGGCGAGCGGCACTGGGCGCCTTCCTGCACATCGGATTGGAGCAATAGAACACCAGGTGAGATTGCTTGTCGGAGGGCAGATCGCCCTCCGCATATGTCACAGGGTCGAGGTTCATCGCACCAGGAACATGTGCCTTCAGCCAGCTTTGACGGGAATTGACGTCGATGGTGGTGACCAGGTTGTCTCGAACAAGCTGCTGCAATTCACTCGGCGAAATCGTCCTGAGACCCATCAATAGTGAAAACATTTCTGTCGCTCCTGTACTGGATGTGTCGGGATTCTCATGAACCTTTGTTGCCAAGGAATCCATACAACAACGCATAGATCGACGAGAAGATTACGATGCTCCACGATCCGATCTGATGACCCCAAGAAGTGTCGCCGAAGAGGAACGCCACGCACGCGACGGCGAGCACGTAAAAGAGTGCAACCAACAGCGATATCGCAAGCCTGCGTCGTTGCATGACCGGTCGGCGCATTTCAGGCGTGTCTCCGAGCTGATGTCGGCCACCGAACAACACGCTCGGTGCCAACCAGGTCCAGTTCATTGCGATCACCACGATGGCGCCGATTCCGATGATCGACGAGATGTGCCTGGCTTGATTCAGCGGTGCGAATACAAACAGGGCGATGTAGGCGAGGCCGGCAAGTAGCAGAATCCAGCCGGCAAGGCGTTCGCCCGCTGTAGTCTTCGCTGGATCGACGCGACCCGTATTCAGAGGCCGCATCTTTGGCAGGAAATTGCCTGTCACTGCGATCATCAAGCCGATGACCAGACCGAGGACACGCTGCTCGACAGCGATCTCCACGAGGCCGGCTGCTCTGGCGAGCGTGATCGCTATCGCGATGACCGCCAAGCACAGGAATCCAATCACGGCCGATCTGACTGGACGGGCGATATGCGTTTGTTTGTCCATCACTTGAGGGTCCTGGAACGTGAATGCCTGGTTTTCATCGACTTGTCTTCCTGCAAATTCCATCCAAACACCTTGGCGAAGCCCAGCAGTGCGTCTTCCAGAACCGACAGTTGCAGTTCGTAAACAACCGACTGGCCGCGCTTTTCCGAGACAACCAGTCCCGCCTCGCGCAACACCGCGAAATGCGCCGACATGGTGGACCTGGACACGTTGAAATGATCCGCCAGATCGCCGGCGCTCGTTGGGCCTTTCCTCAGCAACTCGAGCACGCTACGACGCGTGCTGTCCGAAAGGGCTTTGAAAATCATGCTCATGTTTTGTATTTCGCCAAATATCGAAATAAATGTCAAGCCTCCTCGCTTGACCAACGTAAAGACTCGCGCTCAACACTCGATGACGTTGACCGCGAGACCGCCCCGCGACGTTTCCTTGTACTTGTCCTTCATGTCGCGTCCGGTGTCACGCATGGTCTTGATCACCTTGTCCAGCGAGACGCGGTGTTTGCCGTCGCTCTTCAGGGCCATGCGGCTGGCGTTGATCGCCTTGACCGAGCCCATCGCGTTGCGCTCGATACAGGGGATCTGCACCAGGCCGCCGATCGGGTCGCAGGTGAGTCCGAGGTTGTGTTCCATGCCGATTTCGGCGGCGTTCTCGACCTGCATCACGTTGCCGCCGAGCGCTGCCGTAAGGCCGCCGGCGGCCATCGAGCAAGCCACGCCGACTTCGCCCTGGCATCCAACTTCGGCGCCGGAGATCGAGGCGTTTTCCTTGTACAGGATGCCGATGGCGCCGGCGGTGAGCAGGTAGTCGATGATGCCGCTTTCGTCCGCCTTGGGGCAGAAGCGCAGGTAGTAATGGCCGACCGCAGGCACGATGCCGGCGGCGCCGTTGGTGGGGGCGGTGACCACGCGGCCGCCGGCGGCGTTTTCCTCATTGACGGCGAGAGCGTAGAGGTTGACCCAGTCGAGGATGGTCAGCGGATCGCGCAGCGCGGCTTCGGGCTGGTTGCGCAGATCTTCCAGCAGCGCAGGCGCACGGCGAGTCACGTGGAGGCCACCAGGCAGTGTGCCGGGTGAGCGCAGACCGCGCGTCACGCAATCCTGCATGGCCTTCCAGATGATCAGCAGGCCGGCGCGAGTTTCAACCTCGGGTCGCCATACCGACTCGTTGGCCATCACCAGTTGCGCGATGGTCATGTGGTGTTGCTTGCACAGCGCCAGCATTTCGTCGCCGCTGGAATAGGGGTAGGGCTGCGCGGTGGTGTCGGCGACGATGCGATCCTCCGCCGCTTCGTCGTTGTTGACCACGAATCCACCGCCGACCGAGTAGTAGTCGCGCGTGGCTAATTCGGTGCCGTCGGCGTCGTACGCGCTGAAGCGCATGCCGTTAGGGTGGAACGGCAGCTTCTGGCGTTTGTTGAAGATCAGGTCGCGCTTCTCGTCGAAGGCGATGTGGTGACGACCCAGCAGACGCAGCTGTTTGTTGCCGCGGATGCGCTCGAGTACCGCTGGAATCTGGTCCGGGTCGACCGTATCAGGATGTTCACCCTCAAAGCCAAGCAGCACCGCCTTGTCGGTGCCGTGTCCGCGTCCAGTCAGCGCCAGCGAGCCAAACAGTTCGGCTTGCACGCGCGTTACCCGGTCGAGGACGCCCTTTTCGTCCAGCCAGCGCTCGGCAAAGCGCGAGGCGGCGCGCATCGGGCCGACGGTATGAGACGACGACGGTCCGATGCCGATCTTGAACAAGTCGAATACGCTAACGGCCATGATCGCTGCTGCGCTGGGGGATGACCGGGTATTCTACGCGTTGCCTCAACGCATCCGCAGCCGCATGTCCGACCTGATCCTGTACCAGCGTGATTACTGCCATCTTTGCGATCTCGCACTCGCCGTCATGGCCGAGGCGCGCGCGCCGGATTTCGAGAGTGCCTGGGTGGAAGATTCGGACGAACTGGAACAGCGCTACGGCACTCGCGTGCCGGTATTGCGCGACAACCGCGATGGTCGCGAGCTCGATTGGCCGTTTGATGCCGCCGCCGTACACGTGTTCCTGGCCGCCGCGCCGTCGCCGTAGGAGCCCGCTTGCGGGCGATGTTCCCGCCCTGTGCATGAGGGAAAGATCAAATCAACGGCATCGCCCGCAAGCGGGCTCCTACGATGATCAGGGGAGGCTGTTACGGGTGTCGCGATTTCAATCGCTTGAGGATTTGCTCGCGCGCCTCGCGCAGGATCGAGTCGCGATCGAGGCTGGCCACGACGTCGGCGACGGCCCGCTTGGCGCTGGGCGTTCCTGGCTGCCACGTCATCGCCGTAGGAGCCCGCTTGCGGGCGATGCTCTTGCTTCGTGCATGAGGAAAGATCAGATTAACGGCATCGCCCGCGAGCGGGCTCCTACGAGGATCAGGGGAGGCTGTTACGGGTGTCGCGATTTCAATCGCTTGAGGATTTCCTCGCGCGCCTCGCGCAGGATCGAATCGCGATCGAGGCTGGCCACGACGTCGGCGACGGCACGCTTGGCGCCGGCCTCGCCCCAGGACTTTCCGGCGATCAAATAACGTTCGGCGGCGCGACCGATCAGCACGGTGGCGTACCAACCCAACGCGCCTTGTGCGCCAGCGGTGACCACTACGGACAGGCCGGCGCTGACGCCTTTCAGCGCTGACGCGACCAGTTGGATGCCCCAGATTGCCCCCATTAGCGCCGCCAGCTGGGCAGAAATCACGGCGACCAGCCGACCCGATTCGGCGCGGGTTAGCGGTAGGCCGTAGACGCGGGACAGCTGCACCACCATCGCGGCGTCGAGTCCGGCAGCGGCAAGCAGATCTGCGACGGGAATTGGGTTCAGCGCCACGGCAACGCCCTTGGCGATGCAATAATTGTGGATCAGCTTTGCCGCCACTGCCTGGCGGGTTTCGGCGATGCGTGCGCTGACCTGATCGGTGAGCCGACCGGCATACAGGCCGGCATTGATGGCCGACAGGCTCTTGCCCTCATGGGCGGCGATCGCCAGTAGGCGCTCGCGCAACGCGGCGACGTCCGGTGCGGCGACCTGCGTGCGTTCCTGCTCGTTGCCGTCTGCGTCGACCTCGACCAGTCGCCGCGACGCAGGATGGGCGGCCACCGCCAGCACGTTCTCCTCGCGCACCAGTCCGGCCGCGCGCTGGCGTAGCTGCGCCAGCAGATCGGCCAGTTCGTCGGCGCTGTATCGATCGGCCTTGTTCAGCGCCAGCAGCAGCGGACGCTGAGTGGCCGCCAGAGTTTTCAGAGCATCGAGTTCCTCACGGGTGAGGTCGCCGTCGCAGACGAAGACCACCAGGTCGCTGACCTCGGCCACGTCGAACGCCAATCGCTCGCGCGCCTCGCCGTCGAGTTCGTTGATGCCCGGGGTATCGATCAATACCAGGCCATCGTGGCGCGCCTCGTCCAGCGTGGCCTGCGCGGCGTCGGTGGTGGTGCCGTGCAGGACGCCTACTTGAAACGCTTCGCGGCCGAGCAGGGCATTGCACAGTGCCGATTTTCCGGTCGACACGCGACCGAACACCGCCACGTGCAGTTCGCCGCGCTCGAGTCGGGCCAGCATACTTTCGATGCGGCTGAAATCGGTGGCCAGTTCGCTGCGCACTGATGCCGGGATGGTTGGATCATCGAGCAGGTTGCGCAGGCTGTCGGCGACGCGCACCGAACCATCATTGTCACGCGCTGCAGGCGTCGCCTCGCGACGATCCGGATTTGGCTTGAACCGGTCGCGCAGGCGTTGCCACAGTGTGTTGCGGCCCATCGCGGCGGCTTACTTCGCCACCAGTTGCAGGTGAGCACGGATCTTTACATCGGCACCGATCACCGAGGTATCGGCGTATTCGCCAGAGCCCACGCCGAAGTCCAGCCGCTTCACCATGCCGGCTACGTCCAGCGTGGCACCGCTGGCCTGCGGCTTGAAGGTGATATCGAGGCTCACGGGTTGGGTCACTCCGCGCAAGGTGAGCTTGCCGTCGGCGATCACTTGCTCACCGTTGCGGTGAAATCCGGTGGTGACGAAATGCGCTTCGGGAAACTGTGCGACGTCGAAAAACGCCTTGTCGGGCAGCGCGGCGTCGCGATCGCTGTCGCCAGTCCCGACGCTGGTCAAGGTCACTTTGACGTCGAACTTCGAGGCAGCAAGGTCGGCTGGGTCGTAGCTGATTGCAGCCGTCCACTGGCCGAATTGGCCATCGAACGATTCGCCCTGGAACGTAGCGCTGAAGCCGAGCTCGCTGGCGGCTGGCTGCAGCGTGTAGTCGGTGGCGGCGGCGATGCCAGGCAGGGCGAATGCCAGCAACAGGATGGCGAGGCGTTTCATCGGCGGTCTCCTTCGGACGGTGGCCGGTGCAAGCGGCCGAATGGCAACATCCGTCGCAACACGTTGTCGTTGTCGGATACATGATGCTTCAGTGCGGCGCCCACGTGTGCCAGCAGCACCAGCAGCAGGAACCAGAACAGGTATTCGTGTACGCCGTGGGCAATATCGCGCAGCTGATCGTTTTTCGCTGCCAGCGCAGGTAGATTGAACAGCTTGAACCACTGCAACGGTTTGCCGCTGACCGAGTTGAACCACCAGCCAGTCAGAGGTATTGCCAGGATCACGATGTAGAGCACGCCGTGCACGGCGCGCGCGGCCAGCATTTGCCATCGCGGCCCGGCCTCTTCGGCTGGCCTGCCGTCGCCCCAGCGCCACAACATTCTCAGCAGCACGAGTGCCAGCACGGTGAGCCCGATCGACTTGTGCACGGCCAGCCAGTTGATCTTCTGCATCGGCGAGGAAGACAAACCCATCAGCAAGCCGAAGGTGCCGTTGCAGAGAATCGCCACTGCGATGGTCCAGTGGAAAAATTTGCTGATCGAGCCCCATTGATGGGCGTTGCTGCGCAGACTCATGGTTGCTCCTTGGACGGGTGGTCGAGGATTGCCTCAAGCTCCAACCAGACGCTGACGTGCTTGCCGATCGAGCTGGCGTAGGCGTGCATGCCGAAGTCGTTGCGGTCGAGCATGGCCGTGGCGGAAAAGCCCGCGACAGTATGCAGCCCGTAGATCGTCGAGCCTGCACGATTGAAGGTGAAAGGGATGCTCACCGGCAGGGTGACTCCGCGCAGACTGAGGTGTCCATGCAGCACCCCGTGCTGTGCGTCGGTTTGCTCGACGCGGGTGCTCGCGAAATGGGCGTAACGGTGCTTGCCGCAGTCAAGCAACGCTTGCTTGCAGGTGGCCTTGTTCCAGTCGTCGTCGCCCATGTCCAGGCTTTGCAGGTCGATATCCAGTTCGGTGGCGGCGTGGCTCCAGTCGTCCGGGTCAAACCGCAGCCAGCCGCTAGCGATGTGCAGTCGGCCGAACGGACGCGAGTAACCGTTGTGGCTGATGCTGAAAACCACCTGGCTGTGCACGGTGTCATAGCGCCACATGGCGGCATGCGCCGGGGCGAGCGGGAGCAAGATCGCCACAAGCCACCAAAGCCAAGTATTGAGGCGGACATTAAACATGCCGTGAAGTCTGGCCGATTGGCGCAAAGGGTGCCAGCTTGCGGCCACGACGCGCTTGGGCCCGGTTGACGCCGAAGCGCAGCTGTGCAGAGGCCTTCTCCCCCGGTGACCTTGGGATGTCCCTTCGCGGGTGAGAGGGGACATCCCAGCGCCAAGCAGGTGCCCGGATGAGCGGTTCAGAACGAGCGCTGCACCGAGTAGTCAGCCAGTGCGCCCAACGCATCGCGATAGTCTGACGCGGGCAGTGCGGCTAGTGCGTCGCGTGCGGCACCGGCATGGCTCATGGCGCGTGCGCGGGTTCGTTCGAGCGCGCCGGAGTCGCGGATTGAGGCGATGATCCGGTCCAGCGAATCCAGCCGGCCATGTTCGATGGCGTGGCGCAGCGATTGCGCTTGCTCGGGGCTGGCCTGTTCCAGCGCGTAGATCAGCGGTAGCGTCGGCTTGCCCTCGGCCAGGTCGTCGCCGATGTTCTTGCCCAGAGTGCCGGCATCGCCGGTGTAATCGAGCAGGTCGTCGGCAATCTGGAACGCATAGCCCAGCTCCATGCCGTAGCGACGCAAGTCCGCGACCTGTGCTTGCGGCAGGCCGCCGAGTATCCCGCCCAGTTCGGTGGCGGCGGCAAACAACACCGCAGTCTTGCGTTCGATCACCGCCAGGTATGCTGCCTCGCTGACGTCGGCGTTGCCGATGTTGAGCAGTTGCAGTACCTCGCCCTCGGCGATGGTGTTAGTGGTGTCGGCGAGGATGCGCATGATGCGCATGTCGTCCAGTTCCACCATCAACTGGAACGAGCGCGAGTAGAGGAAGTCGCCGACCAGCACGCTGGCCGCATTGCCCCAAAGTGCGTTGGCGGTCTTGCGGCCACGACGCAGGTCGGACTCGTCGACCACATCGTCGTGCAGCAAGGTGGAGGTGTGGATGAACTCCACGATTGCGGCGAGCTTGACGTGATGTTCGCCACGATAACCGGCAGCGCCGGCGGCCAGTACGTGCAGCATCGGTCGCAGCCGCTTGCCGCCCGAGGCGATGATGTGGTCGGCGATCTGGTTGATCAGCACCACGTCCGATGAAAGTCGCTGCCGGATCAGCGAGTCCACCCGGCGCATGTCGGCGGCGGCTAGGTCGCGTACCTTGGCGAAGTCGTGCGAGGGTCCGTGGAGAGATTCGGCGGGCGTGCTCATGCCATGCTTCGTGAAGACGTAAACGCCGATTATAGAGGTTTGCGAGTGGTGACAGTGCGGAGAAACAGTGTGTATCACTGCCCGCCATCGCGATCCCCGCTCACGTTCGAGGTCTTACGTCACATCGAGCCAGTGCACAAACGTGCCTATAATCCGACGCTTCCGTAGTCGAGAAAGCGTGGTGTGACGTCGTGAGCAAGCTCAGCAAGGGTGAATTGAAGACGTCCTTGGCGCTTTCCAGCGTGGTCGGCCTGCGTATGTTCGGCCTGTTTCTCATCATGCCGGTGTTCAGCGCCTATGCGCTCCATCTGCCCGGTGCCACGCCGCTGCTGGTCGGGTTGGCGATCGGCATCTATGGTTTTGCCCAAGCTGCGTTGCAGATACCCGTGGGCATGCTGTCCGACCGGATTGGGCGGCACGTCACGATTACTCTGGGCTTGCTGGTGTTCTTCATCGGCAGCGTGGTGGCGGCATCGTCGGACGGCATCCACGGCATCATCATCGGTCGCGTGCTGCAGGGCATGGGTGCGGTGTCGGGCGCCAGCCAGGCGCTGGCCGCCGATCATTCGCGCGATGACAACCGCAACAAGGTGATGGGCATCATCGGCGTCAGTATCGGCCTGGCCTTCGTGCTGGCAATCATCCTCAGCGCGCCGTTGGCAAGCATCGCTGGCCTGCCCGGTTTGTTCGGCTTGACCGCAGTGCTTGCGCTGGGCGCGATCGGGCTGCTGTGGCTGCTGGTGCCGCTGCCTGCCGATCATCGTGCGCCGGCATCGGCGCGGCCAGGCAAGATATTGCAGATGCTGGTGAAGCCGCAGCTGATGGTGTTGAACGTATCGGTGTTCATGATGCACACCATGCTCACCGCGGCGTTTGTGGCCTTGCCATTGATGCTCAAGCAGCACACCGGCATGGCGCTGGGCAGCCAGTGGCAACTCTACCTGCCGGTGATGGTGGTTTCCGCCATCATCATGGGTGGCGTGCTGCGCCGGGTCACCTCGGTCGCCGGCAGCATGCGGCTGGTGATGATCTGTGCATTGGGCCTGGGCCTGTCGTTGTGCGGTTTCAGCGCCGCCGGGTCCGGCCATCTGTTGTTGTGGCTGGCGGCGGTGGTGTTCTTCAGCTCGTTCAACCTACTCGAGGCGAGTCTGCCCAGCCTGGTGTCGCGACTGGCACCGGCGCGTCTGCGCGGTGCTTCGCTGGGTGCCTACGCCACCAGTCAGTTCCTCGGTGCCGGCGTCGGCGGTGTGCTGGGTGGGATGATGTTGCAGCAGGTCGGTGTCTCGGCGGTGTTCGCGGCGGCGGCAGTGTTGACCCTGCTATGGTTGCCCGTGTTGCTGTGGGGTCGCGCGCGGGTAGTAGCTGCCGATGCGGCCATCGTGATCTGATCGAGCGCCGTGCCGTGTGGAAGCCCCGTGTTGGGCTGTATACCGGCCCGGCGCGACGCATGGATATGAAATACGAGCCGCGCATCCCTGTCGACCGGGTCCGCATGGTTCGCGGCATCGCACCCGGGATTCGACGATGGCCCATGAGATCATTCTGCTGATCACCCAGTACGGACTGTTGCTGGTGTTTCTCAACGTCCTGGTCGAGCAAGTTGGCGTTCCGGTGCCTGCGGTGCCGACCCTGATCGTGGCTGGTGCGCTGGCCGCCAACGGCAAGTTGTCGTTGGCCGGCGTGGTGGGGGTGGCGTTGGTCGCGTGCCTGCTCGGCGACCTGGTCTGGTACGTGGCTGGTCGGCGCTTCGGCGGCGGCGTGATGCGCACGATCTGCCGCATTTCTCTTTCCCCGGATTCGTGCGTGAGGCAATCGGAGATGCGCTTCCAGCGCTGGCGTGGCGGAATACTGCTGGTGGCGAAGTTCATTCCGGGCCTATCCACGGTGGCACCTCCACTGGTCGGCGCCATGGGCCTGCCTCTATTCACTTTTTTGCTGTTGGATGGTCTGGGTTCGCTGTTGTGGATAGTCGTCGCGGTGACGCTGGGCTACGCCTTCGCCAGTCAAATCGACGGCCTGCTGGCCGCCCTGGCCAACGCGGGAACCATTGCGCTGGAACTGCTGGTCGGTCTGTTGGTCTTGTACATCGCGATCAAGTGGTGGCAGCGCCAACGCCTGTTGCGTGCGCTGCGGATGGCCCGCATCTCGGTCGATGAGCTGAATCTGGCCATGACCGGTGACGACGCGCCAGTGGTGGTCGACGTACGTGCCGAACCAGGGCGCGTGCTCGATCCCAGGGTCATTCCCGGGGCGCTGCTGGCCAATCCGAAGCACATCGGCCAGGTAGTTCGCGGGCTCCCACCCGATCGCGAGTTGGTGATCTACTGCAGTTGTCCGCACGAGGTGTCCTCGGCCACGGCGGCCAAACTACTGATGGCCGCAGGCTACCGGCGCGTCCGCCCGTTGCTGGGCGGCCTGGACGCATGGGTGGCGGCGGGCTACCGGACCGACCAACTGCAGATAACCAAAGCTGGAGTCGATAGTCAGGTCGTCGGCGGCTAACCGGCCTGATTCGCGCACCTGACGGCTCGGCCCCACGCCCGCAGACCGGGCGGTTGCCGACCTACACATCCCGAGGCGGGTTGCTGATAGATTCGTCCCTTGCGGCGGTTATGATAACCAGTCTGATCCACCACTCCGGGCGCAACCCATCCTTCATTTGCGCCCGGCTCAATGAGGAAATCCCATGGCACGCGGCATCAACAAAGTCATCATCGTCGGCAACTTGGGCGCGGACCCCGAAACCCGCCAGACCGGTAGCGGCACGTCAATCACCACGCTCAGCGTGGCGACTTCGGAGAGCTGGACTGACAAGCAGAGTGGCGAAAAGCAGGAACGCACCGAGTGGCACCGCGTGAAGATGTTCGGCCGACTGGCCGAGATCGCCGGCGAGTATCTGAAAAAGGGCCGGCAGGTCTATATCGAAGGCTCGCTGCGTACCGACAAGTACACCGACAAGCAGGGTGTCGAGAAGTATTCCACGGACATCATCGCCAACGAAATGCAGATGCTCGGCGGCAACGAAGGTGGCGGTAGTGGCGGTGGCGGTGGTCAGCGCCAGGGCGGCGGCAGCTACGGCGGCCAGTCGCGCGGCGGTGACGATCGGAGCAGCCCGTCCCCGTCGCGACAGTCGCCGGCACCAGCCGACACCGGCTTCACGGATGATGAAATTCCGTTCTAGCTCGCACATTGAATGGCGCTTAGACAAAACAAGAGAGCCTCCACTTTTGGAGGCTCTCTTGTTTGTAGCTAATACCGACCCGACAACACGCTACGGCATCGCGAACGTATTGTTGGCGCGGTTGCTGTCCGGCAACGCCAGCGCCGGATCGATCGTGGCGGATTTCAGCTTGCGGGTGCCGTCGACGTGGATCACGTAGTTATGGTGCTGCATCCAGGTTTCCCAGGGCACGCGCACGTCCCGTTTGCTGCCATCGTCGTAGGTCAGCTCCAGCGTGGCGGGCAGCACCAGCTGATCGAGGTTGGCGACGGTGACGTCGACGCCTTTGTGGTAGTCCCCGTTGGTGTAGGCGGCGTTCTGCACGGCGAGGTCGAGTTGCCAGTTGTGCTCGAACCAGCCGCGCCAGAACCAGCCCAGGTCTTCGCCGGTCTCGCTTTCCATGAAGCGAAAGAAGTCCGACGGGCTGGGGTGCTTGTAAGCCCAGGTGGCGATGTAGCGGCGGAAGGCAGGATCGAAGCGTTCCGGACCGATGATCTGTTCGCGCAGCAGGACCAGGCCGAAGGCGGCCTTGAAGTAAGTGATCGGGTGGCGGTATTTCTCCGGCGTCGCATCGGCGTAGGTCATCGGCGGCGGCGCGTCGGCATCTTTCAGGATAACGGCGATCTGCTCGGCCGGCGTGCCCGTGCCCGGGGCGTATTCACCGTCGCGTTTGGGCGCAAACTTGCCGCCGTCGAAGGCTTCGGACTCGTACACGTCGACAAAGGTGTTGAAGCCCTCGTCCATCCACGCATCGCGTCGCTCGTTGCTACCCACGATCATCGGGAACCAGGTGTGTCCGATCTCGTGCGCGATCAGCATGCGCAAACCAGCGCCAGCGGCCTTTTTGTGATCGAAGGTTATGCCCGGATACTCCATGCCGCCGGCGGTGCCGGCCTCGTTGATGGCCACGGGGTAGGGGTAGGGGTAATAGGTGCGCGAGAAGAACTCGACTGATTTCTTCAAATTCTGTGTGGCCACGCCCCAGGCTTTGTCGCCGACGCTTTCCACGGGATAAGCCGACATCGCCAGCGCGCTCTTGCCGTCGGGCAGGTTGATGCGGGCCGCGTCCCAGAGGTAGGCCTTGGAGGCGCCGAAGGCCACATCGCGGGTGTTTTTCATCGCGAAATGCCAGGTCAGCGTGCCGCCCTGTTTCGGACGGCTTGCCGGATCGTCGACTTCATCGGCGGTGCGGATCATGACGGTCGCATCGCTGTGGCGAGCCTTGTCCAGCCGCGCACGCTCGGTCGAGGACAATACGTCTTGCGGATTGATCAGTTCGCCGGAGCCGACCACGAGCATGTTGGACGGCACCGTGATGCGGTAGTCGAAGTCCCCGTATTCGAGATAGAACTCGCTGTTGAGGTAAGGCTGGGTGTCCCAGCCGCGCAGATCGTCGTAGACGCACAGGCGCGGATACCACTGCGCGATCTCGAAGATGTCGCCCTGCTTGTTTGGGTTGACGTCGGTGCGCCCGCCAAATTCGCCGGGTACGGTGTAGTCCCAGCGGACGTGCAGCTTCAATTGCCCGCCGTGCCCTGTGAGCGCGGTGGGCAGAATAATTTGCATGCGGGTGTCGCTGATCACCCAGCGCGCTTTGCGTCGATGGCCAGAGGCGTCTTCCACCTCTACCGAGCGGATGTGTTCGCCGCTGGTGAATTCGGTGGGGAATCTGCCGCCACCAAAGTCGCCGCGAGCGCCCTTGCGGTAGCGGTTCTGCTCGACCTGCAGCCACATCACGTCGAGCGTATTCGGGCTGTGGTTGGTGTAGGTGATCACTTCGCTGCCGCTGAGCTGACGGGTCGCCGGATCCAGCGTGGCCTCGATCCGGTAGTCGGCTCGATTCTGCCAGTACGACGGGCCGGGTACACCGCTGGCGGAGCGGTATGCGGTGGCCGGTTGCGGATAGTGGTATGGCGCGAACGTCTGCACCGGATTGAAGTCGGCCGGCGCCGTATCGGTAGCAAAAGCCGGTGTCACCAGCAATGCGGCGAATGTGGCAACGAGCGTGGGTGCGAGTTTGTTCATGCGGTGCCTTCGGTTATGGCGGGTTGCGGCTGGCCGACACCACCGGTCGGCGCCAGCAGTTCGTGGCAGACGTCGATACTGTGGTGATCAATTTTGTAGTTGTTGCGCGCGCAGATCAAAAGCCGGGCGCGACGGCGCGAATCGATAAAATACTCCCACACGTGAGTCCGTGGTTGTCCGTACCCATCGTCATGGGCGCGCCCAGCAGGTGGTGTTGTGGCACCGCAATCGCGCAAGTAATGCAGGGCCGCCGTCCGCATGACAAAGATAGCGAAGCCAAGCGCATCGATGCCACTGACGTGCAGGTGGGCCAGGGCATCGTCGACACACGGAATAGGTCGCTTGCTCACGCTTGCCGGAGGGCAGCGCTATCCAGCGACGCTGCTGCGGATTTTCGAGCCGCTGATGCCGTAGAACGCGATGTACAGGTAGCACAGCAGCGGCAGGAAGAACGCGTGCTGCAAGCCGATCTGGTCAGCAATCAGGCCCTGCAACTGGGGGATGAC